>Ga0315277_10003629_pt1 | contig 20902 bp, 14 predicted proteins | sample YL17G05_15_MG_FD_203695 | JGI IMG/M metagenome (GOLD analysis project Ga0315277, IMG submission 203695) | Sediment microbial communities from Yellowstone Lake, YNP, Wyoming, USA - YL17G05_15 | ecosystem: Environmental > Aquatic > Freshwater > Lake > Sediment | place: USA: Wyoming | collected... | reverse complement strand
CATCGACTTACTCTTCCACAGCTACGGCGTGCTTTCCTTCAATGCCACCGCGCGGGAAGCACGGTTCGACCAGTCGGGCACGGACATGCGCTTGCGATTCGCGGGTTCCGACACCCGCATCACGAACCATTCCAATTACGCCTATAATTATGGCACGAAGGAGCCCGTCGAGTACATCAAGGTGCGGCCGCTCGACCCCGCGGCGTGCCGGATCGTCACGGTCATCACGTTCGGGAATGCCACGATCCCGCACCCCGCCGTTGACATCCAGGAGAATGCGACGTCGATCGCCATCACCGTGAACGGCACGGACCGGTTTTTATTCCACGCAGCATCGTTACAAGGTTTTAACGAGCCATTAAACCTTGGCAGCATCTCATTCGCGGGCAATTTTTGCGGATTCCGCATGAACGCGTCGAACGCCGTGGAGTGGATGGTCCTCGACGAGGCAACGGCTGCCGAATATACCGGGCCGGGTGACCAATGGGTCTTCGATCCCCAAGCCCTCGTTTCGGGGTTCATCAACACGAGCACCGGCACCTTCGATCCCTCGGGCCAGGGCCAAGGTGACCCGGCTCCAGCCGAGATGTCGACCCCATTCAATACAAGCTTGCTCGCCGGCCGTCCGCACCCGTATCTCCTGTTCGACGACGCGGACCTCGACAACTTGCGGAACAAGTGCAATGGGTCCATCCCGGGGCCATGGCAATCGTGGTACGCAGACACGGGCTCGGGCTGGTTCCTGCACGACGCGTTCAAGGGTCGCATCGAGAGCAACCAGGCCTGGATCGATTATGCCATTCATGGTTTGCTCGGTATCGATGACATCCTCTTCGATTGGGCGCACGAGCAGTTCATATCCCGTTCCACGATGCTGTTCCCGTATCTTTTCACCTATGATATGATTTACAACAACATGAGCGTGGCGAATCGCACGGTCATCGAACAAAAGCTCGTTCCGAAATTGCTCGATCTGGCAGATGCCGCCCAATCCGATGCCGAATATTCGAACAACCACCGGGTCGTTGCCACCGTCGCCCTCGGCGTCGGGGGCTTGCTTTTCAACAACGCCACGTGGGTGCAGCTCGCCCAGGATATGAACGACTTCTACCTCGCAAACTGCGTACGCCCCAATGGTCCCTGCTACGAGGGCGACGTGTACGGGCGGTACACGTTCGAGAACGCGATCAAGTTTTACATCGCGCTGCGACGTGCCGGCGGTTATGAATACTTCACGAACCCGAGATTCCTGAAGTACCTCAACTACACGGCGACCTCGGTCTCGCCCCTTGGCTGGACGCCCGTGTTCGAGGACTGCTCGGTCAAGTCGAACCTTGCTGCCATGGCCAGCATCGCTGCATACCCCGCCAACGCGACGAGCCCGTCCATCGCCCGCAACCTCCAGTGGTACGTCGATTTCTGCGGGGAGCCTGGTTACGATTTCGTCTACCGCATCGCGACCTACGCGGCGGTAACCGCGCCGCAGCGACCCGTTGTCGGCGCGAACGGGGGCTTCGCATACTTCGACAGTGGTCTCGCGCTCGCCCGCAGCGGCTGGGATCACGACTCCACGTACCTTGTCATGTCCAACAAGTACTACTACCAGAGCCACGTGCACCTCGATGAGAACTCGATCGAGGTCTATGCCCTCGGCAAGAAGTTCCTCACCAACCCCGGCTATCCCGGGTATGGTGATCCCGGTCACGACTACACGCTCTCGACCGAGGCATCGAATACGGCGCTGCTCAACGGCCAGGGGCAATTAAACGTCATTTCCGATGGCTTCTCTAATGTCATCCAGAATCAAGCCATTGATTACATCGTATCGCCCGCGCACAAGGCTTACAAGAGCCCCTTCCGAATAGCGGTGAATTTCGGATTTTTGGTCTTGATCGGGGGGATCGCCGCGAGCCTTGCCGTGGCGGGGGCCATTGCGTTCCATTTGCACGTGAAACGGCGTCGCAACAACGAGGAATCGAGAGCGACCGTTTCGGAAGCCAAAGCCGGGGAAAGAATGGGTAGCGTGTCTGGTGTCAAGACCCTGTTCAAATTCGACGCGGCGACGCTGTCGGGGCAAGATTACCGTGCAAAGTCAATGGCTGTATTCCCGGTCGTGTTTCTCGCCTTGATCTCGTCGCCGGGGATCATCTACTTCATGATCAGGCTCGCGGACTACACGGCGTTCAACATAAGGTACCTCGAAATGAACCCGAACCTAGTCGCGGCGCTGACGGCGCTTGCCCCGGCCGTGAAGGTCGCGGTGTTTGTCCTTGTTCCGCTGGTCAACTTTTTGGCGATTGGCATGTTCATGGGCATCCATACCATTTCACTTTACCTGTTAGCACGTTCAAATGGCATCGAAGGTGTCAGTTTCGCGGAAGCCCGGGGGATCACGGCCAAGGTCTGGTTACTGCAAAGCCCAGTCATGGCGGCTGGCATTGCCGGGAACATCTTGTTCTTGACGCAACGGTTCCTCGTAGCATTGCACCATGCGCAGGTCGACGCGTATAACAGCATCAGAATTGGTATCTTTCTCGAAGAGCTGTTGAGTGATGCAATGGTGTACTTGCTGATCCTCGGCGCCGCGTCGCTGGCCATGCATTACCTCGCGAGAATGGTACTTGACAAGTATGCAGCCTCTACCGGCTACGATGCACGTGCCCTCCGCGCGTCGTATTACATCGGGCTGCTCGTCACGATGGCGATCTTCATGGCCGTCGCGCTCGTCGCGTCCATGGCCATGTTTGGCGTGTTCGACTCCATCGCCATCGAGAACAACCCGTTACAATGAAGCCGTGCAAGAAGCGCGGACAAACTATCAACATGGTTTTTATTGTCTCGTTCCAAATAGGACATATATTAGGACTTCGAAACAGCGTGACACATCATGTCTGAAGCGTCGATTGCTGGCCGTCCGATTACCAAGATCGACAAGGCCTTGGGAAAACGCATCTTGATCAAGTTGAAGGGCAAGCGGGCCATCAAGGCCGTGTTGAAAAGCTTCGATGATCACTTGAACTTGTTCCTCGAAGAATCAGTGGAGATCATTCATCATTGGGACAAGGAACGGAAGGCAGTCGTGAAAGAAGAGAATGAATTGGATTCCATCATCTTGCGCGGTGATAATGTCGTGTTCTTGACGCTGGATGAGGCTCCGAAGGAAGAACCTTCAGCTGCCACGAGCCCGCCAGCCCCAGCGGCTTGATCGATGCAAAATCTTTTTGTAACATGCCGTGTGCACATCGTTTTTTTAGGTTTCATTTTTTTAGGTTCCGGTGATTTCTAAATCTCATTACTATGCGTGTTTGACAATAGGCGTACGGAAACAAAAAAAACGCATCGATGTCGGTTCGTTAAAAAAAAACATCTCGAAAGTAGTTAATCCGAATTAGGATGATGAAATAATGTCCGAACAAGAAATCCAGAAGTTAAACTTTTATCAAAAATCTGTCGAGGAAACCCTGGGGATCCTCAAGAGCTCCCCGGAAGGTCTCACGGTAGAGGAAAGCAAAAAGCGGCTCCCGGTTTATGGACCGAACAAGTTGAAGGAACCCGAGAAGGAGCCAGGCTGGAAGAAATTCCTCGAGAATTTCACCGATTACCTGGTCATAATCTTGATCGCTGCTGCAATCTTCGCGACGATCGAGGCCATCGTCGAGGGGAACCCGCCGATCGACGCCATCGTTATCGGTGCCATCTTGATGATCAACGCCACGCTGGAATACATCCAGGACAGGCAAGCGGAAGAAGCACTCGAGGCGCTGAAAAAGATGAGCGCGCAGAAGGCGAAAGTTGTCCGTGGACAGGATCTCATCGAGGAATTCGCCGAAGAACTGGTTCCTGGCGACGTGGTAGCGCTCGAGACCGGGGATTCGGTGCCAGCCGACTTGCGCATGATCGAAACGCTGGAGTTCAAGACCGACGAGGCGAGCCTCACGGGAGAATCGATTGGCATCAAGAAAACCACCGACAAGATCGACAAGGAATGCACCATCGGCGACAAGATCAACCTGGCGTACTCGTCCACGGTGGTCACCTACGGCCGTGGCAAGGGCGTCGTGATCGCGACGGGCATGAACACGGAAATCGGCAAGATCGCCAAGATAATCTCCGAGACCGAGGAGGAAGAAACCCCCTTGACCAAGAAGATGGATAGATTCGGGAAAATGCTCGGCAACATCATCTTGCTCCTCTGTTTAGCTACATTCGTGCTCATCTTGTTGCAAATGGGATCCCAACTCAACTGGAACAATCCTCTCAGCATCGTCTTGAAATCGATCATGAGCGCGGTCGCGCTGGCGGTCGCTGCGGTGCCGGAAGGCTTGCCCGCGATCATCACGACGTCGCTGGCTCTTGGAGTGAAAAAAATGGCCAAGAGAAACGCGATCGTGCGAAAGTTACCCGCGGTCGAGACGCTAGGTTGCACGACCGTCATCTGCTCGGACAAGACCGGCACCCTCACGAGGAACGAGATGACCATCAAGAACATCTACGTCGACGGGGAAGTCATCGAGGTGGAAGGGAGCGGCTACGAGCCTGCTGGTGGATTTATCAAGGGTGGCGACAAGATCGATGCCCAGATCCACGATGGCTTGAACTTGCTCGCAAAAATTGGCGTGTTTTGCAACAACGCGACCTTACGAAAGACCGAAGCTGGCAAGTGGGTCATCACGGGAGATCCGACCGAAGCTGCGTTCCTCACCCTTGGCGGAAAGCTTGGATTCTCGCGTGAAAGCCTGGCGAAGAATTATCGGAGGGTGTCCGAGGTATTCTTCTCGTCCGAGCGCAAGAAGATGAGCACGGTTGACATGGAAATCGAGAAGGAAGCGGTCATGATTTCCATGAAGGGCGGTCTCGAGCCTATGTTGCCGAATTGCAGCAAGATTTTCATTAACGGCGAGGTCCGGAAAATCACGAAGGACGACATCGATGACATGATGCAAGCTCAAGACAAGATGGCCAACCAAGCTCTCAGGGTCCTCGGGTGCGCTTACAAGACCTGGAAAAAGGACGAGATGGACTTGGAACCCGAAAGTGTTGAAAAAGACTTGATCCTCGTGGGACTGGTCGGCATGATCGACCCGCCACGTATGGAAGTGAAGGCTGCCGTCGGCTTGTGCAAGAGCGCCGGCATCAAGACCGTCATGATCACGGGCGACCATGCGAACACTGCGCGTGCCATCGCGCAGGAACTCGGCATCCTCCCGCCCAAGCTCGACGACGGCCACCGTCACATCATCCAAGGTCAAGAAATTGACAAGGTATCGGACAAGGAGATCCTGGAATGCAACGTGTTTGCACGGGTCTCGCCCGAGCACAAGATGCGCATCGTGAAGGCATTGCAAGAGGCAGGGAACATCGTTTCCATGACCGGCGACGGCGTGAACGATGCTCCTGCTTTGAAGAAAGCAGATGCTGGTGTTGCCATGGGCATCACCGGTACCGACGTGGCGAAGGGTGCGGCCAACATCGTGCTGGCTGACGACAATTTTGCTTCGATCGTGAATGCAGTCGACGAAGGACGTGCCATATATGATAACATGAAGCGATTCATCAATTACTTGCTCGGTTGCAACTTCTCGGAAATTGCCATTATGTTGATGTGCGTGCTTCTCTGGTATCCCATCCCGCTGGAAGCCATCCATTTGCTCTGGGTCAACTTGCTAACCGACGGTCTTCCCGCGCTTGCCATGGGATTCGAAAAGGCCGACAAAGACGTCATGATACGGCCACCAAGGCCGCCCACCGAACCCGTGATCACGAAGCGCAATTGGCTCACCTACCTCATGTCCACGGTAATGCTCACCCTCGCGGAATTCGTCATGTACTCCTATGGTCTGAACCTCATGCAAACCGTGACCATCGGGAAATATCCCAGCGTCGTGCTGCCCGTGATGAGCTATTTCGATGCTGTCAATCCCGCTACCCTGCCCACGATCGAGGCTGCATTTACCGCCGCGCTCGGCTCTGTTCCGGCTGATGCCTACGAGCTCACCCTGCGCGAGCTCTTAGCACATCCCCGCACGCTCGTGTTCGCGTGTATGGTTCTCGGCGAAATGTTTATGGCGCTCAACTGCCGCAGCGAGACCACGTCCGTGTTCTTGAAGAAGTTCACCGACAACCCGTGGCTCTTCGCCGCGATCGGTGGGTCCCTGGGCCTTTCTGCCCTCATCATCTACTGGGATGCCGCGGACATCGTCTTCGACCTCCGAGCTCTCAGCTGGTTCGACTGGGCATTCATGTTCGTCATGTGCTTGCCGATCTTCGGTGCGGAGGAGATCGTGAAGATTTACTGGAAGAAGACGCACATCATACATTATGTCGAACAGAAAGCGCAGTGGTAAATCCTTTTTTTCTTATCTTTAATTTAATTCCCTTTTTTCCTATGAATGCAGCGTGCATCAAGATTCACGGAGTAAGGAAGGAAAAAAAACAAGGAGATATCACGGATTCAAGGCGTGATACAATTTCTGGTTGTTGTCGTGGAACCATATTAGTGCATCGTAGAGCTTATCGTAAACCGGCGCAAATTCCGGACGTGGCTTGTAAATCTCGCCGGCGAGGACTAAGTTTTTCCCTTCCTTGAACGTGGTCGCTTTCAAGCCAACTGCCGCAATGAGCGTGGCACCGACTGCCCCGCCATCTTGTGCGTAAATGACCGGTTGGATCTGCTTGCCGAGTACGTCTGCCATGATCTGGCACCAAACGGGCGACTTTGCACCGCCACCGACGAAACGGATGGGTTCGGTCACCGGAATTTTTTTCTTCGCGAAGAGGTCCATCATCCAGCGGTTATGCAGTGCCACGCCCTCGAGCACGGCGCGGAACATCTCCCGACGCTTCGTGTTGAGGCTCAAGTTGAAAAATGCTCCGCGAACGTGCGTATCTTCCCTGGGACATCTGTTCCCGTACAACCACGGCGCGAATATGACGTTGTTGGCGCCCGGCGGGACCTGCTCCACCATGTGATCGAGCAACTTGTAGGACGAGATGCCTTGCTTCTTCGCTTCTTCCACTTCCATATCGGCAAGATGATCCCTCGCCCAGGCCAAGCTCGCCCCGCTGGTTTCCATGATGCCAATGTAGTTAAACAAGCCCGGTATCGCGCCCGGCGTCGCAGCCTCGTAATCAGTTACATTTGTATCACGCTTGTCGACCACCGTGGTGACCCAACCGCTCGTACCCACGTAGATGTGCGTTTCGTGCAAATTCACCGCGCCGGAACCAACGGGGATGCAAGATGCATCGACGCCACCCAAGATGACGGGGATCCCGGGCTTCAGTCCCATTTCCTTGGCCGCGGTTGCGGTCAGGTCACCGCTGATATCGGTCGATTTCTTCACTTCTGGCAGGTGCTCGACTGCGATCCCAACCGTCTTGCAGAGTCCCTTATGCCACACGAACTTTCCCGGCCTCGTGTCGTACAACCACGTGATAGCTGCCGAGTCCACCGACGTGTGCATGTTTCCCGTGCATTTAAAAACCAGGTAATCCTTACAGTCGAGCATCTTGTACAAGTGCTTATACTTGTCAGGCTTATGCTGCTTGAACCATTGATACTTCCAGATTTGATCCTTGGGTGATGCGGGGCCGCCGCCAGTGACGGAGATGAATTTTAGTATCATTCCCAAGTTATATCCAGATGCCTTGAGCAAGCCACGCTTTATGCCCTTCTCGTATTGCTCGGTGGCCCTGCCATCGATCCAGATGTATGGATTCTCCAGCGGCTCGCCCTTTTCATCGACAAAGAGCGCGCATTGCGTCTGGGTCGAAAACGAGATGCCATCGATCTTGTCGACGGTTATTCCCGATTGCTGGATGACGTGTTTCGTGCCCTCGCAAATGGCACGCCACCATTCCTTGGGATCTTGTTCGCATGCGTTCGGAATTCCTTCCGGGTAGATAACGCCATATTCCGCGAGATAACTGCCCACGATCTCGATCTTGTCAGTGATTTTCGTGATGGCGACTTTCGTGCCCGATGTTCCATTGTCATAAGCAATGATGTATAGAGGATTTGCCACGGTTAATAACCTCCGCGTTTTTCAAACTGAACGGTCTCGATCTCTGCTTCCAGGCTATTTATAATTGATCCGAGCCCCGTAGAATCGGTATCTATCATCATGCCCGTGATGTAGGTTATCTGGACACGGCCACGGGGCGCCCGGGCACTCGTGCGATACTTCCGCGTTTAAAAAAGGAGGTAGAAAATTCCTTAGAGAGGAGCATTGTGGAGTTGACTACTTTTTCTCCGTGCCGGAGTCTTTTTTTGAAACGTGATCGCCCCCGGCAGCCGTGACGGCTTGCACCGACTCCGGGACGAAATCGTAGAGTATCTGATCAAATGGGGGTTCTTTTTCGGGGATCTCCTTCTCGACCGACTCGACGATCGTGATCAGGTCGAATTTCTCCGCTTCGACCTTTTTTTCCGCCGGGTTCTCCGGTGGCTTTTCTTTTTCCTTCGGTTTCACAGGTCTCGATCACCAAATTGAAGTAACTGGTATTACATGCGTTATTTGATCATATCGATGGCATCGCGCACCGCGGCATCGAGCGTAGCAGGCAATTTTGGATCCTGCTCAAGCATGGCAAACAAGCGTTCCAGGCAACTCTTGTCGCCGATCTTTCCGATCGAAATTATGGCGTTGCCCGCGACCTCGCTGGAAACGTCGTTGGCTGCCGTGAAGAGCGCATCGATCGCGGATGGGTCGCCAATTTCGCCAAGCGCCGTGGCAGTCGCGAGCCTTACCGATTCCTCGTCATGGTCCAGGTATTTGACGATTTTCTTTGCAGCTGGTTTGTACTTTACCTTGCCGATGGCCGCGATCACTTCCTTGAGAATTTCTGGATTCGATGCCTGGGTGTCGATCTCCTCACCGAGCAGCATGCCGACCTGCGGATCCCCAATCATGCCAAGACCCTCGATGATCCGGAGCTTCAAGTCGTTATTACTACCCGAATTCTTGAGCATTTGCACGAGTGATTGTACCGGCGTGTTGTCCTTGAATCGTTCACCGAGAAAACCCAGCGTTGATGCCACGGCCAACTTCACATCGTCCGAGGAGTCGTTCGTCATGGCCATGAGTGGTTGAATGGCCGCGCGTTCGGCCAGGTCCGCGATTTCTATCACTGCATCGTACCGGTCGGTATCGATTTTCGATTGCGCTTTTTTCAGCAATTTCTGGAGATCCTTGCTCATGCAATTCACGCTTCCTTTTTTTTAGCCAGGATGAAAGCTTGGAGATAAATCCTATTGATACACTGTAAGGTCTCGTTTTAGTTATTTGAAGCTATCCGAATGCGGAACGAGCCGAATTAAATAGTCTCCTTCCGATTTATGGGAATGTATCCAGATGATCTGGTTTCTCCGAGGTAAAGAAAGGATGGACAAGAGCACGCTCAAGCAAGTCAAGAAGGAACTGACCGATGTTCTCGGGAAGGAAAACGTGAACGACGATCCCGTGGAATTATTCGCCTACGGTTTCGAATCGAGCTTCCATTTCAGCCCGCCGGCACTCGTCGTTCGCCCCCGAAGCCGTGAAGACGTGATCAACATCGTCAAGATCGCGGCGAGGTTCAAGGTCCCGCTGACCCCTCGCGGTGCTGGTACCAGCTTCGGGGCGCAGAGCCTGTCGCTCCACGATGGCATTCTCGTTGATTTTCGCCAGATGAGCAAGATCAAGGCGATCACCATCGGCGACCAGCAAGTCACATGCGAGCCGGGCGTGTATTACCGCGAGCTCAACAAGCGGCTGGAAGAAGTGGGCTTTAGATTCCCGCCCGAGCCAGGTTCGAGTGACTACATCACGGTCGGCGGGATGGTCGGGAATAATGCATCGGGCATGCACGCGGTGAAATATGGCGCGACGAAAAACTGGGTCATCGACCTCGAGGTCGTCCTCGCCAACGGCGAGGTGCTTCACACTGGGTCAAAGTCATTGAAAAGCTCGTCGGGGTACTGCTTGAACGAGCTATTTGTCGGTTCTGAAGGAACGCTCGGCTTGATCACGGAAATCACCTTGCGTGTCGCGCCGGCCCCGAAGTTCAAGGAGACCTACATGGCAATATTCCCGGGCATCGAGGCGGTTGGCGAGTGCGCGGTTGCCATCTTGAAATCCGGCATCACCCCGTCTGCAATGGAATTCTGCGATGACCTTGCCCTGGGCATGATGAAGGAAGCCATGAAAGTGCAATTGCCCCCTGCAGCATACGAGCCAGGAAAATCTGCCTTGTTCATCGAGGTCGATGGTCCAACGAAAGAAGGCGTGGCCGCGGAGGGACAAATCATCGAGGAATTGCTGAAGAAGATGGCAATCGACGTCAAGGTAGCGCGGAACGAGAAGGAAAGCGACGACCTGTGGCATGCCCGGCACGCGATAACGAGCATCCTCTCCAAGGCGCGTGGCGGAAAATATATGATGTCGCAAATAATGGACATTGGCATCCCGACATCGACGATCCCGCGATTCTTGAAGGAGCTCAAGGACCTGATAACGAAGCCGGAATTTTTCTTCGCCACGGCCATCTATGGCCACATCGGCGACGGCAACATCCACTTCGGCTCGGCAGTGAATACAGACGTGGTGCCCGAGGTCGACAAGGGCATCAAGGTTCGTGACAAGATCGCCGAGATGGTGCTCAAGCTCAACGGCACGCTGTCCGCGGAACACGGGACCGGCTGGGCCCGCAGCATAAAGCTCGCCGACGAGCTGGGATACAAGCTGGAGGTCATGAAGCAGATCAAGCAAGTGCTCGACCCTGATAACATCATGAATCCCGGCCCGTTTTTCGAGGTGCCGGTCGACGAGAAAGGAAGGCCAAGCGAGTTCTTGAAGCTCAAGCCATTCATGCCCGGAGGCGCGTGATAACATGCCGGTCAAGTTCAAGGGCTTGAAGAAATTCCAGCGCCCGATGCTCTTGTGCTCCCTCTGCTCGAACTGTTCCGCGACGTGCTGCTCCTTCAAGGCATACGGTTGGGAATCGTACACGCCGCGCGCCCGCGTTGCCATGTCCCGGTATTACGTGGAAGGCGTGTTCAAGGACGATGCGAAGTATGCTGATCGCTTATACAATTGCACTATGTGCAAGGAATGCGAGGCCAATTGCTCGGCGGGGTTCAGCCCGTGGGAGGTGTTCCAGGCGGCTCGCATCGACCTTTGGACAGCTGGCAAAGCACCGGCGGTCCTGAAACCCGTCAACACCAACATCAAGGAAACCGGGAACGTGTTAAAGTTCAACAAGGACGCCAGGGATGCGTGGGTAAAGGATGTCAAGCAGAAGGTGGCAACCGATGGAAAAAACTTGCTCTTTGCGGGGTGCATTCCCGCGTACAAGAACGGCGACGCCTTGAAAAAACTCGCCACGCTGTACCATGCCATGGGAATGCCCTTGTCCGTGATTCCTGGTAACCAGGAAGCGTGTTGCGGGCTGCCGGCGCTCGATTCGGGCAACGCTGACTTGTTCAACGAGCTCGTTGCCAAGAATATCCAGGAAATCCTCAAGCTCAAGCCCGATCGCATCGTGTTCGCGTGTCCCAGTTGCTACGCGTTCGTAAACGAGTATTACGGCCAGGAAAGCGCAGATTTCAAGAAGATCCCGCTCGTGTTTTACACGGATGACTTGCTCAAGGGGATCAAGGAGGGCAAGGTGCGGGTCAAGGGCTTCTACAAGCCAACCCGGGTCACGTATCACGACCCGTGCCACCTCGGGCGGTTTTCCATGCTGTGGGACAGCCCCCGGGAGATCATCAAGGCAATCCCGAACGCGGACTACGTCGAGCTCATGAACTGCAAGGACCACACCGCGTGCTGCGGCTCCGGTGGCCAGCTCATGGTCGTGAGCCCAGAGGCGAACAGCAAGATCGCCGACAAGCGCATCGGGGAAGTTACCGAGAAAAACGTGCAAATCCTCGTCAACACGTGTTTCACGTGCCAGAACACGCTGCAAGGTGCTGCCTTCCGATCGGGAGCCGACGATCTCGAAGTCCTTCATATACTCGATATCATAGACGACGGATAAATTCCCCGATACTTGCCTAGAAGGAAGCTCTGAAGCGTTTTAACGGGCTTTTGCTGGCTTCATACCACCTTTTTATCTTCTCGGTCGTTGGTAAACATTGTTTGAGTTCTTCTAGCCAATTCACACGCCAAGGGAAATTCTATGGTCGAAACGGACACGGAATATCGGAAATCTATGGTCAACTTCATTACTAGCGTCTGCAACGAGTGTGGTCCTCGGCGGCCCGCCAGCGACGCTGAGCGGAAGTCACAAGATATGATCAAGAAGGAATGCGAGAAATTTGCCGACGAGGTTAAGTTTGATGAATTCAAATGTGCTTTCAACACGTATCCTCAAGGTTTGGTGCGGGTAGCCGTTATACTTTTCACCATCGCGTTTTGCTTGGTCATCACGATCGTGTATCCTATTATGATAATACTCGGCGTGCTCGGGCTCTGGGTGGTCGTAGCGCAACTCTTGATTATGCTGGAATTTACCGATCCGTTTTACAAGAAGGATGTTTCACGCAACGTTTTTGGGGTCATTAAGCCTGAAAAGGAAATGAAACTCCGCATCATCTTCGGCGGCCATTCGGATTCTGCTTACGAGATCCCGTTTGCGAAGAAATATGGCATAAAGATCACGATGCTCATGATGATCGCCATCGCCTTTGGTGTTCTTGGCATAGTGCTCCAGGCCGTGAAGCTCGTGATCGAACTAACGGGTAATGGAGGAACCATCGTCGTGTTCGATGCAGGTTTTTTCCATATCACGATTTACGACGTGGTCTTCTTGCTAGCGTGCACTGTCGGGTATCCATATATGCTATGGATCATGAAAAATGCTGCATCTCGCAAGACCATAGTGCTGGGCGCGAATGACAATCTCAGCGGCGTGGCCGTGTCGCTAGCACTCGGTCAATACCTTAAAAATCATCGCCCGAAAAATCTCGAGGTGTGGGTGGGCGCGTTCGGGTGCGAGGAAGCGGGCCAGCGCGGGTCGAAGCGTTTCGTTGCGAAATATGGACCGTCCGGCGTGCTCGACAACACGTACACGGTCGTGGTCGAGTCCGTAGGGGCAGGCATGGGTTTTGGCATCTTGAGCGCGGAAAAAATGTACTTGACATGGCCCCAATTGAAACCCGTCTATCATTCGCAAGAACTGGCGAATAAGTTCTTCAATTCATGCGAGAACTACCGGAAAGTCAAGAAGGCGGTCCCGTACTACATGCTGCACGAGGCCACGTTCGCCGGGACGGATGCAACCCGGTTCTCACAGAAAGGATACAAGGCCATCGCCCTCGGCGCTGGCGGTGCCAACCTCTTCATCGAGAACTGGCATAACAAGGAGGATAAACCGGAGAACCTGAACAAGCTTATGCTCTGGCACGCGTTGAATTTCTGCGCCACGTTCGTAGATGACATGGACAAGGAAACGGAAGAAAAGATCGCCGAAAAGAAGAATGAATAAGTGGTTTTACCACCAAATTTTTACCAGTTCCCTATTTTTTTCATTGCATTCCCCGCGGTATCATGGTTAACGAGATATTTGCATTGTATCAACGATTTTATACACGCAACGCTTGTTGGCAAGGGACACCGCGGGCTCGTTAAAGAAAAGGATTCCCGACAAGTTATTGCCATAGTATTGCTCGACCCAGCCAAAGATTTTCTCGATGATGCGTGGTTCCTTGCGCCAGATGGGATAATTCACCGGCGCGTTGTCGCGGGCATCGAAATGCAAGATGCATAGGTTCGGGGCCAAGCGATCCCAGTTCGCGTGCAATTCTGCCTTCGAAGTCTTGTGTTGTGCCACATGGGGCTCGACAAACTCGATGCCCACGTCTTTAAATCGCGCGGGGTCGTGACCCCACGCTGCTTCTCCCCGGGAATGGATGCCAACGTGGATTTCCGGCCGGGCAGCCTTCACGCGGGCTACGTATGCCCGGAGAAGCTCCGTGATGTGCTGCTGCTTCCATTCCGCGAGCTGCCGCGCGGTGGCATCCTTCATAGTGGATCCCCGGTCCGCCTGGAACGCTGCCTGGGAATGGGGACAATAGCAGTACGTTTTTCCCGCGTACCCGACGCGCTCGAAGGCAAACCGCGTGACATTTGGATGGTGGTAAAATGACAACAAGTCGTTCATTTCATCGATACCCAGCTGCCAGCTATCGGGCGCGTCGGGACATTGCAGCCAATCCATCGAGCGCCCCGATGCATCCACTTGGCCCTGGACGCCCGGATATGCCTTCGCCGTCGTCGTCTTGTTCCAGATGCCCCAGTTAAGAAAGAGCTCGATCTCGATCCCGATATCCCGGGCTTCGTCGATGATCGAGTGCAAGAATTCCGCGCCCGGTTGGGCATTCACGGCTGCCGTGTCGCGATACCAGGCGAGCTTCGGGTTTTGGCAAGGCCAAGCGTAGCCATCATGCTGCGGGTCATAATAAGCATAGCTTTGCATCATGATGCTGAGCAAGTTCATGCGATGGCTGGCCATCTCGTGCAAAAGGGTTCGCATGTATGCATGGTCCAATCCCCCGGGGCGGCCCGACTGGTATGTGATGCCGACCTGCCAGCCGCAATGGTCGACGTGCATTCTTCTTACCAATATAGAATGACGCCAAGATAGGATAAAAACAAAGCAATTGGTTCGAGCTAGATCTTTCCTTCCTTGCGCAGCGAGTCGATGTAGTCTTGTTCCTTGCGCGCGTGGATGGCCTTGAGCTGTTCTTTCTTGTCCGCCCACGCGGGGCCATCGAGGGTGAACCATTTCATGGCAAGGATGGCAATCAGGCCGCACACGGCTGGTACGATGGTGAACGCGATGATAACGCCATCAGCAACGGAAGCCGGCTGGACGGGTGCTGGTTCGCCAGGTCGCTGCGAAATGTACCCGAACGCGGCGAGGATTGACAGGAACAGCCAGTTGGCGATCGAGATGGCGGGCTTGGTGATGAGGGCGTTCACGCCCGCGTAGGTCGTCTCGCGGCGCTTGCCAGTGAGCACCTCGTCGTGGTCGATCACGTCGGCCATGAGCGGTTGCCCCGTCATGATGTAAGAAGCGAGCCAGACGGCGATGAACACCAGGGGTATGAACAATCCAGATAGATGCCGTCCAAACAGCGGCAGCATGCCGAACCCGATAACGCCGCACAAGTTGCCGTAGATGAAGATCTTCTTGATGCCGGCCTTCGATATCAACCGGTTGAACACGAGGACGGTTACTATCAAGACCAGGATGACCGGGCCGAAGTACAAGTAATCGAGCCACGATTGGGTGATGATCACGTACCGGAACACGTACATCAAGCCTCCCATAAGCACGGTCTGCGAGATCTGGGCGGCAAAATTCGTCACCTCGAACACGAGAAATGGCTTGTTCTTGATGCTCTCCTTGATGCTGTCGATGAAGCCGAGCGTCGGTTCTTTCTGGGCGTAACGATTTTCCTTGATGAAATAGGAGCTTATGTAGAGCGCGATGCCGCAAGCCACGGCGGTGATCAGCATCAAGCCTTGCCAGAACGGCACACTTGCGGACTCAGGCTGCAGAAAGCTGAGAGGCAATACAAACCCGAGCACCTGCGAGACGAGCCCGAACACCGTGGAATAGATCATGATCGATCCCCGTTCCTTCGACGTGACGGTCATCTCCGCGGGAAGACTATACGTGATGAGGCCGATCATGGAATAAACCGTGTCGAACAGGAATAGCATGGCAAGGAAGTTGATGAACAAGCCGATCTCATCCCCGGGGCTTGCAAACGGGAACCACACGAGGATGAAGAGCACGACGTAGATCGGTGCGCCGTATCGCAAGTACGGGACCCGGCGGCCGAGCTTTGACTTCGTGCGCTCCTCGAGGATCCCTAGCAGCGGGTCATTGATGGCATTCCACGCCGCGAAGAGGAGCCATGCAATGCCTTGCAATTCTGGATTCTGATGGAGTTTTTCCGTGTAAAAATACATGATCTGGCCAAGACCGAGGCCGCTCAGGACCCCGTTCGCGCTGTTGGCAATTGCATAGGCGATCTTGGAGCGCTTGGGCAATTTTTCATCGAATTCCCGGGAAGTTTCTGCCATGATACGTGGCGCGGGAATGATCCAGCGGTTAAAAAGGCGTAGCGCGCGGCCCGATAACCGCGTTTTCCTTTCCTCACCCCGAAAACGCGCAGCTAACGCTTAGGATAGGGGACGGATGGAGAAACCAGGGCATTTTTCACGCGAATTTCGTGCTTATTCCTTTCTCCACCAATGTGGCGCGCAACGGGGCTTTTTTTTAAAACCGACAATATTTATAAAACGTCCGGCCTAGAGCTTGATCATCCTTTGATGGTAATTAGTGAAGATACGGGATAGCATCTCTCAAGCCTCCCGCATTTTCCCAAGACGGACGCATCCTTAACACGTGGTGTAATGCATGGAAAAAATAGAAGCAGACATGGAAACATGGGCTGAAAGTTTAATCGACGGCATCGATCTAGACAAGTATATAATGTGCACCTATATTGTCTGTCTGCCGTATGAATACGAGAACCAGTTCGCGAACATCGCCAAGGTGATCGCGGAAGAGCAGTCAATCGGAACGTGGACCCACGTTCCGGGCGAAACGCCTGAAGTACGCCGCCGGTTCATCGGCAAGGTAATCCAGTGCGTGGAACTCCCGCAATTCGAGGTCCAGCGGCCTGACAGGAAGACCAAGGAACCATTCGCGCATGAAAATTTGACGCCGTACCTCATGACGGTTGCATACCCAATCGATTTGTTCAATGAAGATAATTTCTCGCTCATATTGACATCGATCTACGGGAACATCAGCATGGTTGGGCCGATTCGGCTCGTGAGCGTGAGATTCGGGAAAGAAATGATGAGCCGTTTCAAGGGTCCGACGTTTGGCTTGGAAGGGATCTATAAGAAGCTCAAGATACCGCTCGCGCCTGATGAGGGCACCAGACCGCTCACAATCAATATGATCAAGCCCAAGAGTGGCTATACCAAGGAAGTGGGAAAGCAATTGTTCTGGGAAGCCGCCATTGGTGGGGTTGACATCATCAAGGACGACGAAATGATCGCTAACTGCTGCCAGATGGACAACGCGCTTGAAGAGCGCATTCCTATGTACATGGAAATGCGCGACAAGAAAATGGAGGAAACCGGCGAGGAAACCATCTACACGGTGAACATCACCGACCGGGCCGACAAGATGCTCGAGATGTACGACAAGGTTGTTTCACTCGGCGGTAACGGTGTTATGATCAATTATATTAACTGCGGATGGGCATGCGTCAAACCACTCACGGACCGGGGCAAGCTCATCATGCTTGGCCACACCGACGGGGCTGGTTGTTACTATGTCTCCCCGCTATCTGGCATCTCCTCCGACCTGGTGATGGGTATCTTCCCGCGGATGCTCGGCATCGACATCCCGCTCGTCCCCGCACCGTACGGCAAAGCACCGTACATCGTCGACCGCTATATCCAGTTGTGCAAGTCCATCACTATGCCCCTCGGTTACGGCAAACACAAGCTGAAGGCTTGCTTACCATTCCCATCGGGCGGCATCCAGACCATGCACGTCCCGCAGCTCGTCAAGGACCTGGGCCCGAACATTGGTGTCGGCACGGGCGGCGGCATCCACGCGCACCCCATGGGTTCTATCGCCGGCGCTAAGGCGTTCCGTCAAGCGTATGATGCGTGCATGGCGGGTGAGTTCGACTTGAAAAAGTACGCGAAGGAAAAGGACTTGAAGGAACTGGGCATCTCTCTTGGGATGCTGGATATGGCCCACGAGGGCCTCAAGAAGATGATGAAGGACAAGAAGTAATCGAACTTCATCGTGTTGATCAGTTATTTTTTTCCTTTACTCTTACTATAAGGGTGGACAAAGTTGGACACTTCGCCCGGGTGGGTCGTAAGAGGAAACCCGCAAGCCCCATCTCGCGTGCGAGATCGGAACCACGTTGCCAGATTTCCATCAATATATTTAAATTCCGAATGTTCTGTTGTTAATAAATACGACACGCATCGAATAAACGGCATCCCGGCACCTTCACGACGTGTTTCATTAGGTTGTCCAAGTTTGTCCATAAATTACGAGATTAGTTAAGACTGTTTTTTTAATAGATATCACGGGTATTGCCTCAGCAAGATTTACAACGGCAAGTGAAACACTTCCCGGGCAGTCCTTGAAAATATGCTCTCGTGGTGCTCCTTCGGAACGAGCTTGCGCACGAGTGCGACGTATGTTTGCATCGGTACGAGTGGCCAGTCCGAGCCATACATTAAACGGGCGTAATTACACGTCGCCATAGCCTCCTTGACCTGCGCCACCGCCACGGCGCCAGTCGGCAGGCCCTCGACCCACCCGGACAGGTCGGCGTAGACGTTCTCGTTCTTGTCCACGACCTCAGCCGCGTCGAACACCCATGCTGGATATCCGAAATGCGCGATGACGAACGTCGTGTGGGAAAAATCGACCGCGACCTCGTCGACGAGAAGCGGCTGCGAATATTTTAATTTTGCTATGGCAGAAAACGTGTCGCCCGTGTGGAAGATGATCGGTACCTTGTGTTTCGCGGCCAGCTCGTAGAACGGCGTGTAAACCGGGCTAGACGGGAACTCGTGATAGTAGCCGAGGTAGATCTTGATGCCCCCGATTTGTCGCTTCTGCAACAAGGTTTCCATGGCTTGCAATTGCCATTGCTGGTCGAGGAGCGGGTTGATGTATGCAACATCCGTGATATTCTCGGGCAATGGCTTGTCTGGAGGGGCGCATCCGCTCGTATTTTTTGCCCGGCACTCGATTGCTGATAGGTCGGAGCGGATCGAAATCGCGCGATCCACGTGCGCCTTGGCCATCTCGTCAACCAAGCCCTCCAGCGAGAATCGTATTCCATTTTCCTTGGCAATCGTCACGAGGGGGGTATCGGCGAAATTCGTGTGGACGTGCGCGTCGATGATCGTGGCCATCGCCTCAATTAAGAAAATCTTGCTTAGAGTCTCGTTGAATGGATGGTGGCGACCATGGCTTGGACGTTCTCGATCGTGGCATCGAGTAAGAAGTTGGTGCCGCCGGGGATGTACCCGCCGTTCTTGCCCAGGGTTTCGACCATGGACTTGACCGCGGCGCACACCTGGTCCGGCGTGCCGTTGACGAGGAGGTCCGTGTCGTCGATCGTGCCGATCATGGTGATCTTGTCGCCGAATTTTTGCTTGAGCGCGGGCAAGTCGTTCAACTTGGGCTGGAGCGCGTGCACGCCGTCGATGCCGAGTTCCACGAAATCCGGGAACAATTCCTCTATCTTGCCGCACGAATGGAGGACGAACTTGGCCCCGCCATTGTGGACTATATCCACGTACCGCTTGAGGAAGGGCTTGATGAATTGCCGCCATTGCGCGCCGTTGATTTGGAGTCCCTCGTTGTACCCGTAATCATCGCCGCACATGATGATCGGGGCTTTTTTTTTCACGATGTAGTCGAGTGCTTTTGCTTGAACGACAAAGTTGTGCTCGAGAATCTCCTTCAAGAAATCAGGTTCCTTCCTAGCGAATTTTGCTACCTGGGCAAGGCCGATGCCCATGTGCAGCGGCTCGTACACACCAGGCATACCCACGAGCAGCGTGAACCCGTCGTATTTCTTCATGAGCGTGCGCTGGATCTTGAACGCCGGGTCCATGAGCAACGTCGGAAACGGCGCCGGGCGGCCCATGTCCCACCATTTCGTGATACTTTCCTTGGTCTTCAAGAAGGGGCCGTTGTACCACGCGTGCGGGTTGCCAGCCTCGGAGACGACGACCCTCGCGAGAGAGCCGAACGTGTCCACGAGCTGGCGAGATTCGACGTCGAAGTGCTGCATGGCGATGAACGTGACCCAATCGCAATCGAAGCCAAGCTTCACGGCCATGGCGTGGCACATCGGTGCCCCGGTCATAATGCCGTCCTTCGCGTATTGCCGCATCTCCTCCGGGGTGAAACCGACCTTGTTCATGAATTGCTTGTAAAACCCGAAATCGCCACCAAGGATGAAGGCTGGGGTCTTGTCCGGCTGCTTATGCTCAAAGGCAGTCATTATCCTGTCAAACTTGTTTCCAGCCACCACGATCAAGCCACCTCCTTCGTGCCCAGGACCTTCAAGAGCAAGTACAGCTTGCGGAAGCCTCGTATCTTGAATTTGCCCGTGAAGAGGGCTTTCAGCACGGGACCGATGCCGCCGAGCAATTGCACGGCGTCGGCCATCCGCCCCCGCACGAAAGCCGCGGGAGCGTGCTCGAGCGTGGCGGGGTCCTCCACGGGCTCGACCGTGTAGTCCCCGTTGTCTATCGTCATGAGAACCGCCGGCCGGAAGTCGATCATATCGAACAAAATCGTGGTGGAAACGTCTTTCACGGCCTGGCGAAATCTGCCATCGATTTTTTGCTGCCAAAAGGCTGCATACACCAGCGCTGACATCCCATCAAGTTTTTGGCCGGGGGTACTCACCGTCACGCGTTTTTCGACGTGTTCGACCCCGTCTGCCACGTTATCCCAATCTCCATCATTTTCGTGTGGTTGCGAGCTCATGAGGATCAATCATGTCGGTAGAGTATATGATTATATTGCATCATGGTGCATTATCGATCATAAATCAAGAGTTTTATAGCGTGAAGAATGATGAGCAAAAATTGTGATGCGAAGATCGTCGTCGTCGGTGCTGGGTCGGTCCAGTTCGGCCTGGGAACGCTGGGCGACCTCATGACCATCGGCAGCGAGAAACTCGCAGGGGCAACCGTTATGCTGCACGACATCGACGAGATCAACCTTATGCGAGTGAAAAAGGTGTTCGAGCAAGCGATCAAGGAATCCACCGACGAGGGCGAGCCGGTTACCTACAAGGTGGAAGCCACGACGAACCCCCAGGAAGCTCTGCGCG
>Ga0315277_10003628_pt1 | contig 20902 bp, 26 predicted proteins | sample YL17G05_15_MG_FD_203695 | JGI IMG/M metagenome (GOLD analysis project Ga0315277, IMG submission 203695) | Sediment microbial communities from Yellowstone Lake, YNP, Wyoming, USA - YL17G05_15 | ecosystem: Environmental > Aquatic > Freshwater > Lake > Sediment | place: USA: Wyoming | collected... | reverse complement strand
TATCTTTAATATCAATAAAATCAAGTTTCCCTTCTCTTGTATGCAAATCTATAATCCAATTATCTAAACTCATTTCTTCAGACAATAACTTTTTTCTATTAGTAACACCTGCCTTATAATAAGTAACCGGCTTAGGATTTCTTAGTTCTAATTCTTTTCTTACTTCCTCTGCAGGTGCTTCTCCGTTTTTCTTAACATAAAACCATCTTTTAATAGTTAAAGTCCCTTCATAAGCATTTTTCTTTTCCAAGTTCCACTTATCATAATTATTAGCTAAAAGCATTGCTGCTGAAGTAGGAGAAATTCCCATTGCTTCTGAGACATGACAATTCAACACATATCTTTTTTCTTCAACCTTCTTCAGAGCAGTTTCCCTTGCAAGTTCTTTTATTCTATCTCTTTCTTTCATAAATTTAGTTAAATAGAAAGGAATTTAAACCATAAAGAATAAAAAGCCTTAGGATTATAGATAATTAAAGCTTGAAACCTTATGGTGATGTGAGATGGGTTATTTGAAGTACATTAAAGATTACTGGGGAACCCCAGAACATGATAAAGTATTAAAGGAAAGACTAATTTCTTGGAGAAGGGAGCCTGTTATATTAAGGATAGACAGGTCTACCCGCTTAGACAGGGCACACGCACTTGGCTTTAAGGCTAAACAAGGTTTTGTTATAACAAGAATAAGAATTGGAAAAGGAACCAGCAAAAGAGAAAAGCCAGCTGGCGGAAGAAAGCCCTTGCATGCAGGTATGACTAAAATAACTCCTAAAATGAATTTACAACATATAGCAGAAATGAGAGTAGCAAGAAAATTCCCAAATCTAGAGGTCTTAAACAGCTATTATGCTGCAGAAGATGGAAAATCAAAGTGGTTCGAAGTAATTCTTATTGATCCAAGTCATCCTTGCATAAAGAACGACCCGAAGTTAAATTGGGTATGCAATCCTGCAAACAGAAGGAGAGTTTTCAGGGGTCTAACAAGTGCTGGAAAGAAATCAAGGGAAATTCATTAGAGCTTATTTTTTAAACTTAAAAATCAAATTCTAAAAAGGTGCTTGCTTGAAATTTTACGATTTATTCGTCCAGAGCAATTTGTCTGGCGGCGAGAACACAATAGAGCAACTAGTCGAGTTTGCTAAGAAATTAGGCTATTCTGGAATAGCTGTATGTGACAATTATCAAGGTCCAGAAAAGTTAAATGAATTAAAAAATAGCATTAATACTTTAAAATCAGATATAGAAGTTTATTCTGGTGTCAATATAATAGCAAAAGATGTTAATGAGATGAAGGAAATTGTTAACAAAGTAAGGGAGAAGGTTGATATTGTGGTTGTAAGCGGTGGCGATTATTCAATTAACAGGGCTGTATGTGATGACTCGAGGATTGACATACTGATGCATCCAGAACTAGAAAGGCCTGATAGCGGTTTAGACGAACCCTGTCTAGAAGCTGCTACTCAGAACAATGTTGCTATTGGCGTAAGCTTTAGAGAGATATTATATAATTTTAGAAAACCTAGGGCTTACATTTTAAATCATATATCAAGGAACTTGATGCTTTGCAATCATTTTAGAACTCCTACTGTGATTTGCTCATGCGCTCAGAGCACTTGGGGAATGAGAAATCCTAGAGAATTTGTATCATTGTTGAACACACTGGGCTTTGATATTGGAAGAGCCTTTGCTTCAATCACATCAATTCCGCAAACAATTGTTGAAGAGAATAAAAAGACACTAGAAGGATCTAAAATAACAGAAGGTGTTGAAGTAGTTGATGAATATGGTTGATGAAAAAAGACCAAAAACTTTGCCTTCAAGCCTGAGAGGCAGGAGAAGATATATTGCTTATCAGGTTCTTTCAGAAGATAAAATAATTTTCCAAGATTTGTCAAACTCAATATGGCATTCGTTGCTAAACCTATTAGGAGAATTAGGAGCAGCCCAAGCAGATCTATGGATTGTTAGAGATATTTACGATGAGAAGAGACAAATAGGAATAATAAGATGCTCGCATGACAAAGTAGAACAGGTAAGATCTGCTTTAGCATTAATAGAAAGAATAGGAGATACTAGAATCACTGTTAAAGTTCTTGGAATTTCAGGCTCAATCAAAGCTGCAAGACTTAAATTTTTTGGAGAACCACGATTAACTGAGTTTACAAAAACTTTATAAACTTAGAAAAAATATAAATCTTATAATTTAGGTGATATAATATCGAAGCTATTCCTGAAATGATGGGTTATGATAGAGCAATAGTAACATTTTCTCCTGACGGTAGACTGTTCCAAGTCGAATATGCAAGAGAAGCTGTTAAAAGAGGAACTACATCTATCGGACTTTTGTTTGCAAATGGTGTAGTGCTAGTTGCTTCACGTCCATTGGCAGAGTTAGCTATTCCTGATAGTGGAGGAGATAAGGTACACCAGATAGACGATAACCTCGGCGTGGCTATATCAGGATTTTTAGCAGATGGAAGAATTTTACTTGATGTCGGAAGGATAAAGGCACAAGTCTACAAACTTACTTATGACGAACCATTAAATGTTCTAGGTGCAGTTAAAGAAATTGCAGACAGGATGCAATTATTTACGCAATACGGTGGAGTAAGACCTTATGGTGTAGCATTTTTATTAGGAGGATTAGATGAAAAAGGTCCACAACTATTCGAAATAGATCCTTCTTCAACGTTCTATGGTTGGCAAGCTCAAGCAATAGGCAGGGGCGCACCAGAAGCATTAAAAACTTTAAGAAAAGGTTGGAAAGAAGGACTAACAGAAGAGGATGCTATTAAACTAGGTATACAAGCATTAAAAGCCGGTGAAAAGGGAGTTAAGTTACAAGAAGTTGAACTAGCTGTGATTAATGATAAAGGATTCAAAAAATATTATGGTGACGAAGGGATTAAGTACGTCAAGAAGTTTTGGTGATATTATTACTTTAGAAAGTTGGTTAAATGATTTCTTTAGAAAAGGCTGTTATAGCCAGATTAATAAAATCTGGAGAAAAATTTGAAATACTAGTTGATCCTGAAAAGGCGATGGAATTTAAGACTGGTAAGGATTTCCCTGTAGAAGAGTTGATAGCATCTGAAGAAATATTCGAGGACGCTAGGAAAGGAACTAGGACCACTAATGAAAAAATAAACAAGGCCTTCGGAACTAATGACCTGAATGTAATAGCAAAGAAGATAATAACTGAAGGTGAAGTTCAGATAACAACTGAGCAAAAGAAACAAATGCTTGAAGAAAAAACAAAAGCTATAGCTACTTTAATTTCTAAACGTGGAGTTAACCCACAGAGCGGAGTCCCACATCCAGTTGACAGAGTTTTAAGGGCAATGGAACAAGCGAAAGTTAGAATTGATTTGAATAAAAGAGTGGAAGAACAACTGGAAAGCGTTTTAGAGGAAATACAAAAAATAATTCCAATAAAGTTTGAAAAGATTCAGATAGCAATTAAGATTCCACCTGAATTTTCAGGAAAAGCCGGCAGCGTTGTTAGGAGTTTAGGAGTCTTACTAAAAGAAGAATGGGCAAGCAATGGAAGTTATATTTGTTTATTAGAGATTCCGGCTGGAGTACAGCCAGAAGTATATGATCGTTTGAATAACTTGACTAGAGGTCAAATAGAAGTTAAAATTGTTAAAAAATTATAGGAGTGATTAATATGGATAAAGAAGTTAAATCGGAAATATTAGTTAAGGAGAGACAATTGGTTATACCTGGAGAAACATTAGCAAGAGGTTTAGATTACTTACCGTCTTCAGGTTGCTACAGAGTAAATAATGAATTAAAATCTAAATTACTAGGTTTGGTAAAGTTAAAAGACAGATTCATTGGAATAATTCCTCTAGCAGGAGTTTACATCCCAAAAACAGGTGACGGCATTATAGGACTGGTTGAAGACATGCAAACAACCATTTGGATAGTTGATATAAACTCACCATATGACGCGATATTGCCTTTGGGCGAAGCTGTTGGAGAATACGTAGATCTAAACAGAACAGACATATCGATTTATTACGACATCGGTGACTTGATATATGCAAAAGTTTTAAATGTTTCAAAATCTAAGCAAGTTCAATTAACAATGAATGACCACAGAGCACGAAAGCTGATTGGTGGAAGGGTTTTAACAATAACTCCTTCCAAAGTACCGAGGCTTATTGGTAAGCAAGGTTCAATGATAGAGCTTATAAAAAACAAGACAAAGTGTCAGATAATAGTCGGACAGAATGGAGTTGTTTGGATAAAAGGTGAACAAGAAGGATTAGCTGCAAAAGCTATTCTTACGATAGAGAATGAGTCTCACATATCTGGCCTTACAGATAAAATCACAGCAATGTTGGAGAAAGGTGAATGATATGAGTAAAGTAGGACAACCAGAAAAAATGATTATAGATGGAAAAAGAATAGATGGCAGAAGCTTTGAAGAGTTTAGACCAATAACTGCAGAGGTCGGCGTACTAAAAAGAGCTGAAGGTTCAGCAATTTTTAAATTTGGCGACACTTATGCATTAGCAGCTGTCTATGGACCAAGAACTATGCATCCAAAGCATATGCAAAATCCCCAGAAAGCAATACTAAGATGTAGATACTCAATGGCTCCTTTCTCAACAAACGAAAGAATCAGACCAGGCGTAAGTAGAAGAAGTGTTGAAATATCAAAAGTCTTAAACGAAGCATTGTCAAATGTAGTGTTCTTTGAAGATTACCCAAAAACTGGAATAGATGTTTTCGTTGAAATACTGCAAGCTGACGCTTCAACTAGATGTGCTGGTCTAAACGCTGCATCTTTGGCCTTGACAGAAGCTGGCATTCCTATCAGAGACCTAATAAGTTCTTGTTCAGTAGGGAAAGTTGATAATCAAATAGTGCTAGACGTCGGAGGTAATGAAGATCAGTTCGGCGACGTGGATATGGCCACCGCCACTATCGGAAGCGAAGATAAGTTCGTACTATTACAAATGGATGGAATAATTACAAAAGAAGAGTTCCCCATACTAATTGAACTTGCAAGAAAGGGATGTACAGAAGTTTACGAGAGACAAAAAAACGCTTTAAAGGAAAAATATAAAACAGGTGAAATAGATGTTGAAAGCTAGTGAAAATTATGTTAGAAAATTAATAGAAGAAGGAATGAGAATTGATGAAAGAAAGTTTGAACAGTTCAGAGAAATAAAAATAGAAACTGACGTTATTAAAAAGGCTGAAGGATCAGCAAGGGTTTTGCTTGGTAACACTCACGTTTTAGTTGGTGTTAAAATGTCTGTTAATGAGCCTTTCCCAGACACGCCAGATGAAGGTGTATTAATAGTTAATGCAGAATTAGTTCCTGTTGCATCACCAACATTTGATCCCGGTCCACCAGATAAGGACTCGATAGAATTAGCGAGAGTTGTAGATAGGGGAATAAGGGAAAGTAAGTGCATTGATTTGGAAAAGCTCTGTATAGAAGATGGTAAAAAGGTTTGGAACGTTAACATTGACATTCATGTCCTAGATCATGACGGCAATTTAATTGACGCTAGTGCATTAGGAGCAATGGCAGCATTAACTAAAACAAGGATACCAAGATACGAAGATGAGAAAATCGTTTTCGGTGAATACCAAGGTAAGATTCCATTAAAAGATACACCAATAGCAGTTACTATTACAAAAATATCCAACAAGCTTTTAATTGATGCTAACTTGGAAGAAGAAAATGCCTTAGACGCAAGGATAACTATTGCAACCAATGAGAACGGAGACCTGTGTGCAATTCAAAAAGGCGGAGTAGGATTTTTCACAACAGAAGAACTAAAGAAGGCAGCAGATTTATCAATTGAAAAAGGTAAAGAATTAAGAGCGTTGATTAAATGACAAAAAAAGTTGGTTTAACAGGAAAATTTGGTCCAAGGTATGGAACTAAAACAAAAAAAATGGTTTTAGAAATAGAATCTAAGCAGAAAAAAGAAAAAGTATGCCCCTATTGCGAAAGATCAGCATTGAAAAGACTAGCAGCAGGGATTTGGTATTGCAAAAAGTGCAAGACAAAATTTGCTGGAAGGGCATATTTTCCCAAGAGTGGTTAAATGTATAAATGCTTAAAATGTTTGAAAGAGATAGACGTAAAGCAAGTTAAAGACAAGATAAGATGCCCTTACTGCGGATACAAAATCGTAGTAAAACAAGCTCCAACAACTTTAACAAAAGTTAAAGCAGATTAAAATGAAGGCTGAGATAGAAATAGAATGCAAAGATCCTGAAGTTGTCATAAGGTCAATAAAGCCTGATGAAGAGGAAATAAAGAAATTTGATGCCAAGATATCAGCAGAGAAAAGCAAACTAAAAATAAGAGTAGAAGCTAATGATATCCCAGGCTTGTTGGCCGGAATAAACTCTTACCTAAGACTAGTAAAAGTAGCAATTGATGCTATGGAGGAATAATATGTCTGAAATAAAAATAACGCCTGAGGCGCAACAAATACTGATAGATTTACAAAATTTTCAACAGCAAATGCAAACAGTCTTAATACAAAAAGAAAGTTTAAACTTGCAAAGCGGAGAAATTGAGAAAGCCTTGGAAGAATTAAAGAAAGCTACTACCGAGGATGTCTACAAGGCTGTTGGACCTATTCTTATAAAGTCAACAAAAAAAGATTTAGAGGAAGAATTAGGCGAGAAAAAAGAGACCTTGGACCTAAGATTAAAGAGCTTGCAGAAGCAGGAAGATAGATTAAAGGAAAGACTAAAAGAGTCTCAAGAGAAGTTTGAAGAATTTTTGAAAAAAACTCAGGAAAAACCTGAAAAAATAAGAGCAGAATAAGGTAACAGTAAAGAATTTAAATTCTTGAGAACAAGATAAAGAAAGTATGATGCATATGGCATGGTGTCTATTATGTTTGAAAACGTTATACCAATCATTCAGCAAGTCGCTAATGATAGGACCGTACCAAGAAATATAAGAACCATGTGTGAAGATTCTATAAAAGTCCTACAGGATGATAAAGAAGACCTAGCTATAAGGGTTAATACTGTTATATCGAATATGGATGAAATCTCTAACGATCCTAACATTCCTACTTATACGAGAACTCAAGTCTGGAATATTGTCTCAATATTAGAAAGTGTACAAAAATAGAGTAAAAATCAATTACATATCTTTTTATATGTCCAAAAATAATTAAGATTATAATAATTTTGGAGGATGGTGAAATGATTTTAGAAAAATTATTTGGCAGAGGCTTTAAAGAAATAGGCGAAGAAGAATTTATTGAGTTGGACACTGAAGAAGCACAAGTACCTTCTGGAAAAATCCCAATAAGAGTCGACAAATTAGAAGATTTTTCAGACACGGACAGGATCCAGAAGTTAATGAGAGAAGGTGCAATAGTTCTAGTTAAAATCAAGGCGTTGAGAGGTAAAGACATCTCAGAACTAAAGAGAGCTATTGATAAGTTAAGAAAAACTTGTATTGCAATGAACGGTGACATTGCTGGAATAGATGAAGACTTTGTTATCATAACGCCGGCTTTTGCTCATGTGGCGAGGATATAGAACAGCTGTTTAAGTAAATTTTAGTTTTTGCACTTGTTATTTTATTTTTAATTCTGTTTCTTATTTAATTTTCTCAAAGAGAATTCTTCCTCTCTTTGTCTTGGTTTCAGGCTTGAGCTTGCCCCACTCCAAATCACTAAATAAAAATTTTCTCTCTAATCCTAACTGGTCTAAGATCTTCCCAGATGTTTCTGGCGTGAATGAATGAAGCAGTATCGCTATAAACCTTAAACTTTCTAACAGGTTGTACAAGACGCCGCCTAGTTCGTTCCTGCTTCTTATTTCCCATGGTTTTTTCGCATTAACGTATGCGTTTGTCTCGTTGACAAGATGAAATATGTCGTTCAAAGCATTGTGGAATTGGAATTCATCCATTGAGTTCTCAACTGCCTTGCTAACGCTTAAAGCAATTTTTTTCAAATCTTCTCCATAAGGCTTTGGCACGTATCCGTCAAAGTTCTTCTCAACTAAAACCAAGACTCTGTTTACTAGATTTCCCAGTGCATCTGCTAATTCAGAATTATGCCTATTTATTAGAGCTTCCTCTGAAAAGTCTCCATCTTCTCCAAGAGGAATTTCTCTCATTAAGAAATATCTTAATGTGTCTGCACCGTATTTGTCTATCAATTCAAATGGATCTATCATAATTCCTCTTGACTTTGAAAGCTTTTCTCCACTCATGTTTATGAAACCGTGAATAAAGACGGTCTTTGGTGGTTCTATATCTGCAGCAAAAAGAATAGCAGGCCATATTACAGTATGGAACCATGAGATATCCTTTCCTATGTTTTGAACATCAGCTGGCCAATATTTTTTGAATTTTTCATTCGGATAATCTAGAGCAGAAATATAATTTAACAACGCGTCGAACCAGACATATGTGACATGTTTTTCGTCAATTGGTAATGGTATCCCCCACTTGAAGCTAACTCTTGAAACACTTAGGTCCTTTAATTCGTTTTCCAGTCTGTTTAATATTTCATTTCTTCTTGTCTCTGGCAATATGAAATTCTTATTAGTTTTTATATGTTCTATTATTTGTTTTTGATACTTGCCTAGTTTAAAAAAGTAAGAATCTTCTTTTAAAACCTCTAAATCCTTCTTATGGACGGGACATTTTCCATCAACTGCATCCTTCTCAGTATAATAAGCCTCACATGATACGCAATAAAGTCCTTCATAGAATCCTTTATAAATATCTCCTTTATCAAAAACTTTTTTAAAAATTTCCTGCGCAACCTTTATATGTCTTTCCTGCGTTGTTCTAATGAAATCATCATAGCTTATGTTTAATTTTCTACAAAGGTCCTTAAAGAAAACAGCCATCTCATCTACAATCTCCTGAGGTGTTTTGCCAGCTCTTATTGCTGCTCTCTCTATGTTTTGACCATGTTCGTCCATTCCAGTCAAGAAGAAAACATCTTTACCCTTTATCCTATTCCATCTAGCCATAACATCTGCTATTATTTTCTCATATGCATGTCCTAGATGAGGCTTTGCGTTAGGATAGTCTATTGCTGTTGTAACATAAAATTTTTCGAACTTTATCACCTATTTTATTAGTTTCTTTAGACCGCTTAAATTCTTTATGATATAATCTGCTCCTGCATTCTTAAGATTCTTTCTATTGCCCCAACCAGTCAATGTACCGATTGCCAAAGAACCAACAGACTTTGCTGCCATCATGTCAAATGGATGGTCACCAACAAACATGCAATCCTTAGGATTCAATCTCAGGTTTTTACAAGCCTTCAAGACAGGCTCTGGGTCAGGTTTTTTATTTTTTACATCATCGCCCCCAACCACAGTATCATAAGGTAGTTTATAGCCTTTTAAAATTGCAAAAGCTTCACTTCTTCTTTTTGTAGTCACAATCCCTATTTTTATTTTCTTTTTGTCTATGAATTTGAAAGTTGATTTAACAAAAGGTAAGATTCTTGCAAACTTCTTAAAATTTTTAATTTGCGTGTCCTGAAAGCATGCTCTAAATTTTTCAAGATTGACTTCTGGCAAAATTTTTGGTATTGATTCAGAAAGCCTATAGCCTATCGAATATTTGATTATGACATTTTTAGATAAAACTCTAACACCAAGTTGTCTACAGCAACTCTGAAAGGTCTTGACAACTACATCTAGAGGAACTATAGTTCCGTCCACATCAAAGAATATCGCCTTTGGTTTCATAACTAAAGAATTATATGTGCATAATTAATAAGTTTATTATATGCAAAGAATGACCCACATCATAATGGCATTTCTTATTCTATTGTTATTTGGAGTTGTCTTAACTTTTCCAATATACATGGCTTTCTTTGCTTTCCTTGGAGTTCTACTACCTGACTTAGATATAAAACCAAGAAAATATCATCGAAAGCTTTGTCACAACATTTGGTTTTTAATGATAGTCTTGTTCATAGCATACAACCTAGGAGTGGATAGAACAGGCGCTGCTATAATTTCTATTGGATTCCTTAGTCATTTGATTTCAGACGCACTAACGCATAACGGAATAACTCCTTTATGGCCAATAAAGAAACTAAAATTCAACGGTCCAATAAAAACTGGCGGCATCGGAGAATTTCTAATTGTATTAGTACTTCTATTTTTAATCTACTGGGTTGGAAAATTGATCTGATTATTTTACTTTTAACATTTGCTCTTGTGCAAGAACAATTACTTCTATTTCCTTGAAATACCTCAAGTCAGTGCTGCTTAAACTTCCACCTTCTGTCCCCAATGCATTTAAAGTCAAAGGCTCAGAATCAGGAGAATTTCCAAAAAGTTTTCCATCGGTTCCTTTTCTCATTTCTTCTATAGCAGCATATATATTAGGTTTAGCCTTCGAATCTATCCCATAAAATATTTTAGAAGTAAACCAAGGTTTTCTACTTTGATTATCTAATATAGCTAGTTCTTCAACTGTTATCTTATTCCTAGGATAACCACCACGCAAGTACGTATTATAATCCGTTATACTAGCTTCATCCATGCATAATTTTGCGTGAATTTCACTAGCGGTATATCTACTTTTTATTATAGACTTCCTTGAAGGAGACAAACCCACAACAGAGCTTCTGTCCATAGTAAACTTAATAGAAAATAAAAAATTTAAATCTACCATACGCTTATAAACTTCTCAATTCATTAATGAGGTATGAAAATAAATGAACTAAAACCTGATATGAATAGTGTAAATATAAAAGCAAAAATAACAGAAATGAAAGAACCGAGAGATATCATGACAAAGTTTGGAACTGCAACTACCTTGATTGAAGCTATGTTAGAAGATGATACAGGATCAGTTAAACTAACTCTTTGGGGAAAGCAAGCTGATGGCTTGGAGAATGACCAAGAGGTTGAGATAAATGGTGGCTTTACCAAAGAATTCAGAGAAGAGCTACAAGTAGGAATTGGAAAAAAAGGTTCTATAAAAGTTATTTAGTTTTTAGCTTGTTTAGATTCCCAAGAAAAGTTCCATCTAAAAGATAAACTTCTGCTTCCTTCCATCTTAAAACTTCATTTGTTAAGAGCGGTCCAAGCGGCTCAAAATCTTTTGAATTAAAGGCCATACCTCCGATTATATGATTAAAGGCTGGCATGATTATTCCTTGCTTAAATTTGGTTCTTGTTTTAAATTTTTCTTTTAACGCCTCGTTGTTCATCTTACATTTTAGCCAGCAATGCTCTACAGTTCTAAATTTTTCAGTCCAGAACTCAACAGCAGGATGAACATGTCCCATTACTAGATATTCTGCATCCAAATCATTTTCATTTGGCCAAGCCTGCCCGTGAGTTAGAAGAACATTATTAATTTTAAAACCCTGCGGTTCGTAAATATCTATGTTCTTTGAAACTAGTCTTTCTATATTTCCGTCATGGTTCCCTTTGATAATTGAAATCTTAATTTTCGAAAAATGCTCTAGAAATCTTGGAATTTCCTTATATTCTTGCCAAGAAATGCTTGGAACCTGATGCTTGACGTCACCGAGAATGACCAGATGTTTTGCTTTCGTCTGCTTTAGCAGGATATCTATTCTTTTTTCCAGTTTATCTACTTGAGAGGGTATAGTTATTCCTGATTGAAAAATTTCATGTTCTATTCCTATGTGTAAGTCTGTAATAATTAATGCATTTCCTATTAACAATGCCGGCTCTGTTAGAAATTTCATTTGCATAAAGAAATTTTAGAAATTGAAGTTTTTAAATTAACTCTCAGGTCCAGAAATCAAAGAAATTTTTGTAAATCCATCTTTTGCTTTTTCTCTTTCCAATCTATACAAATATCCTGAAACTGCATTTTCAAGAGAAGGATCATGAGTTATTAGGAATACTTGCTCCACGAACTTTGTTATCTTATCTCTTAAAACATTTGCTAGTTCCTCCACGCTTTTTGCATCAAGGTTATGAGTCGGCTCATCTAAAACAAGCATACCGACGCTAGGTGCTAAAACTAAAGACAAAGCAATTCGTAATGCTAGACATGCTATAGACCTTTCTCCGCCTGATGCTATACCGTCCGCAGGTATCCATCCGCTAGAATCCTGCAATTGTAAGACGTAATCTCCTTCCTCTATACCCAAGCGTATGTTGAAAATGTCCTTGTATGGATATAGTTCGGTCCATATGGATTGCATTGCCTCATTAACAGCAGTCACAAAGTCCTTCCTTAGTTGTTCTTGCGTTGCTTCCAAAGCGTTTTCTAAAAGTTGAAGCTGCTCGGAAATGGCCTCTATTCTTTTCATTTCTAACTTGTAATTTTCTAGAATATTCTTCTTGCTTTCTATTTCATTCAAAAGCTTCTGTCTTTCATTTATAATTTCAGCGTGATTTGAAAGATGAGTTTGCAACTCCTTTTCCAAGCCTATAATATTTTGATATTCTTGCTCAAACTTCTCAAGAATTGAAAACGAGAAGGATGAAAGCATCTCCTTTTCTATTCCAAGTTGTGAAAGTTTTTGGCCATATCCCTTAATCCTATCCAACTTAACATTTGCATCTTCTTTCTTAGATAAGACTTTCTTAATGTCATCTTGCCTTTTGTTCAATTCTTTTAAATTATTCTCAAGCATTTCAATGTTTTTCTCAAACATCTTCCTTTGATTTATGAAAACTTTCACCTTATCCTTTAGTTCCTTTAATTCTTTTGTAAGGAGCTTTAGCTGTTGCTTTGAATCCTTTATTTGGTCTAGTCTTTCCTCCAATTTTTCATTTTCCTTAAACTTCTTTTCTAATTTGCCTATCTCTTCCTGAGTTTTTTCTACTAGTGGTTGAGAGATATCAATTATTTTTTTCAAGTCTTCTAATTGCTTTTTCTTCTTAGATAAGAGACTGGATTTTTTATTTTCCGTGAGCTTGCTATTACAAATTGGACAAGCACTTCCTGCTAAGCTTAGCTCATGTATGCCGTCTTCAAGCTCAGAAATCTTCGCCATCGACTTTTGAACATTCATCTGGGCTTTTTCAAGTTCCTCTTGTTTGTTTTTTAATTCAGCTTCAATCTTCTTCAATGGGCTCTTCTTTACTTTTTCTGAAACATCATCGAATTCTTTTGCCTCTTTCTCAATACTAGGCAACTTATCTTCCTCTATTAATTTTATTTTAGCGTTTTCTTCAGCATATCCTTCTTTTAGCTTGTCTAGATTCGATTTCTCTTCATCAATATGAAATTTTAGCTTCTCAACATCAGTAGAAATACTATTGTTCTCATTGTCAAGTTCTTCAACTGTTTTTTCTGCGAAATCCACCAGCTCTGCTTTTAATTTTTCAAGGTCAGTCTCGGTAATTTCTATCAAGGCAGTATATTTTTTTGTTTCTTCTTCAACGTTTTGCAATTTCTTTTGCTGCTCTTTTAAAATCAGCAAATCTCTAGCAGTTTTTATCTTCCTATTCACCGCGTCTTCTAACTGTCTCTTTAATTTTTCTTCTCTTTCCTTTAATTCCTGGAATTCTCTCTTAATCATGTCAAATTTCTTCAAGCTCTCGTCTGCCTCCAAGCTTTTTGCTATAGCTTCTTTTTCTTCTAAGGCAGAGGAGCATTTGTTTACAATTGCCCTCGTGTTCATTCTTGCTTTTTCAAACCTGTCTATGGCTAGAAGTTCGTCAATTTTTTTCATTCTTTGGCCTTTTGGAATTGTTAAGAACATGTCCAATTGATTCTGCTCTGAATAGACTGCTCTAGAGAAAAGCTCATAGTCCATCTTAAGTATCTTTTCAATTTCTTCTGTAACTTTCGATGCTTGTGGACCTTCTATCAACTCATTGTTTTTCCTCAGTTCTGCGGTTGATCTTCCTTTTGTAACAATTCTTTTTACGTTCCACTCGGTTCCATCTATATCAAAATAAACAGTTACCTCAGCCTGATCTTTTTGTGAAGGTTTTTTCATTATTATGTCCTCTAGCTTCATTTTCTTTTGTTGCAATTGCAAGAAGGTTCCAAACAATCCAAAGCATATTGCATCCATTATGGAAGTTTTACCAGAGCCAGTATGTCCAATAAAGCAGTTTGTTCCATCAACAAAGTCTAGTTCACTGTCTAAATGGGATCTCCAATTCTTTAACTTGACTTTTGTTATCATGGTGTTCCCTTAAATTCTTTCAAGGTTTGTTGATTTCCTGTTAGGACGTTAAATATCAAATTGATGTCACCCTCCACTAGATAATCGAATATCTCATCAACTTTTATTCCACAGTTGAATTGCTTTAGTTTTTCTTGGAGGATTTTCAGGCCGTGCTCTTCTGGCGAGAGTCTTTCATCCTTTAAGTTCTTAATACTTTCCAACTGTTCCTGCAACGATTCTATCTCAATGTCCTTGTTTATGTTTATTATAGCCTTGTTGCTGAACTTGTTCTCGATATCAGAGAAATTAAAAAGTACAGAGCCTCTTTTTATCAGTCCTTTTATTTTTATATTGATTATTGGTTTTGGTTTGGTTGAGGATATTGTCTCGATAAAGTTTTCAATAGAACCTTTTATGTTTGGTCCGAACTCGTATTCCTGCCAGAAGATCTTTCTTTGAAATTCAAGAGGAACTTGTTTAATATCGCCATCATACTTAAAAATACACTTCTGTTGTTCAGATTCAATTTTTCGAGCAGCTGTTGGAATTGTGCTGCCTGTCAAAAGTAATTTACCGTCATTAAGAATCTTCGTCTCATGCCAGTGCATATGTCCTAAAACAATCAAGTCAAATCCTTTTGGTAGATCTTCTATCTTCATAGACGGTGGTTCTAACGGCGAATAAATATAAGGGACTATGCTGTTGTGAAGCATCATAATGTTTACTGCATCTGGAATAGGTTTTGGATTCCATTGAGTAAAGCAATCCTTAGCATACCTATCTGGTACGCCGCTCATCCCATGGATAGCAACCTTCCTTCCTTCTATTTCGAAAATAGCTGTCGCACAATGTAAGTGTATTAGAAGGCCTGCATGCTCCAATGACTGTATAGGATTTATAAGATACTTGCTTCTCCTCTCATGGGTACCATGAATAGCAACAATTGGTATTCCTCTTATTGCAGAAGGTGATATCTCGTGCTTTTCCTTGTTTACTATTTCTATTAATTTTGCATTTGATTTACCATGTTGTGCCTTTCCAATTATCTTTGCCACTTTCGCAAATACTTCTGGCTTTGGAATCCTTGTATCAAAAAGGTCCCCAGCTATTAAAATCAGGTCGCAATCCGTTGTCTTGTCAATAGCCTCATCTAGAGCAATAAAGCTATCCTCTCCACGCTCTTCTCCAAACTTATAGCCACAGTGGCAATCAGAGAAAATGCCAACAAGCATACAAAAGATATATAATATCAAATATTAATTATTTTGTTATGTCTGAAGAGCTTGGTATAACTGTAAAGAAGTCTGAGAACTTTGATGAGTGGTACATACAGATTATCCTAAAGGCCGAATTTGCAGACTATAGCGATGTGTCTGGTTGTATGATTCTAAGGCCTGACTCTTATTTCGTGTGGGAACAGACTCAAAGATTCTTGGATGACCAACTCAAGAAAATAGGGATCAAGAATGTTTACTTTCCTTTATTCATTCCTGAAAAGTTCTTATCAAAGGAAAAAGAGCATGTCGAAGGATTTTCGCCTGAAGTTGCTTGGGTGACTCATGCTGGCAACAGTAAACTGGATGAACGACTAGCCATCAGGCCGACATCTGAAACAATAATGTATCCTCGTTATTCAAAGTGGATAAGGTCTTGGAGAGACTTGCCTATGCGATATAATCAATGGAACAACGTCGTGAGATGGGAATTCAAACATGCCGTCCCGCTACTAAGGACTAGAGAATTCTTATGGCAAGAAGGACATACTGTATTTGCAAATGAGAAAGAAGCTTTATCAGAAGAAGATGAAATACTAGGAGCTTACAGCAAGACCACAGAAGATTTATTAGCTTTACCAGGAATAATGGGAAGAAAAACTGAGAAAGAAAAATTCGCAGGAGCAGTTTTCACTTCAAGCATAGAGCACTTATTACCTGATGGAAAAGCTATTCAAGGTCCTGACTTCCATCATGATGGTCAGAATTTTTCAAAGGCTTTTGATATAACTTTCTTAGATGAGAAGAAGAGGAAGCAATATGCTTGGCAAAACACCTGGGGATTTTCAACCAGAGAAATTGGAGTAATGATATCTGTTCATGGAGATGATAAAGGTTTGGTGTTGCCACCAAAAGTCGCACCAATCCAAGTTGTAATAGTCCCTATTTATGATTCAAAAACAAGAGAAGAAGTTTTGAAGGAAGCTAAAAAAATAGAAGAAAAATTAAAAGTTTTTAGGACAAAACTAGACGATAGGGAAGAGCTCTCACCTGGCTTTAAATATAACGAATGGGAGTTGAAAGGAGTACCAATAAGAATTGAAATCGGTCCAAAGGACATAAAGAATGACCAACTAGTCATAGTCAGAAGAGATACTCTAAAAAAAGAAATAGTAAAAACTAGCAGTGTTGTTGCGAATGTTAAGGAACTTTTGGATGAAATACAGAAAAGCATGTTTAACAAAGCATCAGAATTCTTGAACAGCAACATTCATGTTGTAAAAACATATGATGAGTTTAAGAAAAACTTAAAGAAAGGTGGAATCTTACAAGCTTGCTGGTGCGGTGAAAGAAGCTGTGAAGATAAAATAAAGGAAGAAACAGGAGCAAAGATAATAAACATTCCATTCAAACAGGATAAATTATTCTCAGAGTGTATCCGCTGTGGAAAGAAAGCTAAGACTATTGCAAACTTTGCAAAGTCTTATTGAAATAAAAAAGTTATTTTTCTCTGAAAGCCTGACCATACAAGGTATAGACTATCACGCCTTTTATGAAAAATGCTGCTGCCGGTCCTATGAAAGGAATGAAGGATAAGATTGCGCTTAGAACTATTCCTATTATTCCTCCTATGAACCAAGCTATGAAATAAGTGGATGTAAATGCTTTTTTCGTAACAAAGTTTATGTCAAAGGCCTTTCCAAATCTTTTGTTTTTCAAGTAGTTTAGAATTGCAACTGGAGATAAATAAGCCGCAGCTAGTATCAGAACCAATCCAAGTATTATCAGTGGTGCCACTGTAATTAATGTTGGTAGTGCCATCATCCAATTTTGTGAGAAGAGTTGTGCCGCCTGCTCTTTTGGAATTGTCCCTGCCATCATTTGAGACATGAATCCTTGAGGCATTATCTCTGTGAACGTGGTTACCAATGAGGCCGCAGCATAACCTATTGCTGCTGAAAAAACTATTATTGCTGGAAGTGCATAGACGAACATTATCACGTACGATAGTAATCCTTTTACAAAGTAATCTCCAAAATCTTTCCATTCTGGCATACTCTTTGAGGGTTTGTTCTTACCCATGCCCGAAGTTTCTATTATGAATCCCTGAGCAATCCAATTAACTATTGGTATTACGCTTAGTATAATACCCAGAATCAACTTGCTAAGATCTATGAAAGGCTTTTTTAAGGCTTCTTCAAAATTTATCATTCATATACCTCCTAATAACCTATTATTTTATTTCTAGCTTATAAATATCAACTATTAACTTGGTCATAACTTTTATATTCAAGTATTTTAAATAATATCATGATGAAAAGAATAGTAATTTATTCGATAATTGTTTTAATTATTCTAGTTGCTGTTGTTTCTAGCTGGTATTACTTTAGCAATCGTCCTGCTTATGTAGCACCGCAAGAAGCGACGCAAGCACAGTTTCAGATCACTGTTAATCCAAGTATTATTGTAAGCAAGAACAACTTGCAAATAGGTTTTCAGCCTGCATTTCAAAAAGGAGACATTCTAGAAAGGACTGACATTCTATCAATAATAAAGGAGACAAAACCGAAGATAGTTAGATTTTTTGATTATAGGACGTCAACTGATGCTCCATACTTTGAGGATCCATGCCTTTTTTGGAATGAAACTAATAATTCAAAATCAACATGGGACTGGACATTTGTAGATTCACTTATTCGAAATATCACTTCAATGGGCGCAGAACCTTTGATATGTCTTGGGCATTCTTCTGGACAAGATTCTGTGAATCTTCTACCAAAAGGAATGACCATTAATCTTGTCACTGGATTACCTTATCCTGAACAGTTCGCGGCATACGCAAGAACATGGGTAAAACACTTCAATGAAAAAAAATATCCTGTCAAGTATTACGAGATATGGAACGAACCTTTCACTTACTTTGGATGGGGCGGTTCTGACGCAACAAAACTAGGATATTGGATTACTCTGTGGAATAAAACAGAAATTGAAATGCACAAGGAAAACTCATCTATTCTCATAGGCAATGATCATTCGACTGCAAAGAAAGTTTTTAATAAGTTTAACTCATCTAACGCTAATTTGGGCTTTCTCAGTTTTCATAAATATGATACTGAAAACCCCTTAGAAAGCGACTCTAGTCTATTCAACAAAGCAGAAACTAAATTCATACTTTCTGGAGATACATACGGCCTAAAGGAAGCCCGAACATTGTGGTCATCGTCTCATCAAGGAAAGACTTTAGAGGTAATACAATCTGAGGGTAACATGAACAGTAACACTACCCACACAGACCCCAGACTACAGAAAATATCAAATGCTGTCTGGAATGCAATGGTCTTAAGAAAGGAAGCATTAGAAGGTGTTAAATATCATGTTTATTACGATGAATGGAGTGGAGCAAGAGCTGATGGTTCATTATATGGTTGGGGATATGTAAACTGGTCATCAAAAACAAGGTTGTATCCTTTCTACGTATACAAGTGGATTGGAAATAATCTTAATGCAGGAGATAATATAGTAAGTTCGACATCGACCACGAACATAAGAACATTGGCATGGATAAACAACGGTAATCTGAATATAATGCTAATACACAATTCCACATCAACAGAAACTGTTTCTTTGAACGGTGTTGCAGGTCAACTAAACTATCAGAAAATCGATGACCCGACTGGAACAAAATATAAAAATCCGTCTATTCCACAAACAATAACAATCGATGCGTCAAATGTTATAACTCTGAATGGCTACACTGTCATTTTTTTGAATAAAACATTGTGTACGCCTAAGACATGCACACAATTAGGAAAACAATGCGGCACTTGGGATGATAGATGCGGAACTAATTTAAATTGTGGAACTTGCATCTCGCCTAAAACATGTAATAGCACTGGTCAATGTATCTGCACACCAAAGACCTGCAACGATTATCCTAGCAAGTGCGGCTCTTTGAGTGATGGATGCAGTGGAACTATCACTTGCAGTTGTGCTAGCGGATACTCTTGTCAATCAGGAAGTTGTGTATATAGCTTGGTAAGTTATTGGAAATTTGATGAAGGATCTGGAACTAAAGCCTATGACTATATGAAATTAAATAATGGAACTTTGATGAACATGGAAACTGTTGATTGGGTAACTGGAAAATATGGAAAAGCTCTAAAGTTTGATGGAGTAAATGAGTATGTTGATTGTGGGAGCAAAGCAAGCCTAAACTTAAACGCGTTCTCAATAACAGTTTGGGTAAATCCTACTAGTGTATCAGGCTATAAGACTATTGTAAGAAAAGCTGGCGCTTCTTCAGCAGACACGAACTATGCACTAGACCTAGACAGTGGAAACACTAAGGTAAGATTTTTTGTTTATGATACAAGCGGTAACTATCACGGAGTTATGGCTACAACTAAATCAGTATCATTAAACAAATGGACTCATATAGCAGCAACTTATGATGGCACCACATTCAAGGTATACATCAACGGCACTCAGGATGCTACAACTGCTACTTGGTCAGGTAGCATTAAAACAACTACTGGTAGTTTAAAAATAGGAAGTTCAACGTCTTTAAATTATTTCAACGGTACCATAGATGAAGTTAAAATATGGAACAGGTCTTTGACTCAAGAAGAGATAACAAAAGTTTATAATAATCAGCTTTAACTATAACCATAAACTTTATAAATATTGAGTTTGAATTATCATAATTGAATTTCTGGTGACATAATGGAAGGGAAAAGAGGAACAACAACCATCGGTTTAATCGCAAAGGATGCTGTTGTTTTAGCTGCAGAACAAAAGTCTACCATGGGGTATATGGTAGATTCGAAAGTAGCTCAGAAGATATATCAGCTAGACGGCCACATCGGACTAACCATAGCAGGATCAGTCGGCGACGCTTTAGCAATGGTAAGATTGTTAAAGGCCCAGCTCAAACTTTTCAAGCTAGAGAGAGGACCGATAACAGTAAAGGGAGCTGCAACTTTATTATCCAACATATTGCAAGGTTCAAAGTATTATCCTTACATGAACCAATTCATTCTAGCCGGTTATGACAAAGAACCAGGCGTTTATTCAATGGATCCTCTTGGTGGCTTTGATGTTAAAGATAAGTTTTATTCAACTGGCTCTGGTTCTCCATTTGCTTACGGAGTCCTAGAAGCAGAGTTCAAGGAAAACATGACAGTAGACGAAGCAATTGCCCTAGTCATTAGGGCCATTAAGACTGCGATTGAGAGGGACATCGGCTCTGGTGGAAAGGAGATTCAAGTCGCTGTCATTGACAAGAACGGTTACAAGGAATTAGGCAAGCAAGATTTGAAAAAGTATTTATGATTTACAATTAAAAGTTTCTGAAAAATAATTTTAGTTAATTAAAGGTGTAAATTAAATGGTTGAAGAAAAAACTACGGATTTATTTGAAAAAGTAAAGAGCAATCTTCCAAGTGATGCAAAAATATCTGACATAAGATTCGAAGGTTGCGAGATAGTCCTTTATACGAAGAGTAAGGAATTTTTTGTTTCTGATTCTTCATCTATAAAAGACCTAGTCTCATCTCTAAAGAAAAGAATTATTCTTAGGCCTGACCCATC
>Ga0315277_10003627_pt1 | contig 20906 bp, 7 predicted proteins | sample YL17G05_15_MG_FD_203695 | JGI IMG/M metagenome (GOLD analysis project Ga0315277, IMG submission 203695) | Sediment microbial communities from Yellowstone Lake, YNP, Wyoming, USA - YL17G05_15 | ecosystem: Environmental > Aquatic > Freshwater > Lake > Sediment | place: USA: Wyoming | collected... | reverse complement strand
GTCCACAACGTGCCAGGTGGCGTCGTATTCGCCGCCGGTCCCCCATCGGCCCGTCCGGCCCAGGTAGGGGGTGCTCTTGCTAACGGTATCCAGGAGCCGGGTTCGGGCCGGCCCTTCCAAAGGTAGCAGAAGGAGGTCAGCCAGATAGCCCAACCGCTGGACGAGTGCCTGAGACCGGACGCGCAGAGCATAGTCAGCCAGCCGGCCCCAGTCCAGCCGGCCCTGGCCCCGCCAGAGCATCGCGGCCACCTCCGGCACGTCGCCGGCGTAGGCGGGCTGGTCGAGGGAGTCCACGACGGTCTTTTCCGGTTCGGCCATCATCACGTGGCTGCCGTAAGCGTCAACCTCGGCCGCGCCGAAGAACTTGTAGGCCGGTTGGACGACCAGGCGATACGTTTTGCCGCGCACGGTGAGCAACCGCCGCTTCTTGCGCACGGTGGTGGCGATGTAGACGGTGGCCGAGGCCTGGGTGGAAAGCCCGTGGAAGAAAGCGGCGGTGGCGAAGGAGAAGTAGTAGGGCGTCACCAGGGTGCTGCCGATGAACAGAGGGTTGGTATCGGGAAAGGCGTGTTCGCCCCGCTCGGCGGGAATCAGTTCGTACGTGCCGGGCGTGATAGGGATCAGCCAGCGGCGGCGGGCCAGCCGGTGGAGCACCTGCCGGGCGTGGTCATAGGAGCAGTCCAGGATGTCCATGGCCTGTTCGATGGTGACCACCGGCTGTTTCTCCCACTCCAGATGCATGATGAGTTTGGATTCGAGAGGGGAGAGAGAACGAGACATCGTCACATCACCTGTTCTTAGGCTTCTCTCATTTGGTGACATTTTCCGTAACAAAACGAGACTTGCGTAAGTGGATTATACCTCCCAATGTCATAGAAGGCAAGGTGAAGAAGCCCGGCGCTCTGCGTGGGTACGCTGACCCACTAGTCTACTTCACCCGCCAACACTTCGCCGCCTCCCGCGCTCCCGCATCCGCCGCGCCATCGTGCTCCATTCGTACTCCCCCGCCACCAATTTCTCCCACATCCACTGCGCCTCTTTCCAGGGCACCAGTTCCCACAACGGCGCGATGCTGATGAGCACGCCGTCGTTCAGGTCGGGCGGCAGGTTGCGCAGCGCGATGGCGTCCAGGCGGTTGCGGAAATCCGTCACCTCGGCGACGAGCCTCTGCTGGCGTTCGATCTCCTGATCATGGCGCTTGCGCGCGCTGCCCGCGAGCCGTTCCAGCCCCAGGCGCAGTTCCTCCAACCGGCCAACCTCCAGCACGACCTTGGCGTCGGCGTAGTCGCGCCCGGCAGCGTAGAGCGTGGCGGGCGTGAGACGGTGGCAGTAGAGCCAGATCGCATAGTTGCGCTTCTCGGACTGGAGCAGCCAGTAGATGGGCGCCTTGCGGCGGCTCTTGGAATAGCGCTTGATGTGGAAGGGAAAAAAGCCCTGGCGCGGGTCGCGGAAGTAGTCGCGCAGGCAGTCGAAGCCCAGGATCTGGCAGGCCTCGCGCTCAATGACGTCGGCCTGCTCACCGTAGAGAAGTGCCAGCACACCTCGCACGCGGGTCACGACGTCGGAAGGGTGCGTAGGGTCGTCCACCAGGATGCCGTTCCAGGCGATGAGGATGGGAGGACCAGGGGACAAGGAGACAGGGAGACAAGGAGACAAGGGGACGGGGGGCGTGTCCTTGAAGGCTGGGAGGCCATTGGAGCCGACGAGTGCACCAGGCGCACAGCGGGGCAGCGGGTCGAAGGGGCCGCCAAGGGGGGGCAGGAGCGCCGGGTCGAGCGCCTTGTGCACGTCCCAGCGGCCAAACGCCACGCCGACGCACCACATCAGCAAGTTCTGAACGCGGGCAGAGAGATCTTCTGGCGGGGAAGGGACTTCATCTTCAGTCACGTCATCCGCCGGGCGTGTTGCGTGCTGCGTGTTGCGTAGGCCGTGTTCTGTGTCCTCCGGTTGCTCATTTGCCGATTTGCTGATTTGCTGATTCGCCGATTCGCTGATTCGCTGATTCGCTGACTCGCCCATCTCGCGGCGGATCAGTTCACGGTCGGCGGCGCTCAGGCCGTAGAGGTCGAAGACGAGGTCGTCAATATCGGATTGGATGGCGGACAGGCGGGCCTGGGTGGCCTGTTCTTCGGTGTATAAAATGCGGGTGGCCTCGCGCAGGGAACGCTCGCGGTGACGAGCCAATCCCGGCAGGCAGAAGGCGTGGGTGGTCTCGTCGGCACGGTCGCGCTCGCGCTGGAGGTCGTGGGCTTCGCGCGCGAGTGTGGCTAAGGTGGTGCGTGTTGCGTGGTCCGCGAGCAGAGGGATGGGGGTGCGCTGGATAACGCCGACTTCGTAGGAGCGGGCTGCAGCCGCCGCAGCACCCAGTTGCAGTGTGATCAGTGCCTCGAACGGTGTGGAGTTCATCACGGCCAGCAGCACCAGCAGCTCATCTGGGTCATCATTGGATAGGAAGGCAGATGGACCCTTGTGGCCAAAAATGCAGTCGGCGGGCAAGGCACGGACACTGAGCTCGCTGGTGGTGCGAAGGGACCAAGTCAAACCCGGGCGAAAGTAGTATTCGACGTTTTGTGGTCTCGCACCGGGAAGAGATCCATCGCGTGCGCCGTTCTTGATTTTGGCACCATCCTGCCCCCAATCCACTACCAAGTAAGGATCAGAGTGGTACAGCGAGTAGTCTCCGCCTTTGGCAAAGAGTCTCCACCTTCCGTCCGAGATCGCCTCTGCGGGCACCTCCCACAAATTGCGTACAAAACGGAAGTCATCTCCAGTACAAAGCCCCGCCTTGGCTGTTCGCCCTTCGTATTCGAAGCGAGAGAATATAACGAAAAGATGTCGGACTCGATTGCTCGCCCAATAGGCAAAGGGAGAGCCGGGGATCAGGGCAAAGTCAGCAGGATCAAGGGCGTAGATCTCCTCGGCCTCCCCCGTCTCGTCCAGCGCGGCGATTTGGGCAGCCAGCGCATCGCCTTTGGCGTCAACAGGGATTTTGAGCACGCGGAAGAAGACAGTTTCGCTCATCGGGTATCCTCAGTCTCACCCAAGTCCAGAATCGCTGGAGAGTCCAACAACTGCTCGGCAGTCTCGTGCAACCTGTCCAGTTGCTCGATCGTTTCTTCGAATAGTGCCATTGAGAACCACTGGTCTGCTTCTTGGAGAAGCGTCATCGCTGGCGCTGTTATTGCTCCATCTATTGCGTCTTGGACCAGTTGGGATGCATCCAAGAGAGGCAAAGCCCGCCACGCCAACGATCGCGCCACCGACTCGTCGTACGTTCGTAGGCCACGCACTGTCAATGCCAGAGTGTATGGCTGTTTCTCTTCGACGGACTGGATAAGCCAATCAGCTAGCCGTTCTCTCTGTACCTGTGTCTCAACGGGCGGTAGCTGCAGATCCTCGCATATCTCTGGCTGGGCTGCAGAGACAATGCCGAGGAGATTTGCTCCCAAGCCGATGTTGGAATCCCAGGCTGCGACTAGACGCTCCCGAACTATCGGACTGCGCAAGATCTGTGGTTTGTGCGGGTCGCTGATTTGAACCAGGTTCCACAAGAGATGGCACAAGGCGTCTAACGGAGCCTCGCCCAATTGCTCTGGCGATTGCGGCACATCAACCAATCCGCAGTATTTATAAGCCAACTTCTCGTCGATGTGCTCGAATACTTGCCAAAGGAAATGCGCAAGGCTGTCTGCGTCAATAGCGGCAAGTTTGTTGGTCAGATTTGCAGTATGCAGGGCTTGCCTTATCCCTTTCGAGTACTGCTCACCGACCTCCACGACGGCGTTTATGAGTCGCCCGATGCCAGCCAAATCATCTGCATCGGTAACTCGCTTCGCGAGATCCGTGTCCACAAGCAGGTCAAGTGCCTCGCAAGCAAGGTCTCCTTCAGTGCACTGCACCTGCCCGATGCGGTGGATGAACTTGCCGATCTCGTCCAGCGGTTCGGTTGCTAGCTTTTCCGCCAGAAACTGTTCTCGAAACAGTGCATAGTGATCAGCGAAATGACGGTAGTAGTGTTGGGTGAAAGTGCCGACTTGTCCAAGCGGAGACCGGGCGAAAACCTCTACTATGTCCTGGGAAGAGAACTGCCGTAGGAACTGCATCCTGAAGGCTTCGGACATAACCCTGCATAGGTTTCCGAGCTCATGCGCCGTGCCTTCCCGCGAGCGGAAAAGTGAAGCGAGCCCAGCGGGCGTTAGGGCTCCCAGAAAGCTATCGGCCACCGATGGCGAAATGGATCTGAGTTCGCGAGTCAGCCAGTAAATCCTCTGAAGGCGACCGGTTCTAGCCTGCGTTGTGGCCTGTGCTGCCAGTTGCTCCATGTCCATTGATTCAACGAACTCGCTCAATTGAGGATAGTCCAGTCGTTGAAGATGCCGCAATATGCCTTCCACCGAGCCAATGTCACTCGCTGATGCTTGGGCTGCCAGGCCCTGTACAGGGATGTTTGCAAGTAGTGTCTTTGCCTGCTGAGGAGAGACTTCTGTGACAGTACGGACCAGCCACATGAAGGATTGGAAGCTCTGTGCTGCAACCTGTCGTGCCAGTTGCTTCATGTCCATTGATTCCACGAACTTGCTCAATTGAGGATAGTCCAGTTGCTGAAGATGCCGCAATATCCGTGCCACCGAGCTAATGTCACTCGCCGATGCTTGGGCTGCCAGGCCCTGTACAGGAATGTTTGCAAATAGTGTCTTTGCCTGCTGAGGAGAGATGACTTTGACAGTACGGACCAGCCAAAAGAAGGATTGGAAGCTCCCTGCTGCAACCTGTCGTGCCAGTTGCTCCATGTCCATTGATTCAACGAACTCGCTCAATTGAGGATAGTCCAGTCGTTGAAGATGCTGCAATATGTTACGCGTCCAGACAATGGCACTCGCTGATGCTTGGGCTGCCAGGCTCTGTATAGGGATTCCCTCAAGCAGTATCTTTGCGTACTCGGGTGAGATACCTGACAGAGTACGTGTCAGCCAGCAGAGGCCCACAAGGCTTGCAGATTCTGCCTTGGCCTTGTTTGCCAGTTCCTCAATGTATTCGCCGGTTAGTATTTCTCTCGTTAGATTCTCATCCAACCTCTGAAGAAAATGAAGCGAGAACTGCATGTCCCACAAGGTGTGTTCTAGCATCCTGGAGCGAATGCCCCTTGCTCCTAAGGTCTTCACCAACTCGCCCAAAAGCTCGTGTGCCCGGGGTGGATCCACGCTTGACAAAGCGTACAGGTAGAGTATCGTGTCTGGGATTCTGCCTGTTTCAAACTGGCTTACTGCACAGTTCTGGAGATCACGGTCGGCCAGCAACTGATTTTCAAGAGCATATTGTTCATCTCGATAGAGTCCGCCATAAACACGTTCGTAATTGGGGGGCGCGACTCGGAGGTAACGTCCGAGCAAGCTGAGTGTCTCAGCCCCAACGCGATTCGCATCAGCATAGCCTTGCTTGCGGTAGACACTGGCCTCGAGGATCATTCGCGCCTGTTCGGAGTGGAACAGAGGGTAGTAAACCTGTCCATATCCAGGTTCTTGGGAAGAAGTCATCAGGCCTTGAGCCTCCAACCAGCTCAATTCCTCACTATCTAGTTGATCGACAAACCTGGTGTGGGCTGGTATCTCGTATTGCCATAACACACATAGGACAGGCAGGCTATTTGTAGCCCTTATCAGGTATTTTTCGCTCAGATGCTCGTACACTTTTTCAGAGGTAACATCGCTAAGCCGACCTCCTATGCCCTGCCAGGTCTCCAAGTATATTCTCGAGACGGCTAGATTGTGCGCGTGTTGCTCTTCCAGCCTTTGCTGTTCGTCATCCTCTAGCGGTACGTATTTGCCGGGTGCCTGCCGCTGATACGCTGTCGAGCCGCTCTGCAAAACACCAGGCCAGATTCGTGTTGAGTCCACCGCCAACGTGACACTGCTCAACACTTCGAAGTAACTAGCCTCGCCGAACTCGGCTCTCATCCTTCTGGTCTCGGGCCGAGAAATCATCACGACCTGAACCTGCTTGAGCGGCAACCCATCCAACTGAAAACAGAATTCATTTACCTCCTCCGGCGCTAGGTGGCAGTTGTCAAACACGTAGAGAACGTATTCGCGATCATCAGCTAGAATGATTTGACACCAGTTACGCCCGTCACGTGTATAGGCTCGAGCTACGTCTGTGTACAATACGCTGTAGCCTTCCGTTCTTTGGAGTCGTCTGCCAAATGCGACTGCGAGGGTTGTTTTCCCCGCTCCTGCATTGCCGACCAATAAGCAACGCCTATTCTTTTGCAGCACCTCTCGCATGGCCGACATGTATTCCTCAGGGAAGTAGATCAATTCCCTCTGGAAGTAATCCTCCTCCACGTGTTGAGATTGTGGTCCCTCCAGGTACTCACTGAGCTTAGTGAAATAGCGAAATCTTGGCAGCTTCTCGTATATGTCAGGGTACTCCAGCCTGAGCCCGGCGGCGGCTTCGGCCGATCTCTTCCACCCCTCGAGAAGCTCTACGGAGTAATTCACCTCATCTCTGTCAACTAGCGCATGGCAGGTCGCGCACAACCATACTCCATTGTTGGCGGACTTGCGCTCCTCCGGCGTCATGGTTGGATCGTAACGTGGTGCATCCGGGGATGCAGCTCTTATGTGAGCGGCTTCGCCAAGATTCACGGCCTGGAGCGGATCTGCGTGGGGGCCAGTCGTCGGTCGTCCACAGCTAGGCCTCGAACAGCAACCTCCGACTCTTTTTGCGAGTGTCCTTTTCACGCTTACCGGAAAGTCGTCTCTGGTCATTCGGCTTTCTCCAACACATACGCCGCCGTCTCCACCATCGCCGTGTCGAGCACACCGTAGCCCAGGTCAGCCACGGCGACAAGGTGCGCCTCTTTCAACAGGATCTCCTCGCGCCACTTTTGGAAACTGATCAGGAAGAAGCCGGTGCGGCTGGTGATGGCCCCCAGGTAGCCGCCCTCGCGCAGCAACTCCAACCCCCGTTCGACGAAGGCGGCGTACAGGTCGTTCTTCGTACGGGGGTAGGCGCGCGCGATATAGTCCTTGCTCCCGCTGCTCGCCGCGCCGAAAGGCGGATTCATCAGCACCACGTCGAAGGGACGCTGCAAGAGGTCCACGAAGGCGATGCCCTGCAGCGCATCGTCGGCGAAGAGGCGGCGCACGACGTGCTGGCCTTCCCGCGCGCGCCGGGCGTACTCGCGCAGCGCCTCCATCACCCGCCCCTCCGCTTCGGCCCAGAAGGCTTCGTCGTGCAAGTCGCGCGGGTCGAGGCGTAGCGACAACTGTTGCGGCTCTGCGGGACCGAACAGCGTCAACTGGATCGCCGGAGGCAGCGCGGCCAGCGTCTCGCGCGCCTTGCGCACCGCCGCGCGGATCTCCTGCTCGATCTTGAGCAGGCTGCCCGCCTCGCCTGCCAGTTTCATCTTCTCCCAGATTTCGCGCACCAGGTTGCCCAGTACAGCCGGCCGCAGGTCGCGGGCGAACTCGCCCAACAGGTCGTACTCGCCCGGCATCGGCTCGGCGCACACGACGTGGGTGCGCTCGATGCGCGGGCGTTGGCGCACCTTTAGCCCCATCTCGGCCCAGGCCCGCTGGGCCCGCAGCCAGAGGGCGAATCCGGCAATCTGGACGGCACGCACGTCAATGTCAATGCCGTACAGGTTGTGCTCCAGGATCAACCGTGGCACAGCACGCCGGAATTCCTCACGGTCGGGGTAGTCGGCGCGCAGCGCCGGGCCCAGGTCGAGATCATCGTACGCCTCATCGTAGATGATCAACAGCAAGTCGAAACAGTACAACAGAAAATGCCCGCTCCCCCCAGCCGGATCAAGAATCCTCCACTCACGTGGATCACGCTTTTCACGTTTCACGCCTTCACGTTTTACGTCTTCACGTTTCACGAGATACCGACACTGCTCCGCCAGCCGCGTCTCTCCGCCACGCATCTCCCACCACAGCCGGCCCAACGTGTTGTCGGCCAGGAAGGCGACCACGTAGCGCGGCGTGTAGAACTGGTTGCGGAAGGCCAGTTCGTAGCCGCTGCGCGGCGCGTTGGAGGCCCGGCGGGCTTCCTCCCGCAACTCGGTCGGCGTGAAATACTGGTAGACCCAGCCAACGGTCTCGTCCTCGGCCCAGGCTGTGTCCAGGGCCGGGTCGTTGAGCAGCGCCAGCACCTGGCGTAAACACGGGGCGGTGGGAAAGAGGATCGAGGTGGGTAGTGTGCGGTCGAAAAGCACGCCCAGCACCTGCCCCAGGTCGTCGAAGAGCAGTTCCAGGTACAGCCGGTAGCCGCCGCCTGTCCCGAGCCCTGTCGAGGGATCGGGCTGGGCACGCACCGCCTCTGGAGAAAGGAGCCCGAACTGCAGGAAGCCCCTGGACTGATCACCGGCGCCGATCGAGGGCTGGATCAACCCTCGGTCGGGGTGTTCCATCAGCCGGAGGGCTACCAGCCGGTTCAGAAACGTGAACGCACTCTCCCGGACGTAGCGCTCGACCGCCCCTGCGGCGCTGCTCAGGGCGAATTCCTCGTGGTGGACGGTCGCTTCGATAGCCTGGCGCTCAGCGTGGCCCACGGCGTCCAGGTGCGCCAGACTCTCCAATGACTCGAACGTGCCATCGGTATGGACGCCATAGGTGCCCTCCAGTTGCAGGGCCAGGTCTTCTTCTAGCAACCGGCGGCAGCAGACGACCGTGCTATACAGTGAGGCGCGCAGTGACTTATCCACAGAATGCCCCGCTACGACTTGATCTCCTCGATGAACACGGCGATATCTCTTTTACCCGGGTCAGGGTTCTTCTCGACGTAGAACTTCACCCGCAGGCCGGGGCCAAGGCGCTTCCACGATCCCTGGAAGGAGCGCTTTTTGAAGTAGTAGTCCTGGCTATTGTCGCCCCGGATAAAGCCTGATTTCCCGTCGGCGATGAGATTTTTGATTTCGCCCGCAAGTTGGGGCATCTCGGCCAGCTTCAGCGACTTCCAGTAACCCTTCAATTCCTCGTGCAACGCTGCTGCAGACGTGGAAGTGGCCATGTCGATACTGAAGGCTTGGATGAGGGCTTGAAGTGGCTGAGGGATTCTCCAGCCGTGTTCCTGGCGCAGTTTGGCCGCCAGCAAAACATGCTTCCTGGCATCGTCCGGCTTTGACTGTGCCTCGAGGATCGTTCCCATCAGCGTGAACAGCTCCCACTTGTATTCCAGATCGCCTGGGTTCAGAGCAGCATCCACTGCGTACTTGAGCGCGTCCTCGGTACGCCCAAGTTCATGGAGGAGTTGGGCGACCTTGTGCTGAATGAACCAGTCCTTCTTCCTGGCCAGTATGGCTTGTAGTTCCACAATCGCCGTCTCTTTGTCACCCAGTTCGGCTTTCGAGAGTGCTATGCGCCATCTAAACCAGACGTCGTTATCGTGGTGAAACGTCGTAAACTCTGCCAAAGCCTGCTGGCTCAGGTCCAGGCACTCCTGGAACCGTCCCAGCTCGAAAGAAGCCTTGCACCGGTCGGCGTACCATTTCTCCCTATCCGACGCGTACGCTACCGGCTTGCCCGTTTGATCGACACCGTGCCCTGCTTCCTTGGAGAGCTGCGCTGGGTCGAGTTTGTCCGCCCATTCCAGGATTCGGTTTGCCGGGTAGGCGGCCCGGGACTTTAAGTAGTCAATCACACGGAAAGCCGTACGCACGTAGGGCGAGTACGTCTCTTGTTTGGTGATGCTCACAATGGTACTCGCTGCCTGCAGAAACTTGCCTTCGTTCTGCTCGATGGCCATGTTGTCGCGTTTACCAATCTCCGTGTCGTAGAGGCACCACCCGTACAGGTTGACAATCTGAGGGAAGTCCGGGTGAGCTGTGTAGATCTCACTGGAGATGCTCAATGCCTCTTCAGCCATGCCCATCTTGCGGAGACAATACGCGTATCCCCAACCATCCCACTCGTTACACTCGGCTCGGTGCTTGTCCCACAAGGTGCGGTACAGGTCAATCGCCTCAACGTACTTGCCCTGCTTACGCAACGCCATTGCTTGATTCCTCGTTTCGTTGACAGTGTTCATCTTCCTTCCTTCAGGTTCAAAAATAGGGTTTCGAGTGCCCGGAAGTCGTAACGGACTGCCTCAACATCCATGCTTCGGTCCTGCATCTGCTCCAGGGCGCTCGATAGTGCTCTGGCGAGATCAACAAAGTCAAACTCGCAGTCGTAGTAAGGTTTCAGTATTTGATAGTAATACGACGTCAGTCTCAGGGGATCGCCTCCGTGAGACGACTCGCCTTCGCTTCCGGTAAGAAACGCCTGCCACAGTCGTTCAATCCGCTCCTGGAGAGCTGATTCCCGAAAGTCGTGTGGATAGGGATTGGACATAGGCCGTTTCGCCGTGTTGTACACGTCGAAGGTGCCCTGCTTTGGCAGGATAGCGACGCGAGCAAGCTGGTTATTGAGTAAGCCCTCAAACGATGCCTCTATTCCGCGCTGTCCCAAGAACCCGACAAACGCTGCTGCCCTGTCCTGCAGGTCAACCAGGGGATCTGCTCCCTTCTGCGGCAGTGCCTGCCGTTCCATTACCGCCTGCCTGGCCAGCCGGTCGGCGTGGTCGTTCCAGCGGTTTCCCGTGTGGCTGTCGACCTTGTGCCAGTGAACCACCACCGGCCAGGTGGTGGCAGACCGGGCATACGCCAGGGTTGCAGACGTATTCGCTCTCCACTCGCCCGTAGCCCACTTTTGTATCCCTTCGTAGTCGTAGAATACCGACACTTCTGGCACGCCGTTTGCCTGGCACCAGGTGATCGCCTCGTACACCGCCCGCAGTTCACCTGCCACTTGTCGCATTCCCTGCACGGCCTCCTCCTCTACGAGGCCACATAACTCTGTGACGATTTGCTCATCTCTGAGGACGACCAGCCCATATCCAACGGCTTCCTCCTGGCAGGAGCCGTCCACGTAGATCTGGTATCCGCCTGGCCTTGTCTGGGCCACTGCGACAGCCGGATCGGCAGAGAGCACGTGCTCCCAGCAGGCTTGCAGTTCGGGGACAATGGAGGCATCTTTCAGCTCGTGTGCCTTAATGGTGAAACTGTCCTTCTTCGGGCTGTAGTAGATGACCGCTGGCCCGAAGGGCCTGCCCTCACGGCTGATGGCCACCTTGACGCTGTACTCGCGGAAGGAGTCCGGTATGATAGCGCCCTCGAACCCGGCCTGAGCCAGCGCCTCGACGAAATGCTCAGCGCGTTGGTGAAGCTTGCCTTCGTACTCATATTGCATAGGCGACTCCCTGTAGTTTGCTGGTTATACCTGCGTTGATGGCCAGCAATTCCGAGATGAAGCGGTTGGCCGGGTCCCGGTAGTAGACGATCAGGCGCTCCAGGGGACGCGTCAGTGCTACGTAGACCTTGTGCCGAGAGAAAAGCTCCTCACGCCGCTTGTTCCCCTCGTCGCCGAACAGGTCCTGTGGCTTCGAGCGCTCGTACAGGTCCTCAATGCCGGTCACAAACACGACTTCTTTCTCTAGCCCTTTGGCGTTCATAAAGTCCACCAGGGTGACAGCCGCTACATCGTGCTCAGGTTCGCCCACGACGGTGGTGATACCTGCCGCGTTCAGGGCTTCTTCGATCTGTGGCAGCCGAGTCACCGAGGTGATGACCATCATGTCGTCCTCGGCATAGGTCGTCTTCAGTAAAGCCCATATCCGTTCGCTGATCTCCTGCTCAGGATGGGTAGCATGGAGAATCTCCGGTAAGTTTGGCAGCTTGTTCGGGGATTTGAAGTCCTCCGTATAGCCGTGCTCCTCCAGTTCCCGCCGGGACAATGGGTCACCCAGGATGAAGCGCGTCGCCAGCTCGGCGATGTACCGCGGCGTGCGGAACATCTTGTAGGACTTTCTGAGTTCTACCCGCTCGGTGACGACTCCCAGGATATTGAGGTTATACGTTCTGTCGTAGATCTTCTGCCCAATATCGCCGACGAAGAAGAAGTTGCCGGTCCGGCACAAGTGGCTGATAGCGATCAAGAAGGAATCATCAAAGTCTTGTATCTCGTCAATAAGGACGTAGTCGAACCGGCGAAAACGATCCGGCTCGGCCCGTAGGATGCTCTCTACATCCTGTCTCAGCCGCTCCTCGTAGTCTGACTGGGGCTCGTTAGGTGTCCGATATGCGTCCATGGAGTCTATGCCCAGGACGTGGATGACGATGGCCTCCAGCAGAGCAGGGACGCACTTGATTTTGATGGCGTCCCGATAGCGCTGACGATTGGGAGAGCTGGCAATCTTGTGTTCGAATATGCGTTGGATGTTCGTCTCCAGGTTGCGACTGTAGGTGGTGAGCAGGATGTGCGGGAGCCCTCCCGCACCTGCCTGGTCCACGATGTGGATAGCTTTCGATATCAAGGCGTTGGTCTTGCCGCTGCCAGCAACATCCAACAGGTAGTTCTCGTGCCGATCGAGACCGAAAATCCAGCGTTGCTGTTGTTCTGTGATGACCTTGAGTCTTTCCTGGTTCTGTTGACGCTTGGTGAAATCGCCGATGCGGAAGAGACTGGGTAGAAGACGCTCGTTGACAGCCTGAGCCTGTTTCTCAGTAGAGGGGTAGAACTTTGGATCCTTTTGAGCAATGGTCACCAGTAACTTTTCAGGGCACGTCAGGTACCTGTCCAAGTCTTCCCGGAAAAGCGTCCAGTTGAGATCGAGGTAGAACCGGCTCTGCGGGTTGCGAAGCACGTCCAGGTTCTCCAACTTGTTCAGAAAGTCGGATTGGGAGACGCGCGGGAAGGCCAGCATAGAAGTAACGAATACGTTCAGACCCGAGACCAGTTCCTTCAGTGCATACAGATATGCGTTGACCTGTGCCGTTGGGTTGTCAATCTCCCTGGGCTCACCGCCTATGGGTTTCATCTCTATCGTGTACTGATCCCGCCATGCGTAAACGTTCCGGTCAAGATTCCAGTCCTTGACTTCAATGGAAACCAGGCCTGTCTCGGGGGAGACAACGACAAAGTCGGGCTGCTTCTTCTTGTGGCCCTTCATCCTGTTATAGTAGGTGTTTGTCAGTTGTAATTCCCGGTAGACAAAATACCCGCCAGGCAGATTCCTGATAAATGCGAGCATCTCCCGTTCGGCCGGATTTTCCTCGCCGATTTTGTCGGTCTGGATCAACTGGCATTTCATAGAGATCAACCTTTCTCCGCTTCCACGTACCTGAAGCGCAGCAGTTCGAACTGGAAGCGCGCGAAAGCGTCCCTGTTCTTGTTGAGGGCGCCGCTGTTAATGGCATCAACGATATAGCCCTCCTTGGCGACGATCTTGAGCGCTCGCATATCCTCCGAGAACTCGGATTGGATAGCGTGAGCCAGCAGGTTGAAGATCACGACGTTTTGGTCGCTGTCCAGGTTGGCTGAATACGTCTCATCTGGAGCCTGCACTGTGAACTTGTCTTCACGACGTTCGAGCCGCAACATCAGGTCGAACTCGGACACGGCTTGCTGGGATGCAGCGATGGCGGGTTGGAACTTGCCCTGGCCTAACAAGTAGCGCGTGAACATAAGGGCGGTCTGCTTGTCAACACTGCTGGCGAAGCGGCGGGTAGCGTAGCTTCTGATGCAGAGGTAACAGCCTGTCTCGCAGGGCTGGCCCGGAACTCCAACGCAGTTCTGTAGCCGGCGATGGGCCGCCTCGATGACATCATCGAAGTGATGGAAAATCTCACCGAGTGGTACGTTACCGTTGCCGTCAGCATCGTACAGCACGACGTAGAGCCAGGAAGTGCCCGGTGGATCTGCCGGTTGTGGCCTGACGCCAACGAGCATGCGGACCTCAGCTTCGTCCAGGCCATACTCGTCCTTGATCGTGCGATCCAGCGCAGAGACAAGGCTGAGGTAGAGCTTTTCGCCGGCGCAGACTTTGGCGTCGAACCGCAGTATGATGGCCTGGCGACGTAGCTCATATCCAATGTTGAAAGGCTGGCCTTCTCCATCTGAGAAGGGATCGGTGCTGTCGTCGAAGTGGAGGCAGCCACGATTGACGAAGAAAAGGTGGCATTCGGGGAAGAACCCGACTTCCAAGACTTTGCCCCTGCTCACAAATGGCTGGTCGTTCACGAAGCTTTTGCCACGGTTGTATCGCCGGTACTCTTTGTGCTTCGTAGCGTAGCGCACCTGACGCGAGGCCTCGAAATATCGGTACCTACGAACTGCGGTCTCGTCATCAATGGGAATCGTTTCAAAGTCTCCCTCAGACGTGATCTGGTAAACGTCACCAGCCACAAACACGATCTCTCCTGGAGAAAACTTGTAGTAAGCCAGTTCGGGTTCACGCTCCGAGAGGGTACGGTCGGCTAGCCAGCTTTCATCCAACTCTTGTCCCCTCAGTTCGTGAGCATCCCTGGCGTCGAGCAAGTAGACTTGATCCCGGCGGAACAAGTAGTCGGGGAAGAACCCGATATCATAGAAGTGTCGTTGGGGACTACCGCTTACGCCTTCCATCACCCGCGCCAGTTCCTGCTTGAACGTCCACCGCAGATAGGTTTCGGCCTCGGCGCCAAAAACCTCCCTGACTTCAGGGGCGCGCCGCTCGATCTCAGTGTCAACGTCTGCGTAGAAACGTGCCAGGGTATGGCGGCTGTCCAGGTGGCCGGCCAGCATAAAGGCGTTGGCGTGCTTGTGGACGATCTCCAGGTGACACGGGTTGAACCTGGGCGGTGAGATGACACCGTTGATCATCTGCTTGGGCCTGTGGAAGTAGTAGCTATCGTGTTCATCGTGCTCTGAGCAGAAGGTGAGGATCAGAGCGTAGTTGTTTTTGCGGTCTCGCCCGGCGCGACCTGCGCGCTGGGCATAGTTGGAGGGCAGCGGTGGCATGCCGACCATCAGCACGTTTTCGAGCTTACCGATGTCAATGCCCATCTCGAGCGTAGGCGTCGCCATCACCATGTTGAGCATGCCCTCCTGGAACGCGGCCTCGATCTTTTGACGTTCTTGGGCACCAATCTCTGAACTGTGCACCGCCGCTGTAAGCAGGAACTTGTCGCGCAGGTCGTCGTAGCCATCGTACTCGCCGCAGTCGGACGCTGGCACGTTCAAAAGGATGTGGCGGGGGTTGATGTAGTAGTGGGTCATACTATCGGACGTCTCGCCAGCGCACAGTACCCCCTCCTGCACCAGCTTCTCAATCGCCTCGACAATCCGCTCAGAGCCGTACTGATTTACGAAGTCGCGGTGCTCATCCGCGTGCTCGCTCAACGAGATACTGGGGTGCCCGGAATCTTCGGATCGTTGTAAAGGATCGCAGTGGATGCCCTTACGGTCTGTCGCCAGGTATGTCATGAATCTGATGTAACGGCTATCGGGCTTGTCGCCCAGCCCCTTCGGTTTGGCAATAGCGCGTTCGGTGATGAATATTTCTAGGAGCCTGCGCTGTAACTCCGTGAACCCCTCGGAGTCCCTCAATTGGAGCAAGTCTTTCTTGCTCTCGAACTGGCGCGGCGGCATGCAGACGTAACGCCAATACCAGAGGTCAAGCTCATCGAAGAGCGCCTGCTCAACCTCAACCGGCGAGAGCTCCTCCGGGTCCGGTCCATGACAATGCAGAATTTCTAGAACGCGCTCCAGATCGGTTTGCTCTCCCGATATATAGGAGTGTCTGCACAGCTTGAGATACTCTTCGAAGAACTGGCTGGCGAACTCGTCCTGAAGCACGGTCGCGTAGCGTGAGGCTCCCTCACGATTGTCAATGAACCCCAGGAGCTTCTTATGCCCGCGGGGCTGGAAACCGAGGACTGTCCCCACCAGATTGTGCAAATACTGGTGGTCCTGTGTACCGTCCACCAAGGGAACGATTTGCCTGGATACCTCGTCGTAGCTTAGCAACGGCAGCCACTTCAAACGGATGCGTCCGTAGACGTCATAGTCCAGGACGATCTCATCTCGGTCCGATTGGAAGGTGTCCTGAACACTGAGCACACCGTCGGTATCATCGCCCGACGCCTCGTCGGCTGACGAAATGAGGACATAATAGGTGTTCTTTCTGTCGGTTGACTCAGGATGGAGTTCCCACTTGAGCCGATGGCCCGAGACTTTGCCGACGCATTGGTGAATGTCGTACCGGTAAACACAGAACAGTGGGAAGCCGCAATCCTGACAGAACTCCTGGTTGCCACTGTGGTACTTGTGACACTTGATACAGCGCTTGAGATAACCGCCGATGTTGCGAAGAAAGAGATGCACGCGAAAGTCGAGAAGAGGCTGTCCCTCTCGATCCGAAAGGTGATTGACGAATGCGATCGCGCTCAGATAAGCCTTAGCAATTGCCTCTGCGTTGTGCGCAGGATACGAAGGCGGCAGGAGAGATGTCAACAGCCGGACGATCTCCACGAAGCTTTGAGCACCATGTTCCTGCAACGCACGCTTTAGTTCGACTACAAAACGATTCTGTTGCATGTCCTGAAAGAGCTTCGACTGCAATAGCTCGCCGGGCCTTTGCCTGGGGTAGAGATCCCACGTCACATAGCCCTGGCCGGTCAATCGGGCCAGGTTTTCTAGACCTGTCTTTGTGTCGGCTTCCAATGCCCAGCCCAGTTCGTCTGGACTGTTGGGAACAGGCAGTGGTTGATCGTCAGGCATCACATCTGGTTCCTTCTTAAACTCGGCTGTGACGAAGCTGTACCCTTCCACGCCCAAGAGCGGCTTGATCAAGCTGTCAAGCCGGTCAGCGTCGCTGTGCAGGTAGCCCTTGGTCAGGTCGGTCTGGAGGGTGGCACTAGTGCCGATCTGTACGACAGGGCCCGTAAGCCGGGCCTTCAGGCGTGCCAGCAGGTATTTGAGGTGCGTGGCTTTGTTGCCCCGGTAAGTGTGGATCTCGTCCAGGACGATGTACTTGAGCGCATCTCTGGAGGCAGTGAAGATCGGCTGGTCCTTCGACCGCGTGAGCATCCAGTCCAGCATGACGTAGTTGGTGATCAAGATATCAGGTGGGGCCCACCGGGCAGCGTTTCGCTCGGGCTCGGGGGTCGAGCCGGTGAAGAGACGGAGCGTAACCGGTGTGCCAAGTACACGGTGGACGAGGTTCTCCGTCACTTTGCGAAAGCGGCGTATCTGATCATTGGCCAGCGCGTTCATCGGGTAGATGATGAGGGCCTTGACGCCTGGCCCGGGGTGTTTCAGGCAGTGGTCGAGGATGGGTATAAGGAATGCCTCGGTTTTGCCCGAGCCTGTTCCTGTCGAGAGGATGGTCGTCCTGCCCGCCAGAATATGCCGGATGGCCTCCTCTTGATGGACGTAGAGGCGCGCATCAGTATCCCAGCCCAGGGCAGCGGCCAGTTCTGGAGCAAGACCGTGATCGGTACAGAACTGGTAAAAGGAGGCCTGCCCCACGGCATACTTCCGGTTGATGGAGAGAAAGAGGCCGCGGTCGACTTCAATGCTCTCGAGGACTTTGTTGATGTCTGCGGAACATAGTCCCTGTCTGCTGAGCGTGTCACGCAGCAGCGTCTTGTGACGTGCCAGCAGTTCGAAGCTCATCGTAATAGGATTGAGAAACTTGTCCGCCATTAGATCTGCTCCACACACTTATAAAGCCTCGTCGAGGCTGAACTGCAGGTCGAAGTACTCCTCAATCATAGCTTCACTCCAACACCACTTTGACCCCCGAGGCGATCAGTTTGAGCAGGTGGTCGCGCAATTGCTCCAACACTTCCTCCACTTCCTCGGGCGTGCCAAGCGCCTGTCCCAGGCCGACGACGTCGGCCACGCGCACCCGCTCGACCCTCTCCTCTGGCGCAGTCAATTCCTGCACGCGAAACAGCACGTCCGCACGCAGGCTGTCCACGGCCGCCAGGTCGGAAGTCATCTCGGAGAGGCTCGCCCCACAGACCTGGCAGGCCAGCGCACCCTTCGGCATGTCCAGATCGTGGGCTCGATCTGCCAGCGGTTTCAACAGCGCTCCCCGCATCTCCTCCGGCACCAACGTCCAGTTGGGCTGGGCCTTGATGCCGTCCAGCGCTTCCGAGCAGGCTACCTGGCGTTGGCTGTGACGGCCCTGATACAGCGCCCGGTAGCGCGATTCAAGCGGCTCGAGCACCTCGTTCAACTTCGCCGACACCTGGTAATAGGTGCCGTCGTCCAACCGGGCACGCAAGGTCTGGACGCGGTCGGCCAGGTCGCTGTCTTGCCCTTCGGCTTGCAGTAGCGGCCAGATGCGTTGGGCGGCCGCTCGCAGCCGCTGCAAGCGTGCCAGCCCTCGCTCGTCCGTCGCCTTGCGGATGGCCGCGACCTGCTCCCGCAGGCCCTGGAAACTGGCACCTTCGCCAGCCAAGATGCTGACGCAGTCGTCGGACGCGCTGTTGAGCACCGTCTCCAACGTGGTGCGGTACTCTTGCAATATCTGCGTCAGCGGGATGTGATGGGCACGCACGGTGGCCTCCACCGGCATGAGCGCTTCCAGTTCGGCGCGCGCCAACCGTCCGAAAGCCTGGGCGATGGCGCTCTCCTCCACGTCCACTTCTTCGCCGGTGAGCGCTTCGTAGCGCCGGGCGGCGGCCACCAGCGTCTGCAGGTCGGGCGCTTTGCGCGGGGCAAAGGAGGCGGCGCGGAAGGCGTTCGTCGCACTGAAGGGGGCACGCACCTGCGGGTCCAGGTGATTGCGGTAGCGCCGGCCCTGGTAGGTGACCTCGATGGCTCCTCCGCGCAAGAGCGTCGCCAGCACCAGCCACAGCATTTCCCGCTCCCAGCCATAGCCGAGGCCGCCGAAGTGGTTTTCGAGCGTGCGGCCGGTCACCTTGTTGCCGTAGGAATGCTCGCGGGCCAGGTAATCGGCCACCTCCTTGACGATGGGCGCGTTCATGTTGACGACGTATTTGCTGCCCTCTTTGACCACCAGGTCCAGCCCGTCGGGAGGAACGTAGAAGACTCTGGGCAGCCCGTTGAGGCTGGCCGCCTTGAGGATTTCCTCCGCCTCGTCGCCCTTGAGCGGACGGGCACCCATCTCCAGCCTGGGGTAGAGGTCCGGCACAGCGTAGTCGAAGAGCGCCTTCAGGATCTCGCTCATGGTCTTGCCCAACGCCGCGCCATCCTTGGAGACGCCGCGGAAAAAGCCCCGGCCGCCGGCCAGCGCTCCGAGCAACAGGGCCTTGAGCCGCTCCTCCCAGCGCAGTACCTCGGTCTTCTCCGCCGCCAGGCTGGCCGCTTCCTCGTTCGTCAGCCGGCCCTGGGCGCGCAATTGGTCGTACCTGGCCACCATCTGGCGGGAACGGTAGAGTTCGGCCACGGCCTCGTCAATGCCGGCCGTCAGGCTCATGGCCCAGAAGACGTCGTTACGGTGCGGCTCAGCCCGACTGTCGTCGCGGGCCTGCTCGCAGGTCTCCTGAAAAGCGTCCGGCCCATCGGCGATGCGCAGGACCAGAGGCACCTGGGCTTCGCCTGCGGTGATCGTCCGGCCGTCCCACGCCACGCCAAGCCGGAAATTGCGCAGGTTACGGTAGCGATAGCGGGCCAGGTTGGGTTCGGAAAAGATCGCCTGCAGGCGGTCTTCGAGGACGTCGTGTTGCTGGCGGAGATTGGGGCTGTGAGCGTCGCGCTCGGCGGCCCAGGACTTTTCCTGAGAAGTCTGCAACTTCCAGCCGCTCTCGGTCTGGCGGATAAACTGCGCCTTGTGCAGTACGTCTACGGCTCGCTGGACGTGGGGCAGCGGCGAGTCGGCCCCCAGTTCGCGGTAGAGCAGGGCGGCCAGGTTGGCCTCGCTGCGCGGCAGGTCGCGCACGTACTCCAGCAGCGCGATGGCCTTGGCCGTGCGCGCCGGCCAGGGGTCGCCGGGCCAGCGCACGGTGACGTCGCTGATGTCCTTCTGTTTTTCGCTCGACAGGTTGCCTTCCACCAGGTCGAAGATACGATCCAGGCTGACCAGCGTGCCGACCGGTGCACCGGCCAGGCCGGTACGCTCGCTGACCAGCATCTCGTAGGCTTGCTTGATGAGCGTGCGGTTCGAGCCGCCGATGTGCCGGGGAGCGCCCGGCTGGAGGCGGATGCCGGAGACGATGTCAATGGACAGGTCCACAAAGTGGGGCAGGTAGGGGTAGAACTGCACGAACTCGTCGGCCGTGACGTCCGAGCGGAGGGTGGTGCGCTCCAGCCGGGTGTGCGTCTTGAGCATCGCCTCGGCCTGCGCGAAACGGTCGCGCAAGACCGGCTCGGCCTGCGGGCACTTGGCCAGCACACGCCGGGTGGCCACCTCGCGGATGTCGGCCGGGGCCATGTCAATGCGCATGGGGAAGCGGTCCTGCATCCTGGCCAGTTGCACGCGCTTGTCGTCAATGGCCGCCACGACCTCGTCCAGTTTCTCCTGGGAGGTGACGATGACCCACACCGGGGCGACGGCCTGGCGGGCCAGCACGCGGTTCTTGCTCTCCTGGCCAAAGTGTTCGACCACGGCGCGCAGGTTCTCGATCTTCTCCACGCTGCGGGCCACGTATTGGCCCACCTCGTCCACGACGAAAATCACGGCGTGCCCGGGACGGCGACGCGCGGTCAGGTCGAAGGTGCGCTCCACCAGCATGCGCACGGTGACGCCGGTTTCTCTTTGGAGCGAACCGGCCCACGAGTCGGGCGTGGGGTAGGTGGCCGGGTCGAGTTCGTGCAGGATGCTGCTGGCGCGCTGGACGCGCTGCGCCCCCTTGCGCACCTGCCGCCACACGGCGTAGGCTTCCGGCGGAACGTCCGCCAGCGCGGGCGGGACCGCTTCGGCCGGCTTCCCATCGCCCACCTGTGCGCCTAAAATCCTGGCGCACGTGCGCACAAAATCGGCCAGGCGGCCCTCCGCCTCCAGTTCGATCTCCAGTTCGGCTACGTCGAAATCCTGGGCATAGTCCAACTCGCGCAGCAGCACGCTGTACATGATCTCGGCGATGGGCTCGGTGGCGCGGCGCACGGCGCGGTCCACCTGCACGTCGAACA
>Ga0315277_10003624_pt1 | contig 20913 bp, 16 predicted proteins | sample YL17G05_15_MG_FD_203695 | JGI IMG/M metagenome (GOLD analysis project Ga0315277, IMG submission 203695) | Sediment microbial communities from Yellowstone Lake, YNP, Wyoming, USA - YL17G05_15 | ecosystem: Environmental > Aquatic > Freshwater > Lake > Sediment | place: USA: Wyoming | collected... | reverse complement strand
GATGGCTGTAGTTCTCCGTGTCCGCCAGGTTCCGGAACGATACCAGCCCGCCGGCAAGGTAGAGCGCGTCGATGGACGGCGCGAGCGCGGCGGCGAACAGCGCCGGCGTCGCGGCCATTCCCTGCGCGGCCACCACGATCCGACGGCCGGCGGATTCGGGGAGCGCGCGCATGGCGTCGACTACGGCCAGAATGTCGGTCACGCGCTGGCCCGCCAGCGGCCGGCCCAAGATCAGCGAGGCCCAGGCCCAATGTTCTTCGCTGTTGTGCCCCCGGGCGTGGCGAGCCGCGCCGCGCGAGAACTCGGGAGTCAGATCTCCGATGCCGCGCAGATCCGGCCCGCAGACGACACAGCCCTGGGAGGCCAACTGGTCGAACAACTCCCCTTCGTGCCAGCTTCCGCGCCCACCCGATTCCAGCATGACCAGGACCGGTTTCGAGGGATCCGGCCGCCTCGGTTGGAACAGCCAGGCCGGGACCCATACGCGGGGCGCCGAACGAACCTCGATGGCATCCACCGACACCTTCTCGAACGACGTCCGGCCGAGCGCCGCGACGCGCGCCGGTTCGGCGGGGCGCTCCAGGTGCAACAACTCCTCGAGCTTGGCCGGCGCCGCTCCGGCGGTGCGTTTGCGGTTGATCGAAAACGGCGTCTGGCTCCCCAGCGACTGCACCACGCTGCCCTTCTCGGTGACGAACAGCGCGGCTTCGGGTTCCGGCGCCGTCGGCGGCTCCTCGCGCACCGGCTCGGCGGAGCCCTTCAGCCAGCGTTGGAACCAGTTGTAGATCTGGAGCCGCATGTCGTAGGACAGGCCGTGGGGAAGCGGCGTGCCGTACCAGGCGAGGCGATCCGGGACGCCGAGCGTGGCGTAGACCTTTTGTAACTTGTCGAACTCCTCGCGGCCGCTCGAGATGTAATTAGGCGAGTAAGTGCCGAAGAAGTCCTTGTCGCTTACTAACACAAGCAGCGGCTTGGGAGCCATCGGGTAGAACAGGTCCCAGCGGTCGAAGCCCTCGGGTCCCGAAGCGACGAAGTTCTGCTCGGCGTCGTCGGTCGAGCCGGGCGGGTTGAAGCCCGCGCAGGCGTAGTTCTCGCTGTTTGGACATGAGGCCGCCGCCGCGGCCAGGCGGTCGTCCACCGCGGCGAGCAGCATGGTGGTCGTTCCGCCGCCGGATTGTCCGGTCGAAGCCAGGCGCTGGGGATCCGCCAGCGGATGGGCGGCCAGATAGTCGAGGCCGCGGATGGAATCCCAGACCTGAAGACGAGTGCTGGTGTCGCCGAATAGTAACATCTGGCGGCCGGGAGCGGTGTGCTCCTCGTCGGCGCCGAGCCGGCTTACACTGGGAAGGCGGCCGGGGTAGTAAGTGCGCTCGCCCTGTCCCATCGGATCGAAGCCGAGAACCAGGTAGCCGAGCTTCGCCAGCCCCTGGCAACAGCGCTGGTAAAGGTCGCCCGCTTTTCCGTTGGTGGTGTGTCCCATCTGGAACAGGACGCCTGGGAAGGGCGGTTTTCCCGAGGCGGGGATGTACAGGTTCGCGGAAACGTGAAATCCGGGCTGGCTTTCGTAGATCACCTTTTCGAGCCGGTAGCCCGGGCGCTCGAACGCCCCGGTGGTGCGCGCGTTGAGCGGGGTGCGCTCGGGCATACCGCCTACGAGCTTCCAGAAAGTGTCGCGGACCCAGCGCTGGCGCGCGCGAACCGCCGCCGGGGTCTTGAGCCTGGCGATTTCCACATTGCGCCGGGCGTAAGCCTGCCGGGCCAGATCGCCAAGGTAGTCCGCCAGGCAGCGCGAGTAGTCGCGGTAGTCGGCGCCGGGCAGCGGGAGAACGAAGGAAGTAGCCGCCGACAGCAGTTGTCTTCGGGTCATAATTCCTGGGTGAACAGCAGCGGCAGAAACTCGCTCAAGTACAGCCGCCAGTTAGGCCACGTATGGCCGCCTTCGGAAGGACGCCACACGTTCTTCGTGCCGTGGCCGCTCATCCATAGCGACAGTTGTTGGGCGCGTTCGAAGCCGCCGTCCTGCGTCCCGCAGCCGATCCACAGGAGCTTCAGGTTCTTCCTGCTCAGGGCCTTCTTCTCGAGCAGCGTCTTGAAGGCGGCCTCGGGCTCTCTGGACAACCCTGCGCTGAAGACCCCCACGTAGCCGAACAATTCCGGGTGATTCAGCCCGATGCTGGAGGATTGGCCGCCCCCCATGGACAGTCCCGCGATGGCCCGGTGGCCGGCATCCTGGTAGACCCGGTAGTTGGCTTCCACCAGCGGAAGGATGTCTTTCAGCAGGTCGTTTTCGAACGCGCTGGCGGCCTTGGCGCGCTCGGCCGGGTCGGCGGAGAACGGCGCCTGCCGAGGCACGTGTCCGTTGGGCATGACGATGATGGCCGGCTTCGCTTTGCGCTCGGCCAGGAGATTATCCATGATCAGGTTGGCCCGCCCGATCACGGTCCAACCCGCCTCGTCGTCGCCGGCGCCGTGCAGCAGATAGAGCACCGGGTATTTCGCCTTGCCCTTGCCGTAACCGGGGGGCGTGTAGACATAGATCCGGCGCGACACGCCCACAGATTTCGAATCGTACCAGTGGATGGTGACGGTTCCATGCGGCACCGGGCGCGCCTCGTGAATCAAGGGCGGCTCGCCCGGCACCAGCAGAAGGCTGGTGGTCAGGCTCAAACCGGGTTTGGGATTGGGATTGCCCGGATCCAGCATCCGCAGACCGTCGACGGAGAAGTCGTAGTCGTACAGGCCCGGAGCCACCGGCCCCAGCGTGACGCTCCAGACGCCGTTCTCGTCTTTGGACATCGCGGCGGGCTTGCCGAATCCGCCCGAAACCGTAACTTCGGAAGCTTTGGGCGCCCGCAGGCGGAAGACCACGGTGCGGTCGGGGCGAACCTCCGGCGACACGATACGGACCATCTGGGGCTTCGCGGGCGGGGCCGCTGGCGGCTGCTGTGCGGCGCCGCACGCAGCCACCGCCAAACCAAGAGCGATTTCGAGGGAGTTCATGATGTCTCCCATTAGACACCACTTCGCATTTCGGGAACCGCTCAGGTTTGCGGGGGAGGTTTGTTGCACGGGCGGCGCGCCGGGTTCTCGGCTCGCGCGCCGCCCGCAAATCCAACCCTGGGGAAAGGGCAAGAGTGTGCATCCAGGATCTCCGGATTCCTTTCGACGCTCAAGCGCAATCCTTTGCCATCGACGATATGGCGAGCGATGGCGCAACTTGGCGAGGCGAAGCGCCGGAAACCCCGCCCAAGCCGGCGACCACCTGCGCGTAAGCGCCTGCGGAAAACGCGGCCAATATGCAAACGGAGATCAGAATGCGTCCGTACATGAGTTCGACCAGATCTCCCAGTCTATCCGAGCAAGTGCCGAATCGTCCGGTTTGAAAGTTCCCTCCGCGGTGGTATACCTCAAAGAGGCGGCCCTGACATGAAGAAGATCTCTTGCGGAACCTGGGCCTTCTCGTTCGGACCGTACGCGGACCATCCGGTCGGTGTCGAGGAGGTGGTCCGGCGGCTTTCGGCAGCCGGCTACGACGGCGTCGAGATCTGCGGCTTCCCGCCGCACGTGACGCTGGAGGGGTACCCATCCAGCCAGTCCCGGGGCGAACTGGTCCGGCTGCTCGGCGAACACAATCTCGGCGTGTCCGGGTACTTGGCGGACCACACCAGCGTGAACCTTGCGGCCCCCGGCAATCAGGATCGCTACCTGGACCTGTTCCGGCGCAACCTCGAGATGTGCGCCGATCTGGGCAGCCCGATGATCCGCGTGGACACGGTGGCCGCGCCGGGTTCGCTCGGCGGCCAGGAGTACCGCGAGGCGTTCGACCGCATCGCGGGCATCTGGAGGCAAGCCGCCGAAATCGCCTCCGGCGCCGGCGTCCTGGTGGCCTGGGAGTTCGAGCCGGGTTTCGTCTTCAACAAACCGTCGGAAATCGTCGCCATGCACGACAAAGTCGGCCATCCGAACTTCAAGGTCATCTTCGACAGCTCGCACGCCTATTCGTGCGCGGTGGCCGGCCTGCGGCAACAGCCCCCGAAAGAAACGCTCTCCGGCGGTGTGAACCAGTTACTGAAGAAGCTGGACGGGCGCATCGGCCACGTCCATCTCATCGACACCGACGGCACGCTGTATGGCGACGAGACCAGCACTCACCTGCCTTTCGGACAGGGCGTGATCGATTTCAAGGCTCTGGCGCCGCCACTGCTGGCACTGCCGGGCGTCAACTGGTGGTGCGTCGATCTTTGTTTCTGTGAAAACGCCTGGGACCTTGTGGAGTCCAGCCTGGCCTTTGTAAAAAGCCTGCTGGGCCAGGAGACCGGGGCGTGAACGACATTCCGGGCCTACTCGCCTGGATTCGCGAGGAACTGAAGTCGCATGTCGATCCCGGCTATCGCGCCGGCATGGTGGCTTTCTCTCGCGAACCCATCGATCCTTGCGGTGTGCGTGCTCCCGACGTCAAACGCATCGCCGCGGCGGTGTATAAAGCCGTGAAGCCGTGGCCTGTCGCCGGGCGGAACAAGCTGTGCGATGAACTCTGGAGCTCCGGCAAATTCGAAGAGGGCGGCATCTCGATCTACGTCTACCGCCGCTTCCGGAAGCAGTGCGCCGCTCCTGAGTTCAAGCTGTTCGAGCGCTGGGTGGACCGGTACGTGCGCAACTGGGCGCACTGCGACGGGGTATCGTCGTGGCTGCTTGCCGGCTGCATCGAGAACGATCCGTCCCTGATTGCGCGTCTGGAGCCGTGGGTCTTGTCCCGGAACCGGTGGAAACGGCGCGCCGCCGCGGTTTCGCTGCTCCAGGAAGCCAAGCAGGGTCGAAACCCGGATGCGATCTTCAAAATCGCCGGCGCGCTGCTGGAAGATCCCGACGACATGGTTCAGAAGGGCGTCGGCTGGCTGCTCAAGGAGGCGTACCCGAAGCGGCCGCGGGAAGTGGTGCGGTTCCTGGAACCGCGCAAGAAGGGCGCGACGCGCCTGCTGCTGCGGTATGCGGCCGAGAAAATGACGCCCACCGACCGGGCGCGCGTGCTCGGCCGAACCTGAAAAACCGAGGAGATGAGTATGCGATTTGCCATCGGCATTTTGACGGTCTGCGCACTGCTGTCGCCGGCCGGCGGCGGGCAGAGCCAGGACAGTTCCCAGCTTTCCTACGCTCTCCAGTCCCTTCAGACGGAGGTTCGGACGCTGCAAAACCGGGTGCAGCAATTGGAGGTCCGGCAGTACGACCCGCGGCCCCGTGAGGATTCCCGGGACTTCGAGGCCCTGCGCCAACAATTGAACCGCCTGGAAGAGCGAATCGGCCAGTTGGAGGGCCGCGCGCCCACCCCCAGACCGCCGGCCAAGCCGGAGCCCCCGAAGAAGACTGAAGCCACCAAGCAGTGATACTCTAGTATCCTTGGTTAAGGGTCCAAACTTATGAACAGACGTTTTCTCACTTTGATCGCATTGTGCGTTTTTGTTGCCGGCGCCGCCTTCGGGCAGGCCTCGGCCGGCACCGGCGCCATCTCGGGCGCCGTCACCGATCCAAGCGGCGCGGTAGTGCCCCAGGCGGACGTCACCGTCCGGAACGTGGACACCAACATGGCACGCACGCTTCAATCCAACGAGGCGGGCCGCTACGAGGTGGTAGCTCTCCAGCCGGGCGCTTACGAGGTCAAGGCTGCCAAGGCCGGTTTCGCCAGTCTAGTGCGCACCGGAATCACGCTGGCGGTCGGCGCGCGAGCGGTGGTAGACCTGTCGCTGTCGGTATCGGGAACGGCGGAAACCGTGACCGTCAGTGGCGACGCATCCGCGGTGGAAACCGACAAGACCGAGGTCAGCACGGTGGTCAACATGAACGACATGCGGAACCTGCCGATGAACGGCCGCCGCTGGGACGCCTTCGTTCTGTCCACGCCGGGCGCCACCAACGACGGCAACTACGGACTGATGTCTTTCCGCGGCATCTCCGGCCTGTACAACAACAACATGATCGACGGCATGGACAACAACCAGGCCTTCTTCTCGGAGGCCAAGGGCCGCACGCGCCTGTCTTACGGCATCAGCTCGGAGGCCGTCCAGGAGTTCCAGGTGGGCACCAGCAACTTCTCGGCGCAGTATGGCCGGTCGGCGGGCGGCGTGGTCAATGCGGTCACCAAGTCGGGGACCAACGATCTGCACGGCACGTTCTTCTACTTCATCCGGGACGACTCCCTGAACGCGGCCAACTCGATCTCGGCGCCGGCGCTGAGGAACCTGGGCCTGGCGACCAAACCCAAGGACCGGCGGCAGCAGTTCGGCCCGTCGGCCGGAGGCGCCGTCAAGAAAGACAAGCTCTTCTACTTCCTGAGTTACGACCAGCAGAAACGGGTGTTTCCGGCCGTGGTGGTGCCCTACTCGAGCTCGTTCCTTACCGGGACCGGGACGGCGCCGGGGTTCAGCAACGCGGTGGCGTTCTTCAAGGGCCTGATGGGTCCACAGGCCCGCGAGGGGAACCAGCAGATCGGGATGTCGCGCATCGACTGGAGCCTGAGTCCCAGGAACCAGATTTCGAGCACGGTGAACATCCTGCGCTGGGACTCGCCCAACGGGGTCCAGACCGCCCCGACCTACAATTATGATGTGAGCGCCAACGGTAGCGACGTCGTCAAGAACGAAACCGTCATCGTGCGCTGGAATGCGGTGGTCAAGCCCACCCTGGTGAGCGAGCTGCGGTTCCAGTGGGGCCGCGATTTCGAAGCTCAGTTGGCGAATGCCCCCGGACCCTATGTCACCGTCACCAACGGCTTTAACATCGGCATGCCGAACTTTCTACCCCGAACCGCCTACCCCGATGAACGCCGTTGGCAGGTCTCGCAGAACCTCAACTGGCTGCGCGGGCGTCACTCGGTCAAGTTCGGCTTCGACTTCACGCGGGTCAGCGACACGATGATCAACCTCTACCGCGGGGGCGGCGAATACGGTTACTCTCTTCTGAACGATTTCGCCCTGGATTGCAGCAACCCGGCTATGCCGGTGCCGCTCAAAGGCTGCGTGGCCACGCCGGCCACCGGGACGCAGATCACCGGCAAGCGCTACACCAACTTTTACCAGGCGTTCGACACGCTGGGTCTCGGCGGCACGACCCAGTTCAGCACCGTCGACCTGGCCTTCTACGTGGAAGACAGCTTCAAGCCTGCCTCCAACTTCACGATGACTTTCGGACTGCGCTACGACGTGCAAACCATGCCGGAACTGAAGGGCAATCCCGACCTGCCGGCCACCAACCGGATCAACACGGACCGCAACAACTTCGGGCCGCGCGTGGGCTTCTCCTGGGACCCGGGCAAGAAGCAGAAGACGGTGATCCGGGCCGGGGCGGGCATGTATTACGGGCGCACCCAGAACTCCACCGTCGTCAATCTCATCACCAACAATGGACAGCGTTTTAAGTCGTACTCGTTCATCCCCACCACGGCGGGATCGCCCGTGTTTCCGAACATCCTGAGCGAGATCCCGTCCGGGGCCGGGGCCAAACCCGACGCGGTGTTCGCGGCGGCTGATTTCGCCAACCCGCTGATCTATCAGATGGAGTTTTCCATCGAGCAGGAAGTGTTTAAGAACTTCACTTTGACGGGGACCTACCTGTCCAGCCGCGGCCAGCGCCTGCCGGTGTTCCGCGACACCAACCTGTTCCCGCAGACCCAGAGCGCCAACTACACGGTGTGTGCGGATCCGCAAGTGGGTTCCAGCACCACCTGCTCCAACGTGGCGCGCACCTTCGCCCTTCCATTCTTCTCGGGCGCCCGGCCCAACCCCAACTTTGGCTACATCACCTCCGCCGAGAGCGTGATCAACTCCTGGTACAACGGCTTCGTGCTCCAGGCCAAGAAGCGCTTCTCGCACGGCGTCCAGTTGCAGGCCTCGCTCACGATCGCCAAGGCCCAGGACAACGGCCAGAGCCTGATCACCTTCACCAGCAGCAACCAGCCGCTGAATCCGTTCAACCTGCGGCAGGACTACGCGCTGTCGGATCTCGACCAGCGGAAGAGGTTCACCATGTCGGGGCTGTGGCAGCCGTCCTTCGGTCAGGCCGGTTCAGCGGTACGAAAGGTTCTTGGCGGCTTCCAGCTTTCGGGCATTCTGGCGCTGATGGATGGAAAGCCGTATTCCGGATCGACTTCCGGGAACCCGACTCCGGCCGGGATTCTGGGGGGCCTTCTGGGGGTCGGCGGGAGCTCGCGAGCGCCGTTTGTCGGCCGCAATACCTTCACCGGCCCTGGGGCGGCTAACGTGGATGTCCGGCTGGCGCGGGAATTCAAGTTCACCGAGCGCATACGCTGGCAGATCATGGCGGAAGGCTTCAACATCTTCAACCGCGTCCAGGTCACGAGCATCAGTATCACGCAGTTCAACGTGCGTGGCGCCGTGCTGTTCCCGAACACCTCGTTCCAGTCGATCTCGGCCACGGGCACCAACCTCATGCGCGAGCGCCAGTACCAGTTGGGGACGCGGTTTACGTTCTAGGGCGACGCACCGGGGAGAATCGAAATGCAGGAAAGCGGCGGCCCCTCGCGGCGGGGTTTCCTTCAGGCCGGGGTTTCCGGCGCTACCCTCCCGGTGCAAAGCGCCGGCGTGGCGCCGGATGAAGCGCAAAAGGTGCTTTACGCGGAATTGCTACCCCACGAATTTCGCAGGCGCCTGGCCGCGCGGCCGATCGCCTACCTTCCGCTGGGGACTCTGGAATGGCACGGCGAGCACCTCCCGCTCGGCTCGGACGCGATCCAGAGCGAGGGCTTGATGATCCAGTGCGCCCGCCGGTTCGGCGGCATTGTCATGCCTCCCATCCACCTGGGTCCGGACCGCGCCCGGCCGGCCGGCGATGGCAAAATGCTCAACGGCATGGACTACGCCCCGTCCACGACGCCCCCTCGGCAGCTCGACGGAAGCTGCTACTGGGTACCCAAGGGGCTGCACCTGCTGGTGGTGGACGCCGTGCTCGAACAGTTGAAGCGCGCTGGCTTCCGCGCGGTCTTCGCCGACGGTCACGGGCCTTCCCGCTCGTCGTGGGTCGAGAACATCGAGGAGCGGGAGACCCGTTTCGGCCTGAAACTGTTCGGCGTCACCAAGGACATCGCCTCGCAGTGGCGGAGCCAGGTGGATCACGCCGCACGCAACGAAACGTCGCTGATGATGCACTTTCGGCCGCAATCGGTGGACCTCGCGCAACTGTCGCGAGACCGCGCCGTCCGCCCGGTCGGCGTCGGCGGCGAGGATCCGCGCGATGCGACCGCCGAGTACGGGCGGGAGTGCCTGGAGCGCTCCCTCGAACTCGTGCGCCAGATGTTCGTGAAGGCCGGCCTGCTGACCTGATTGGAGGGCGGATCTTAACCCGCGCGAGGCCTGCGCCGGCAGGTCCCGCAACGCCCAGGCGCGCTTGTGCTAGCCTGTAACTGACGCGTGATTAAGCTCGCCCTCCCGATCGTTTTGTCGGCGGTTTTGGCCGGATTACTTGTCGCCTCGGCTTCCGCTCCAAGCTCAACGGCCACGAAAGCGCCCGCCAAGAGCGCAGGCAAGAAGTCCAGCGGGACCCGGAGGAATGCCGCGGCCAGCAAGCCGACGTCACGCTCCACGAAGAAGCCGGCTGCGCGATCTTCCGCTTCCAGCAAGAAGGGCGGCAAGAAGAAATCGGTGCCAATCTGGCGTACCGGCCAGCAACAGCCGGCGCCGGAGCGATATCGGGGGATCCAGCAGGCTTTGATCGGCCGCGGCTACCTCGAAGGTCCCGCAACCGGGGAGTGGGGGCCACAGTCGGTGGAAGCGCTCAAGAAGTTCCAGCTTGACCAGAACCTGAAAGGCGACGGCAAACTGGACTCGCTCTCGTTGATCGCTCTGGGCCTGGGGCCGAAACGAAACGCAAATCCGCAAACCAGAGCGCAACCATGATCATTGGCGTTCCCAAGGAAATCAAAGACCACGAGACTCGTGTCGGACTGGCGCCTCACGCCGTAACCGCGCTGGGCGAAGCCGGTCATCAGGTGTTGGTGGAAGCCCGCGCGGGCGAGGGCAGCTCGCTCGCCGACAGAGAGTACGCCGGCGCCGGGGCGACCATTTTGAACTCCGCCGCCGAGGTGTGGGGCAAGGCGGACCTGGTCATCAAGGTGAAAGAGCCGCAACCGGCCGAGTACCCGTTCCTGCGTCCCGGGCTGACTCTGTTCACCTATCTGCACCTTGCGCCGCTGCCGGAGTTGACCGACCGGCTGGTGGAAGCGAAGGTCAACGCGGTGGCGTACGAAACGATTCGCGAGGCGGACGGCTCGCTGCCGCTGCTGACTCCGATGAGCGAGGTCGCCGGCCGCATGGCCGTGCAGATCGGCGCGCAGTACCTGGAGGCTCCCAACGGCGGCCGCGGCGTGCTGCTCGGCGGCGTGCCGGGCGTTGCGCCCGCCAACGTGCTGATCCTGGGCGGCGGCACGGCCGGCTACAATGCCGCCAAGGTGGCCCACGGCATGGGTGCGCACGTCACCATCATCGATAAGAACCTGAACCGGCTGCGCGAACTCGACGACATCTTCAACAGCCAGGTGGTGACGCTGGCCTGCAACGCCCGGATCATAGGCGAGACCCTGCGGCTGTCGGACCTGGTGATCGGCTGCGTGCTCATCCCCGGCGCCTCGACGCCCAAGCTGGTGCGGCGCGAAATGCTGGGCGACATGAAGCCGGGCGCGGTGCTGGTGGACGTTTCCATCGATCAGGGCGGGTGCTTCGAGACCTCGCGCGCGACCACGCACACCAACCCGATCTACTTCGTCGACGGCGTGCTGCACTACTGCGTGTCGAACATGCCGGCGGCGGTGCCGCACACCTCGACCTTGGCCCTGACCAACGCGACGCTGCCGTACCTGGTGCGACTCGCCAACCAGGGCCTGGAACGCGCCTGCCGGGAAAGCCGCGCCATCTACGAAGGCGTGAACACATACCGAGGGCACGTCGTTTGCGCGGCGGTGGCCGAATCGCAGGGCCGTCCCTGGCGGGAACTCAGCGCGCTGGCCGCCTAACGGGACATCGAACCGCGCCGGCGGATTCGCTCCAATACCACAACCGCCAGGATCTGCAGCGCGGCCGACAGGGTCACCAGCGCCGCGGGAGAGTAGCCATACAGGAAACCCATCGCGGCGCTGCCGGCAAACCAGGAGACGCCAAAACAGAAACTGAAGACACCGTAGGCCGAAGCGCGCCGCTCGGGCGGCGCGAAACCGGCCACGGCGGCACGGACAATGGATTCCTGCGCACCCAACGCCGCTCCCCAGAGCGCCATGCCCAGGACGGCCGCGCGAAAGCCGCCCAGGTACAGCAGCGGAGTCGCGCCGGCGGCCAGCGCCGCGCCCAGCATCAGCACCGGGACGCCGAAACGGTCGAACAGCCGGCCGAAAGCGAGCGCCGCGACGGCGTCCACGCCCATGGCCAGCGCGTAGAGCAGCGGAATCGAGACGTCCGGCGCCTGAGTGGCGCGCTTCAAGTGGTAGGCGATCAGCGGGAAGTCGACAAAACCGGCGGCCATCAGGCCACACGCGCCCGCGTACAGCCAGAAGGCGCGGGGCAGGGAACGGCCTTCGAGCGAACCGCCGCGCGGCTCGAGTTCTTCCGGTCTGGGCAGGGTGCGCCAGGCGGCCAGCAACGCCACCAGCGCGAGCGCCGCCGGAATCGCCAGCAGGGCGAACCCGTTCTGGTAGCGGCCCGAGCGCGCCAGCGCCGCCGCGACGAACAGCGGCCCGGCCAGCGCGCCGATCTGATCCATGGCTTCGTGGAGGCCGAACCCCCAGCCGCGGCCCAGGGTTTTCGTCGCGTGCGCCAGCATCGCATCGCGCGCCGGCGTCCGGATGGCCTTGCCCGTGCGTTCGGCAACCATGAGCGCGGCGGCGATTTCCCAACGGCCCGCCAGCGCGAGCAGCGGCACGGCGGCGAGATTCAGCGTGTAGCCGGCGATGGTCAGCAGCCAGTAACGGCGAGTGCGGTCGGCCAGAGCGCCCGAGGCCAGGCGCAGCGCGTAGCCGATCAGCTCCCCGGCTCCGGCAACCAGTCCCACCGCCGCGGCGCTTGCGCCAAGCAGGCTCAGATACGGTCCCGTGATGCTGCGCGCGCCTTCGTACGTCACGTCGGCAAGCAGGCTCACCAGCCCGAGCAGGACCACGAAGCGCAGGGCGGCGTTGTCGCGCATCTACGGTTTCCTCGGGCGGCCGAGGGGAAGGTTGTCCAGGACCTGTCCCGCCGAGCTCATCTCAGACACGACGGCGCTGAGGTTCGGGTTGCGCAGCACCCAGGTGTAGGCCTTCTGCGGGATCTTCAGCGGTCCGGGCACGGCGTCTTCGATCAGCTTGAGGCGCTTCGGATCGACCGGAACCGAGGTCCCTCGTCCGGGGAACACGGGGCGGGCGGCCTTCATGGCAATCACGCCGAAGTCGCTCTTGCGGGCCCGTTCCAGCGCCTGGTCCACGAAGCGGTGGTTGACGATGTTGTAGGCAACCATGGCCGCGGAATAAACCTTCGAGTCGATGGCGGCGTTCAGGATGCCCGCCGGGTCGCTGTGCGCGGAAACGCCGAGATACCGCGCTTTACCCTGTTTCTTCAGCGTTTCGAACGCTTCGAAAATCTCCGGATGGTTCAGCAGTTCGTAAGGTGTCGAAGCGCCGTGCGGGCACATCAGCAGGTCGAGGTGATCCGTGCCGAGGGTCTTCAGGCTCCGCTCCACCGATTCGAGAATGATCTTACGGTAGTTCTTGTCGCGGTCGATCTTGTTGCCGTACTTCGCCGCCATGAGGTTGGCGAGCGTGGCCGCTTCTGCCTCGCCGCGCTGTCCAGGGAAGTAGTCGCCGACGTAGTCGGGTTCGAACACGCCGCGCCGTTGGATCTCCTCCTGTGCCGCCGCGCGAAGGCGCTTCTGCTCGGGCTCGGGGAGGCTCTCGAAGATGTCCTGGTAGAGCTTCGAGCGATTGATGTCCCAGACGCTAACCTTCGAGTTCAGGAAGAACTGATCGCGCTTGCGCGAGGCGATGACGAGCGCGTAGCCCTGCTCGCTCTTGCCACGGCCGTACGCCGGCGCGGTGTCCAGGTAGTTGAGCCCGCTGTCGAGCGCCAGCAGGACGTGCTCCCAGGCGTCGGGCGCGATCGGGTTCCCGCCCATGACGATTTCCGAGATCATGTAGCCGGTGCGGCCCAGGCGGCGGTAGGACATGCCGCTTTGCCGGTTGCGCCACTCGCCCTTCGCATCGGGCAGCGCGGCGGCCGCGGCGGCGGTGAGAAACTCGCGTCGGGTGTGCATGGTCTTCATCCTAACCCATGGCGGCCGAGCAGACGCGAGGTCAGCGAGCGGCGACGCGGCGAGAACTGCGCCGCGGCGGCGTGCAGATAGGGCCGGTACTCGCGAATCCAGTAGACCAAGAACCCCTCTCGGCGGATGTCATCGAGGGCGCGTTCGTAGTGCCCCAGCAAGGCCTCGGCCAGAACCTGGCCCGTGCGCCGGACCGAGGACCGGATCGATCGGCTGAGCCAGCGGACGTTTTCCGGCAGGGCCGTCACCGCCGAGAGCGCGACCAGCGCGGAGAGTTCAAAGACCGACCGGTCTTGAGACGCCGCGGCCTGCTTGAGGGCCTCCCAGTTGCGCGCCAGCATTTCCGGCGACGGAAGCTCGGGCAACGGAATCGACCGGGCCTGCGCGTGAATGGACCGCCATTCCTGCCTCAGTTCGGCCACGTTGAGCGGCGGCGTGTTGATGGCCTCGGCCGCGCGGCCCGCGCACCGTTCCAGCCCGTCCAGCAACTGATCCATGGTCTCGAAGTCGGTATCCGCTTCGAGCAACCCTTCCTGTTTCAGGCTCGCGGCGATTTCCTGGATGAGGTGCCGCCCGGCGCCGGACAGGTCGGCCAGGGCGGCAAGCACCCAGACCGGCGACGCACGGAACGTCAGGATGCCGACCAGTTCGATGCCGTTGCCGGCGGCGCGCCGCAGCGCGAAATCCTCGGCCAGCCGGCCTTCGGGCGGGTAGGCGCCCTCGACCTGCCCCACCTGCTCAATCAGGAACCGCAGCGTGGAATCGACCAGCGAGCGGTACAGCCGGGTGCGGCGGATCGCCGCGGGCACGGTGATGTCGCCGAGCTCGCGGACCAGCCCGCCAGCCAGCGCGGAAGCCGACCGGACCACGCGCTCCGGGAGCGAGACCAGGTAGTGCGTCCATCTCTCGCGGCTCATCTTCATCTGGTTTCGAGGTTACGCAGCCTCTCTCGAAAATCACCCCGGACCACAGGCTACACAACCCCTGGCGCGGCCCGGCCGCGGGCTGTAGGGGTCGCATATATGCGACCCGCGGGTCGGATATATCCGACCCCTACGGGCAACCGGGGCCGGTTGCACCGGCCGCCATTTTCATCTCGCCGGTTGAGGTTCACCTCATGAGCGACTGTCCCCGGAATTGGGTGCGATACCATTCCAGCGTGCGCCGCAAACCCTCTTTCAGGCCGAAGCGCGGCGCGTGGCCCAGGTCGCGAACGGCGGCGGTGGTGTCGGCCTGGGAGTCGCGCACGTCGCCCGCGCGCGGCGGGCCGTAAACCGGGTCGATCCGGACGCCTTCGAACTCCTGCAACAGGCCCCAAATGTGGTTTAAGGTGTAGCGGTCGCCGTTGCCCGCGTTGTACATCCTGCCGCCGACGCCGTTTGCGCGCGATGCTTTCAGGCACAACTGGGCGACGTCCTCGACATAAGTGAAGTCGCGCGACTGTTCGCCGTCTCCGTAAATCGTCGGCGCGCGCCGCGCGAGCAGCGCCGTCATGAACACAGAAAGCACGCCGGAGTAAGGACTGGCGGGGTCCTGCCGCGGGCCGTAGACGTTGAAGAAGCGGAGCGAAACGGTTTCCAGTCCATAGCAACTGTGGAAGACGCTGGCGTAGTACTCGCCCATCAGCTTCTGCGCGGCGTAGGGAGACTTGGGCCGCGGCAACATGCTCTCGACTTTCGGCAGCGCTTCGGTATCGCCGTAGGCCGAAGACGAGGCAGCGTAAACCACGCGCCCGACGCCGCCCTCGGCGCAGGCGCGAAAGAGATTGAACGAGCCGTCCACGTTGACGGTGTGCGAAGGGACCGGGTCGCTGATCGACCGCGGCACGGACGGGATGGCGGCCAGGTGAAAGACCACGCCGGCGCCACGCACGGCGTCCGCCAGGGCGGGGTAATCGCGAATGTCGATCTTCAGCAGGTCGACCGATTCGCGCACCTCGTTGAGATTCTCTTCCTTTCCCGTGAGCAGGTTGTCGATCACTACCACGCGCTGCGAGCCTTGGGCGAGCAACGCACGGACCAGTGTCGAGCCGATGAAGCCGGCGCCGCCGGTAACTACGTACCCGCTCATGTGCCGAGTCTCGCGATCTCCGCTTCCAGGTATCGCAGCGATTCGTTGGCGATGGTCTCGCCGCCGAAACTGAAATCGAACGCCTCCAGCGACACCCAGCCCTGGTAATTGAGCCGCCGCAGGACGCCCAGCACGGGCTTGAAGTCGTAGTTGCCCTTGCCGCAGTGCTTGCCGTCCATCTCGTTCACGTGCACGTGGCGGATCAGATCGAAGTGGCGCTCGACCAGCACCGCGTGCGGTTCGACCTCGTCCACCGCGTTGTGCGAGTCGAACATGGTCTTGATATTGGGATGGTCGATCTGGCGCACCAGCGCGGCGGCCTCGTCCAGCGTCGTGACCACGTCGCACTGGCCCTTGGGCAGCGCTTCCATCAGGATCTTCACGCCTCGTTCGGCGGCGTGCGGCGCAACGCCGCGCAGGCCGTCGACGAAGTTCGTGGCCGCCTGCGCGGGGCTTAACCCTCCCGTGGTGGCGCGCTGCTGCGGGGAGCCGAACACCATCACGCCGTCCGGCCCCAGGTCGGCGCACAGGTCGATGAGGTTGTGAATGTGCTTCCAACTCTTCTGGCGGAGCGCGGCGTCGGGGGTGGTCACGTGCAGGCCCTTGGGCGAGACCATCAGCCAGTGCAGCCCCGCGAATTTCAGCCCTTCCGACTGGATGACGTCGCGGTACTCCTTGCGCTTGGCGGCCGGAATCGCGGCCGGATCCTCGGCCAGAGTAAACGGAGCGATCTCAATTCCCGCGTAACCGGCTTTCCGGATGGTCTTGCAGGCGTCGGCGAACACCCATTTCTCGAATGCCTCGTTGCAGATGGCGTGGCGGAACTGGAAACTCATGATGCTATCCAGTTTAGCCGCTTTGTGTTATCGTTTGCCAAGGACGAATCGGAACACCGGAGGCGACAGAAATGACTTGTCGATGGGTCGGAAAACTCTGCCTGGCGCTTGTCTGCACGCTCGCGGCGCCGGCGGCTCAACCGCAACTGATTACGAAAAAGGCGCTCTCACTGGATGTCGCCAGGACGATGGCGGCCGCGGCGGAGGCGTTCGCGCGCAAGAACAACTGGAGCGTCACGCTCGCCATTCTCGATGACGGCGGCCACCTGCTGTATTTCCAGCGAATGGACGGCGTCCACATCGGCGCAATCGAGGTATGCCTGCGCAAGGCCGAGAGCGCGGTCAAATTCAAAAGGCCCGGAAAGGCCTTTGCAGACCGGATACCGGGCCAACCGCAGGTCATGGTCCTTCCGGGCGCCTTTCCCTTCCAAGGCGGCCTGCCCATCGTCGCCGACGGCGAGGTAATCGGAGGGATCGGCGTTAGCGGGGCCACCTCGGAGCAGGATGCCATGGTCGCCCAGGCCGGGTTGGACGCGCTGGAGAAACTGGTGCGCAAGTAACCGTCACTCCGAAACGATATGCTCGGACTTCCGAAGCCACTTCTGCCGACCGGATACAGGAAGGCGAAGCCGGCGCCCTTTAGTTCACCTTCCCCGCATTGAAGTGGGCACTGAGAATCCTTGGCACCTTGTCGAGATTCACGTCCTCGTACTGGTGCGCGTAACCCTCCATTTGATATGTGCCCTTTGCGGTCGAGAAGGCGCCCGTCAGGAATGTCCGGTCACTACCGTGGCCCGACAGAACTTGCATGCTCACCGTCCCGTCCGGAAGCAGGACGCCGGTCAGTTTTTCGCCGTTTCCGGATGGCTCCGGGTTGAATCCCGCAAAGACCCTTCCATTTTGATGCGTGATGGTGAAGACGAACTCATCTTGTCCGAACTGCGGCGGCTCCGCGGGATCGAGGCTGTTATCGAACAACACGACAGTTATCTGACCCTTCCAGTCGCCGCGCAGATCAGGAACGCGGTTGTCCGGAAACTGGCCGTACAGGCGTTCCCTACTGGAAAAGAGCAGACCGATGCCCGCCAGCGACAGGGCGAGACCAAGAATCGATACCTTTGAGCTCAGCTTGCTGAGGCGGATTCTATGCATGGTGGCGGAAACCTCCTACCGGCAAGCATACACCCGGCCCACTCCGCCGGGGCTCCTATTCCGGCCTCAGTCCGCAACCATGTGCACGATCTTGACCGCCTCCGCCGGCGGGCCGAGGATGGATTCCTCGAAATCGCCAAAGCCGGCGCGGCGGACCATCGCGTCCAGCAGTTCGCCATCCAGGCGCGCCAGGTCCCGGACGGCGGCGGCAAAGGATTCCGGCGCGGCGTTGACGCTGCCGATGAGCGTGCGATTGCCGTTGATCAGGCCGATGAGCGGCAGGCCGGCGGGCGCCTCCGGCGCTCCGAGCACGACGGCGACGCCCAGCGGCGCCAGCGACTTCAGCGCCGCCAGCACGGCTTCCGGCGCCCCGGCGGCCTCGATGACAATGTCGGCCGGTGGAGGAAAACCGCCGCCCACCGGGAAGTAGCGCACTCCGGCGCGTTCCAGCAGGCGCGCCCGGGGATGGTCGCGCGCTTCCAGCGAGGCCAGGGCGACCGCGAAACCGCGCAACTTGAGCGCCAGCGCCGCCAGCACGCCGATCGGCCCGGCGCCCAGCACGAGCGCCGTCGCCAGCTCGCCAAGATGCACGCGCAGGGCACTGTCGATGGCCTTTTCGACGACACTCATGGGTTCGACCAGGACCGCGTGCTCGACCAGGTCCGGCGGGACTTTGATGAGATCCGCCGCGTCGTCCACGGCCCAGTCGCAGAAGTAGCCGTGCGCGCCGAAGATGCCGCGCTCGCGGTAGCCGTCGGTCAGGCACAGATCGCGGCGGCCGCGCGCGCAGGAGGCGCACGGAGGCGCACAGGCGCGGCGGATCATCGGGACAACCCAGTCGCCGCGCGCCAGGCCGGCCGCTTCACTCCCGGTTTCAACTACCTGGCCGAGCGCTTCGTGACCCAGGATCAGGCACGATTCGCCCTCGGGCGGATAGCCATAGCGGAAGCGCGCCAGGTCGCGGTCGGTGCCGCAGACGCCGGCCTGGTGCACGCGGAAGAGAACCTCGCGCGGGCGGATCGCGCGTGGCTCGGGCGCCTGGCGCCGAACCAGGCGGCGGGCGTCGAAATCCAGCGCCACGGCGCGCACGCTTCACCCTCGCTTTCGCGCAACCACAACCAGTGACAGCCCGGACCAGGGCAACAGCCACTCCAGCCGCCGCCACAGCCACACCGTCTTGTCGAAGAGTTTCAGGGTCAGCTTGTTGATGTGCCGGCGGCGCAGAATCCTGCCGAAGAGCCACCAGGCGGGCTTGCCGACCTTGTTCAATTGATGCACCTGGCGGATCTCAAAGCCGCGCTCCTCGAGCAGGCGTTTGATCTCGGCGGCGCGATAGCGGCGCTTGTGCCCGAGCGCCCGGTCGATGGCGCCGAACAGGCCGGGACCTTGCGGCGCCAGGACCACCAGGTCGCCCCCGGGCTTCAACGCGGCATGCAGGCGATCGACCAGCGCTTCCGGTTGGCCGGCATACTCGAGCACGTTCAGGCACAGCGCCGTATCGAACTCTCCGGCCAGGACGGCCTGCGCGCCGGTGTCGTCGGGATCGAAGCGCTGAACCTCGACGTTGGGCGTGCGCAGGAACCGGTTGCGCAAGGCGTGCAGATAGAGCGGGTCCTTCTCGGCCGCGACATAACGCAGGCGGCGCGCCATCAGCCGCGCGGTGATGTTGCCGATACCCGCGCCGACCTCCAGCACCGAGTCACCGACGCAAGGCCGCACCAGCCGCGCAATCCAGCTCAGGTACTGCGGCGTGCCGGACATGTTGTTCAAAAAGGCGCGCCCGTACGGCTGCACGTACAGATCGTCGATCAGCCAGAAGTGCAGGATTACGCCTAACGCCTTCAGGCCGTCCTTCCAGCCGATCTTCTTGCCTTCCTCGTAGGTGCGCCCGTGGTAGCTGATGGGAACTTCGTAAACCCGCAGCTTGCGCTTGGCGCACTTCATCGCCAGCTCCGGCTCGATGCCAAAGCGGTCGGAGCGGATGGGGATGCTCTTGAGCAGATCCGTGCGGAAAACTTTGTAGCAGGTCTCCATGTCGGTGAGGTGCAGGTTCGAGAACATGTTCGAGACCAGGGTGAGGAACTTGTTGATCACCGAGTGCCAGAACGGCAGCACGCGGGTCTGCCCGCCGGCCAGGTAGCGCGACCCGAATACAGCGTCGGCGTGGCCGTCCAGCAGCGGCCGCAGCAGGCGCGGGTATTCGGAGGGGTCGTACTCCAGGTCGGCGTCCTGAATGATCGAGAAGTCGCCCTCGGCGTGCTGGATGGCGGTCCGGACGGCCGCGCCCTTGCCCTGGTTGACGGCGTGGCGCACCAGGCGGATGGACGGCTCGGATGCCGCCAGCCGATCGAGAATCGCGGAAGTGCCATCCGTCGAGCAGTCGTCGACGACGACCAGCTCGCGTTCCATGTTCTCGGGCAGCGGCGCCGAGAGCACTTGCGCCAAGCTGCGCTCGACCACGGTGCGCTCGTTGTAGACCGGAATCAATATGGACAACTTCATCGGAAACAACAAGTATAATGGAGCGAATCCACCAGCAAGGAGCTTGAGTATGCTAGATTTCACCAGCCGTCGCGATTTCGTGAAGGCTTCCGGCGCAGCCGGCCTGGGCCTGATGATCGTCAAGCCGGAGACTGCGCGCGGTTCCGAGGCCAATTCGGCGCTGTCGATCGGCCTGATCGGCTGCGGCAACCGCGGCAGCTACGTCAGCGGCATCTTCGCCAAGCACGAATTCGCCAAGGTCACGGCGGTTTGCGACATCTACGAAGACAAGCTGGCCGCGGCCGAGAAGAAGTACTCGGGCGCCAAACGCTACACGCGCCACCAGGACCTGCTGGCCTCGGATGTGGACGCCGTCCTGATCGCCACGCCCGCGTTCCTGCACCCCGAGCATTTCGAGGCCGCCGTCGCGGCGCGCAAGCACATCTACATGGAAAAGCCGGCGGGCGTGAACGCGACCGGCTGCCGCCGCGTGATCGAAGCGGCGAAGAGAGCCGACAAAACCAAGCGCATCACCGTCGATTACCAGCAGCGCTACGGCACGGACTATCGCAAAGCCCAGGCCGTGGTGAAGTCCGGCGAGCTGGGCGCGATCAAGATGGTGCGCGCCGCGTGGCTGGGCAACGGACCGGCGATCGTCAGCGGACACCCCGCCTCGGAGGAGAAGATCCGCAACTGGTTCTTCTACCGCGAGCTGTCGGGCGACATCCTGGTCGAGCAGGATTGCCACAACATCGACGTCGTAAACTGGTTCACCGGCGCGCACCCGGTGAAGGTCTGCGGGTACGGCAGCCGCCAGAAGCGCCAGTACGGCGACATCTTCGACAACGTCGCCTGCACCTTCCAGTTCGCCGATGGCATGGTGTTCAGCTACAGCGCCAACCAGTTCCGCACGCCCGGCTTCTCCGACGTTTCCGAAACCTTTATTTGCGAGAAAGGCGCGGCCAACGTCTCGCGCAATGGCTACACCATCTGGCGGGAGAAGGGAGCGCCCGAAATCGCCCGGACCAAGTACGACATTACCGAAGACATCGTGCGCGAGTTCATCGAGGGCGCGCGCGCGGGCAAGCTC
>Ga0315277_10003623_pt1 | contig 20915 bp, 19 predicted proteins | sample YL17G05_15_MG_FD_203695 | JGI IMG/M metagenome (GOLD analysis project Ga0315277, IMG submission 203695) | Sediment microbial communities from Yellowstone Lake, YNP, Wyoming, USA - YL17G05_15 | ecosystem: Environmental > Aquatic > Freshwater > Lake > Sediment | place: USA: Wyoming | collected... | reverse complement strand
CGCAGCATTTTCCGGAAGCTGCACGTGAAGCGGCGACGGGACTTGATTTGAACCATACAAGCGGGTGGAACGGCGGAAGCAGGCAAGACATTCATGGATGCCAATGGGACCTCAACATATCAAGCGCATACCAAATAACTGACACGATCTGAGCAAGGGGGCCCGAAGCACGCCCTGGGGCAAGCTTCTGGGCGAGACGGTTGTGACGGTTGTGCCGATGTTGATGAAGTGCAGGACGCGCATCGAGCCTGGAGCTCTTCTATGGAGGAGGACATCATGACCACGTTACCCACGTGCCTTACCCCGATGGACCGGTTTACAGGGCCTACATCCGCGCCGGGATATCCACCCTGCACCCCGTACCATATGCGAGTGACACCACACCACCTGCTGCGGGCTAAGGCGGTCTTCATTGTGGTGACGCAGTGGCTGAGCCTGGTGGCTCAATGTGCCAGGCATCGAAGAGTCGGTCAGTTCCCGATCGCCTGTCATCCCAGGCATCGCCGGTTCTACCAGCATTTTGCCGCCTTCGAGCCCTTCGGCGAGGAGAAGCCGTATCGCACGGTCTGCAATCACCCGGCGATTGCCATGGCGCTCGATCTAAGCTGGGCACCCATCGATCATCCGGAACTGTACGCGAAGTTCTTTGGAACGCCGTTTCCCGAGGAAGTCCTGGAGTATCGGTCCATCCCGGACCGACTGCGCGCCGAACTCAGCTTGGCGGTGGAGGCGAACTGTGTCGGGCTGGCCTGCTCCGAACTGGAGGTGTTGGCTCCCGGTTGATTTTTACCGGCTCGGACAGAGGGGCGTTTCCACACGGAGAACGCCCCGTTAGCGGGACGCCGGGAGTAGAGGTTAATGAGAGCAAGGTGCCCTTGAAGTCAAATTCACGTTGTTGCGCAGTCCGCCCACTATGACACGACTTCGATTGAGACTGCAGAGGTGTTTGTTCTGTCGAGACGTGTTCCTATGCCCGTGAATTACAGAGACGATAATCCGGCCGTGGCTGCAAACAGGTGCCAGGGCCTTTAGACGCTTTGGAAACACGCAGCCACGGTGGGGTGCGCAAGATAGGCGAAGGATCGCTCAGTCCACTCTCAATTGGAGGTCGGAGCGATGACTACGACCGGTCTACTCTGTGTGATTGTGGCGATCACTGCGGCCTTGGCGGCAATCTGTGTGGTCGGTGTACGGCTGTTCGTTCGCCGGATGGGCATCCGGGCGGAGAAAATGCTCCGTTCCTTCTTCGGTTCTCCTGAGGAGCTCCTCCGGAGGCTGCGAGAGCAGGAAGCGCGGAAGGCTCAACATGATTCGGCAAAGCCGGCCGATGGCCAGAACGTGCCCCCCTCCGTCGGGTGCCAACACTGGGTATGCGCCGGAGAGGGGCAACCTCAGGCAGCCGGTCCCGCGCGGGGCACCGAACTATCAACTCACGCGCTGAATTGAGGAACCGAGAACACTGAGCGGAGGATGGTACATGGAGACTGCCTATCAGACGCTGATTCAGCACCTGGACGCCCAGAAGATCAGGTATCAAACGGACGTCGACACGCAACGCGTTGGCGCGTGGTTCGGCACCCCGAAGGGTCTGTTTCCACTGCATGCCGGGGTCACAAAAGGCGACCCGATCTTCCAGGTCGTCGGCCACGTGCCGGTCAAGGTGCCGGTCGGCAGTCGGCCCTCTATTGCCGAGGCGATCACGCGGGCCAACTACAACGTGAAGCTAGGCAGGTTTGAGATGGATTTCAAGGACGGTGAGCTTCGGTTCTATGTGGCGCATTTGATCAGCAACGGAAAGCTCAGCGATGAGGTCATTGAACGGATGATCAAGACGACGCTGGTCATGCTTAATCATTACTTGCCAGCCTTTATGTCGGTGATCTATGGCAATGAATTACCCGAGGAGGCCATCCGTCGTGAAGAACGACAGTAGAAGAGCAGCATCTCTCGAGGTGGCTCCGCTATTCACGCTTGAATGAACCAAACGATCCACTGAAGCAGAGAATCCATTGGCTGTAACGTAAGTCGCGACTGACTACGAAGTAAAGTCCGGGCCCGGACGACTCCTGAAACCTGCCAACCTATTCAAGGAGCCGTCCAATGTTGACCAACGGTATGTGGGGCTCGTCCGCTATCGGCGGCGGGCACCCGCAGTTGCTGAGACTGCGGATTGTCTTGGCCTCAAGACCTCGCACGAGCGAGGTAAAGAGCATTGACGCCGCGCGCCAAGGAGTTGGCATCCACGTCTGTGGGGAGGACCCTGTGGCGAGAAAGAACGGGGTTTCCAGTTGCCTGATCGTTGTCGAGGCTGGGGGCCCCTCGCTGGAGGTTTATCACCGGCTCAAGTTCCAACGTGGACTTGGCCCACTTCATCTGATCGGATCCAGCACAGCCGACCTGGTGCGGAAAGTCGCCATTGCGATTGTTTTTTCGCGCCCGGCGCTGGTTATAGAGTGCAGCCACTTCGACGAGGATACGGTACCACTGATCGTCGAGCTGAGCCGGTTACCGTGCTATAGGGCCTTGATTGGCCATGGGTGGCTGCGGCGTGACCCCGCGTTGTCTTTGCGGATTGCCACAGGCTGGAGCTACTGTCAGGTGAACTCGGGTGCGCGAGAGCCACTCGATACCACAAAGGCGGCGATCGACCTTCAGCGGCAACTCCCCGAATTCTCGATCCGGAACGGCGGGGATTCTGGGCTGCTGTGGGCCGATGGCAGATGGTTCCGGATCGAGGGTCCTGCTGTTCAGGCGGCAGATGAAGCAACCACCGGAGATCTCTTCGGCACAGCTTACACTGTTGCTCGTCACTTCCGGAGAGCGGGGGCGAGAGAGGCAGTTCGTTACGCGGAGCGCGTCGTTGACGAGTGCAATCAGGGACGCGACGTGCCCCCGTATGCGTGCTAAGAGGCTTCTCCCGTATGCGACGCTGCCTTCGGCCAACGACTGCCGGGGTCTCCGATCGCGAGGCTCGACGGAACGCGGCTGATGAACCGGTACTAGTTCGCCTGATTGAACCGGTACTGGTTCGCAGGATTCATTGCAGACGTGATGCCGGGCCAATCCCGGCGGCCATACCTTCTTAGTTCTGTTGATCCATTGTGTCTCCGCAGAGAATCGCGGTATAAGGAAAAGCGTGATTTCCAGAGGCGATTCACGGGAGACCGGCAGCCATGATACGAGTCCTGCTCGCCGTCGAATCAGCAGCGGTCTGCCAACGATTGCAGGATCTTCTTGGGCAAGATCCCGAGATTGACGTCGTGGGCCGGGTCACGGATCCCGTGGATGTTCTGCTGGCGGTCGGTGACGTGCAGGCGGACGTGGTCATCCAGACGTGGCCGGAGTCAGGAAGGCTGCCGGGGGTTTGCTCGCACCTGTTAGCAGAGTACCCGCACCTGTTGGTGATCGGCGTTCCGCCGCGGCAGGATCGGATGTTTGCCTGCCGGCAGCGAATCGCCAGGACAAGAGTCCCCACGATGGAGTGCCTGACTGCGGAGATTCATCGGTGGGTGCCGGTGGCCAAGTAGAGCAACCGAAGGTCAACAGCAATGATACAGCTATCGATTCTGAGCAACTCGCGATTGTGCCGGGAGGCGGTTGCCGCGCGGCTGGCTTCTGAAGACTGGCTTCAGGTAGTCGGCGTGGCGGCGACCGTTTACGATCTGCTGCTGGGTGTGCAAGGGCGGCCGATCAACATCCTGCTGGTCTACTTGGACGTGGAGTCGGCAGTGGGCAGGGACGTGGTTTGGAACATCAAGACCCTGTTGCCCGCCACACGCGTCGTGGTGTTCGGAGCCCAGGAGGGGGATGCGGAGACGGTGCGGTGGATTGAGGCAGGTGCGATGGCTTGCCTCGCGGCGGACGCGTCGTGGACATGCCTGTTGGAGACCCTCCGGTGCGTTGCCGAGGGCCGGGTGACCTATGCCCCCGAGGTCGTAGGTTGCATGGCTCATCGAATAGGAGAGTTGCAGCATACCTCCGCCGGGGTGAAGCCAACGGCGGCGGAGCCCCTGAGCGATCGGGAGACGGAGGTCGCCCAATTGATCGCCTTGGGTTTGCTGAACAAGCAGGTGGCCAGGCGTCTGGGCGTCAAGCGTTCCACGGTCAAGACGCACCTCCGCAGCGTTTTCCGGAAGCTGCACGTGAAGCGGCGACGGGACTTGATTTGAACCATACAAGCGGGTGGAACGGCGGAAGCAGGCAGAACATTCATGGATGCCAATGGGACCTCAACATGTCAGGCGCAAACTGGATATAACTGATACGATCCGAACACGGAAGCCCAAAGCACGCCGTGGGGCAAGCTTCTGGGCGAGACAGTTGTGACGGTTGTGCCGATGTTGATGAAGTGCAGGATGCGCATCGAGCCTGGAGCTCTTTTATGGAGGAGAACGTGATGAGCACGTTACCCACTTACGTTGCCCCCATGCCGTCGTTGGCGACCGTTGCTGCGCAACCTGCACACCGCGCCGCGGCCGAACAGGAACTACGTGCGGGGGATCGCACCGCGTTGGCTCCGCTGGCACGCGTAGCCGCCGACTGGGAGGTCGTCTACAAAATCGCTGCGCGGCGCGAGGAGCTTTTTGCCGCCTTCGGACTGGTTTACAAGGCCTACGTCCGCGCCGGGCTTTCCGTCCGGCACCCCTACCGCATGCGCGTGACGCCCTACCACTTGCTGCCGACCACCGAGGTCTTCATTGCGGTGAGGAATTGTGAAGTTATCTCCACCGTGAGCCTCGTCCGCGACGGTGAGCTGGGGCTGCCGCTGGAGAGTGTGTATGGCCGAGAAGTCGCCCAATACCGGCAGCGGGGGTTTTCGCTGGCTGAAGTGTCGTGTCTGGCAGATCATCGACAGGGGCAGCAACGTTGCATCCCTGTCGTCATGCGACTGATGAGCCTGATGGCTCAATCTGCCAAGCATCGAGGAGTCGATCAGTTGCTGATCGCCTGCCATCCGAGGCATCGGCGGTTCTACCAGCATTTTGCCGCCTTCGAGCCCTTCGGCGAGGAGAAGCCGTATCGCACGGTCTGCAATCACCCGGCCATTGCCATGGCGCTCGATCTAAGCTGGGCGCCCATCGATCATCCGGAACTCTACGCGAAGTTCTTTGGAACTCCGTTTCCCGAGGAAGTCCTGGAGTATCGGCCCATCCCGGACCGACTGCGTGCTGAGTTGAGCTTGGCGGTGGAGGCGAACTGTGTCGGGCTCGCCTGCTCCGAATTGGAGGTGTTGGCTGCTGGTTGATCTTTACCGGCTCCGACAGATGCGCGTTTCCACGCGGAGAACACCCCGTTAGCAGGGCGCCAAGCGTACAGCTACTTCGCTGGGTTATGCCGATTCTGTCGAGAACCTGAGCTATTATTGAATTGACATGTGGTCCATCGCTTTTCAGACGCTCATCGCTGATCGAGGCAAGCTGCTCACGGCCCTGGTGGGGGTGGTGTTCTCGATCGTCTTGGTCAACGTCCAGGGCGGACTGTTCTTGGGGTTCATCAAGAAGGCGGGCTTGCTGGCCGATTGTGGAGAGGCACAGATCTGGGTCGGTCATAAGAAGATGTACAACGTGGACTTCCCGCAGGATATCCCCCGCCGTTGGGTGCACCGGGTCCGTTCGGTTCCGGGCGTGAAACGGGCGGAGCCCTATTTAATCGGACAGACCAATACCACCCTTCCCAGCGGCGGATTCGAACTCGTGGTGGTCGTCGGCGCCGATCGGGAAAGCCTCCTGGGGAACGCCTGGAACGTCGTCCAAGGGCGCCCCGAGGCCATTCTGAAGCCCAACGGGGTGATCATCGACGAATATGATCGCGAGAAGCTCGAATACCCCGAGATGGGAGAAATCCGCGAGGTGGGTGGCCTGCGAGCTCGCGTGGTGGGCTTCAGTCACGGCATAAAGTCATTCCTGGTGACCCCGTACGTCTTCACCACTTACGAGCGAGCCGCTGCCTATCTCAGGAAGAACCCCAACGTTTGCTCCTATTACCTCGTCCAACTGCAACCGGGAGCTGAAGCCGAAGAGGTTTGCGCGGCGATCCGCCAGCGAGTACCTGAGCTCGACGCCTTTCCCCGACACGTGTACAGCCGCATCTCGGCCAACTACTGGCTCACCCGCAGTGGGTTGGGAATCAGTTTTGGGGCGGCCACCTTGATCGGGCTCTTCGTGGGCTTCGTCATGGTGGCCCAAACACTGTATGCCCTCGTCCTCGATCGTCTCACGGAATTCGGCACGCTGAAGGCCATCGGCGCCACCGAACGACAGATCTACCGCATTCTGTTTCTGCAAGCAACCTTCATGGCCGTGGTTGGGTCGTTGATCGGGCTGGTATTGGTGGCCGCCATCCAGCATTTCTACAGCACCCCCGTCGCGTTGATCTTCATCCCGGGATGGCTTTCGCTGGGTAGCGGCGCGCTGGTCCTGGTGATCTGCCTGATTGCCTCGTCGTTGCCGTACCTGAGGATTCGTAAAGTCGACCCGCTGATCGTCCTGCAGTCATGATCGCCAACCAGCTATCCGCGAACTCCGATTTGCAGGTCCTGCCAGCGGTGGGACATCTCGCACGTCCCACCCAGTGGGCGGTCCGTGTGGAAGCGGTTCACAAGGCCTACCGCCGCGGCGGGACTACGACGCCGGTGCTCAACGGCGTGGACCTGGCCGTAGCGGCCGGGGAATGCGTCTTCCTGGCCGGTCCCTCCGGCAGCGGCAAGACCACCTTGCTGTCGATCCTCGGCTGCATCCTCACACCCGACCGCGGGCGGGTCCAGATCCTCGATCGGGACGTGCTCGCGCTGGACCCGCCGGGACGCGTCTGCCTGCGACGAGACCAAATCGGCTTCGTCTTTCAGCGGTTCAACTTGATTCGCGGGCTGACGGCGCTGGAGAACGTCTGCGTGCCGCTGGTGCTGCGGGGCGTGTCTGCTCGGGCGGCCCATCGACGCGGCAGGGTCTTGCTGGAGGCGGTGGGACTGGCCGAGAAGATGGGGGCGCAGCCACAGAATCTCAGTGCGGGGGAGTGTCAGCGGGTGGCCCTGGCCCGCGCGCTGGCCAACAATCCGGAGTTGATCCTGGCCGATGAGCCGACGGCCTCGCTGGATGCGGCCAACGGCCCGGAGGTCATGAAGCTGCTCCGCCGTCTGACCACCGAGGAGGGGAAGACGGCCATCGTGGTCACCCACGACCAGCGGATCTTTCCCTTTGCGGACCGGGTGTTGTGGCTGGAAAACGGCCGCGTGGTCGAAACCGAACAGTTGGCGTCCCCATCACCGGCTGGAGTTGGGGCACAGAGAGTTGAGGCTTGAGAGTTGAGGGTTGAGGGTTGAGGACTCTTGTGCAGACGTAAACCGCAGCCCCTCAACCCTCAACTCTCGACCCTCGACCAGGAGACTGATGATGAGATTCATGTTGCTTACCGCAGGCGTGACGTTGGTGGTCTTCCTGGGATTGTTGATCGACGCCCAATCCCGCACGCCGGTCAGTCGTCCGGCCGAGCAGTCGGTGCCAGAGTCGATCTCTGCCTCCGGCCGGATCGAAGGGGCCACGCCCGAGATCGAGTTGCGCACTCGCCTGGCAGGTCGGATCGTGGAGCTGCTGGCCGTGGAGGGGCAGTGCGTCCACCAGGGCGACCTGTTGCTGCGGCTGGACGATCAGCAGTACCGGCACGAGGTAGCCCTGGCGCGGGCGGAGTTGAAGCTGGCCGAGGCTCAACTGGCGCGGCGGGTAAACGGCGCCCGGTCGCAGGAGCGGGCCGAGGCGGCGGCAATGTACCAGGCGAAGCTCGCGGAGCTGGAGCGGGCGGAGCTTTCTTGGCGGCGCGTGAGCGAGTTGCGTCAGGCGCGGGCGGTATCGCAGCAGGAGGCGGACGACCAGCGGACCTTGGTGGCCTCGTTGCGGGGTGAGGTGGCGGCGGCGAAGGCGCGGATGGAGCTGCTGCAGGCCCCCGCCCGAGCAGACGAGGTCGACATGGACAAGGCCCGGATCGAGGCCGCCAAGGCCAAGGTCCAGATGGCGGAGGTGGAACTGGGCCGGGCGGAGTTGCGTGCCCCCCGCGACGGCCAGATCCTCAAGCTCCATGTGGAGGCCGGGGAGCTGACCGGTCCGGACTCGACAAAGCCGCCGGTGGTGATGGCCGACACGAGCCGGTTGCACGTGCGGGCGTTCGTCGAGGAGTTGGACGCCCCCCGCGTCAAGCTCGGCATGACCGCCACGATCCACGCCGACGGCCTGCCCGGCAAAGAGTTCCAAGGCCGCATCATCCGCCTCAGCCCCCGCCTGAGCCGCAAAGAACTCTTCAGCGACGACCCCAACGAACGCCAGGATGTGAAAACCCGTGAAGTATGGATCGAGCTGCTCGCCCAAGGGACCGAGGAGAAGCTGGGCTACCAAATGGCGGGGAGCGCAGGCCTAGTCGTCGGCTTGCCGGTGGACGTGGTCATCGATCCGGATTCCGTCCCCTCCGATTCCCCCCAGCCGCCGGGATCGGAAGGCTCCGGACACGAGGCCGCTCCGGCCCCCCCAACGTCAACCCCTCGCACAACCGGCACCCTTGCCAGCGTCTGAAACGATGCGTCTTCCACCGGCGTATCCTGCGCAATCGGCACACGATAGGGATCGCTCCGGGCGCCACGTCCGGATGCGGTCTTCTGGACCCCGAGTGTGTTCCTGCTCACGCGTTTGGGATGGTTTTTTGACAGGCTAAGCTGCGTATGCTAACCTTTCATCATAGAGGTCTTTTGCGGAGTTTTCTTCTTGTCTACCGCAAAGTAGCTATCTAGCCGGGGCGACGCCTCCCGGTCAGGAGGCCGGTCGGTTCACACATCTCCTGCTGCCCGCTGCTCTGCGGTCAAGTTTCAGTTTCTTTGCGAATCACGTCGACCCAAAAGAATGGCGAAGGCGTCTATTGCGCGCCCATTCGCCGGGAGGGGATTATGTCAGCCACTGGCTTCAGCCGTGCCGTACACGCGGCTCCGCGATCGAAACTCGCAGTGAGAATCGCTTCGCGGCCGAGAGAGATCAAAGCCGCCTTGCGACTCGTCTACCAGGCCTATCGTCGCTGCGGCCTGATCGAACCGAATCCTTTTGCCATGCGGGCGACGCCCTACCATTTGCTGGAAACAACCGAGGTCTTTGTGGGGATCCTCGGGGGAAAGGTCACTTGCACCTTGAGCCTCGTGCGGGATGGAGAGCTGGGCCTCCCGATGGAGAGCATCTACGGCGAGGAGGTTGCCTGGCGCCGCGCGCAAGGGGCATCTGTTGCGGAGGTATCGTGTCTGGCCGATCGACGCCATAACCTGGTGCGAAGTCTTTCGGTTCTTGTTCAAGTGATGGGCTTGATGGCACAGTCTGCAAGGCGGCGGGGAGTCGATGAGCTGCTGATCGCCGTTCACCCCAGACACGCAGAGTTTTACGAACGCTTCATCGGCTTCGAAATCATTGGTGCAGAGCGGGAGTACGAAAGAGTCTGTAACAAACCCGCCGTAGCGCTGGCACTTGATCTGAATCGCCTTGCGGTCATTCACCCACGAGCCTACAAGCGGTTCTTCGGATTGCCGTTTCCCGAGGAAGAGCTTGAGTACCGGCCAATCTCGGACGAGTTTCGGGCTGAGCTGAGTATGATGGTGGACGCGACTTACGTTGCCGAACCCTACTCGGATGACTCGTCCTATCTGTCTGAAGCCCATCAAATGTGTGCTTAGTGTGAGCCATTGCGCGGATCGACGCCTCGCCCGATCGGATCCCCTGCTGGCGCAACCAATCGAGGCCCTTTTCGTTGCCGGTGCGTTTCCCCCCAGGCTATCAGAAAACACGCACCCACGATCGGATGCGCAACCTAAGCGAAGGATCGCTCAGTGTACTCCCCAATTAGAGGTCAGAGCGATGGCCGCTGCCGTATTCTATGCAGTCTTGATTGCTGCCGTGACGGTGGCAATCTGTGCGTTCGGAGTACGCCTCCTACTGCGGCTGGTCAGCGCCTGGGCCGACAGGGTGGTCCTCTCTTTTTTCGGATCTCCTGAGGAGCTACTCCGGAGGCTCCAAGAGCAGCAAGTGCCCCGCCCACACTCTTCACCCGCGCGCAGGGAATATCAACTAGCGCGCTGAACCGCCACGCCGCTTGTGGCACCCTGCGGGAAGGTGCTCGTTGCCACAAACACGCGTGCTGCGTGGGACAGGCCTCTGTTTGTGCCCCAGTTGCGGCGTTTCGGCTCCCCCACGGTGGGATAGTCCCTCCACGCTATTGGACTTGACGATCCCGTAGACTTTGCCGACTGGACAGGGCAGTCAAGAATGGTAGAATTCCAGCGAGGTGTCGGTCCATTCGTTGGGAGTCCCTCGCGACGCGGCCCTTGGGCTTAAGCGAAGCTCGCGGATGCAATCCCTCCAGTCGGGACTTTAGCGGGGACTAGTCGGAGTTCTACCGCGACGCCAAGAGACCTTTCCCATTGCGTCGAGTTCGCACAAGAGGGTCGGTGCGATGAGCACGTCGGCAGATTGGACTGAAAGTGGGTCGCGGTCGGAGGAAACAGCCGGCGAAGGTCCTGCCTGGACGTACGAGGAGGCATGTGCCCGCAACCTCGGCCTCATCAGCCCAGAAGAACAACAGCGGCTCCGCAGCAGCCGAGTGGCCATCATCGGGATGGGGGGCGTGGGTGGCATTCACCTGGTCACGCTCGCCCGACTCGGCATCGGCCGGTTCACCATCGCCGACCCGGATACATTTGAGCTGGCCAACTTCAACCGCCAGTACGGTGCTACGCTGCCGAATCTCGGGCGACCCAAGGTGAAAGTCATGGCCGAGGAGGCCCGGGCGATCAACCCTGAGTTAGACCTTCGGGTGTTCAGTGGGGCGATCACGTCGGAAAACGCCGCCGATTTCCTCGACGGGGCCGAGGTCCTCTTGGACGGCATCGACTTCTTCTCCTTCGATGCCCGCCGGATGATCTTCCGCGAGGCGCGGCAGCGCGGAATCTGGGCGATCACCGCGGGGCCCATCGGCTTCAGCGCCGCTTGGCTTGTCTTCGACCCGAACGGGATGGGTTTCGACGAGTACTTCGACCTGCACGACGGGATGGCCCCCGTCGATCAGTTCGCCGCGTTCGCCATTGGCGTGGCACCGGCGGGAACCCAGTTCGCCTATATCGACCTGTCGCAGGTGGAAGGCGGGGCTGCCCGCGGGCCTTCGGCAGCCCTGGCGTGCGACCTCTGTGCGGGCGTCGCGGCAGCGGAAACCGTTAAGATCCTCCTTGATCGCACGGGGATACGGTCGGCGCCCCACTATTCCCAGTTCGATGCCTATCGCTGCATCCTCCGCCGAGGTCGCCTCCGGTGGGGCAACCGTGGGCCCTTACAGCGCCTGAAGCGGGCTATCCTCCGGCGCCGGATGCTACAGTTGGGTTACGGAGGGAGCATTCCTCCGCGCGCGCTCCAAACGGCCACTGTATCCCGCGGGGGAACCGCGGCGGACGACGGAAGTGAGCCTCTCGACCGGAGGGCGCGGCAGTGCACGAGCCGTTTGAAACGCTGATCGCAGCGGCGATCCGGGCCCCATCGGGCGACAATACGCAGCCCTGGAGATTCGTCGTCGATACCGATGGGCGCCGCATTGAGCTTCACGTGGACGAATCGCGAGATCCGTCCCCCATGAACGCCGGGCAAAGGATGTCACGGCTGGCGCTGGGTGCCGCCCTGGAAAACATGATTCGGGCGGCCGAGAGTCTCGGGTGGGACATCGAGCTTGACGACCCTCCTGCCCCCGCGCTCGCCTCGGTCCGACTTGTCGAGTGTCCGCCCGCCCAACGGGAACTGGATCCCACCATCACAGCCCGGGTCACAAATCGGCACGTTTACGATGGGCGGGCTCTTTCGTGGGACCTTGCTGCCAAACTGGAACACCAGACGCCGGACCAGGACGGCGTCTGCACCCATTGGATCGTCGACCGGGATCGTATCAGCGCATTGGCCTCGTTGATTGGCCGATCCGACGCGCTGATGCTCGGCGAGCCGTCGATGCGACGCGCGTTTCTGGAGAACATCCGCTTCGACCTGCCGTGGGGTGCCGAAGCCGAAGAAGGTCTCTCGCTGGCCTCGCTGGAATTGTCCACTCCTGATCGTCTCGCCCTGCGGATCATCCCAAGGATTCCAAACTGGCTGCTTAAGATAGGTGGGGCCGCCCGCAAGTTTGCCGCCACCGGCTGCAAGCTGGTGGCCAGCTCGTCTGGAATCTGCGTTGTCGTGGAACCGGACGGCAAGCCGGAGTCCGAACTCATTGCAGGTCGAGCCATGCAGAGGGCGTGGCTCGCTCTTACAGCACACGGCCTGGCGGCTCAGCCGATGATGTCGCTGGCCATTCTCGAGAGCGTCGTTTCGCGGGGCACGCCGCAACTGCTGGCATCTCTCGGGCGCGAGAGGGCCGAAGCACTGGTGGAGGAATTCCGAAACCTAGTCGCTGACGGAGGCAGAGGGAGCATTGCCTTCATCATGCGTTTTGGCTTCGCCCCCCCTCCGACAGCCGTGACGAAACGGTTGCCCCTTTTTGCCAGCGTCATACGAACGCCCGCCAGCGCAAGAGCGCTGTCGTGATGAGTGTGTAGAGACGGAAAACGTACACGAACTCCTGCGACGCAGCGCACAACTTCGAACACCACCTTCAGAAACACCGGCCTTTGCGCGAACAAACACAAATTACCCGCAAAGAAAGTGAAAGAACTCGGCACTTGGCTCCCATGAGCCAAGTGCCGAGCAAAGTCTCTCTGGGGCTTTGGGTAACGAAAGCGTTCGCCTACACGCTCCGACGTCGGAGCCACGCGAACCCTGCGGCGAACATGGCAATCAAGCCCCACACGATGACCGACGCTGGCTCCGGGATAGCCGCCTTGTTGAACGACCCGTCGGAACTCGTGGTGAAGCCGAAGTCGTACGTCGTGCCTCCCACGGTGAAGGAATTCAACAGCCCAGGAACGACACCTGCGTACGTCAAGTTCCCCGCGGCGCCGGTGAGCACCGTCGAAAACTGATTGCGTACGGTGTCGCTAAACACGACTGAATTATTGTTCGCATCCGCGATTCCTACGACCAGCTCGCTGGCGTCTACTTTGAGACCTGTCAGCACGCCATCGACTATGAAATCCTTCTCGAATTCCAAAGGATCCACCAAAAGGTCTTCAAGACCCAAAAGCAAGTCGATAGCGCCGTCGGGCAACGTCTGCTGGTCCTGCGATCCCGAGCCCGTAATCAGCATGTCGGTCGACGTTTCGACCTTAATGCCGTCGGTGTAGCTCGCGAGATTCGTGTTCGTTGACTTGGTATACGCATGCCCACTAGAATCATCGAATGCGTCGAACCAGTAATCGAATAGCGGAGCGGCGTCAACCGAAAACGACCCAACGCCGCCGACCGCGTTCGTCAACTGGGTTCCGTTCAGCACCGCGATCAGCGTCAACTCGTGCGCGCCGGCGGTTCCGTTGTAACCCCCGTAGCCCGCAGGTGTAATACCGTCAGCGTCGTCATTAGTAAACCCTGTTATGCGAATCCAAATGAAATCCGTAAACGTGTCACCTTTGGTAATGCTACCCGAAGTGTCGTTGTCCTGAAAGCCGACGACGGCAGTCGCTAGGAACTGCCACGAGTCTACCTCCGCCAAATTCGCCGGCAGGGTGCCGCCGAAACTAGGAATCGCCCCCGCCGCATCAGAAAACGCGAGGGTGTAATCATTCAACTGAATGGCCGCCTGGGCGGAAGCAGCACAAAGCGCCCCGACTGCTATGGCGACCAGCGCAAACCAAAAGGGAAATCTCATGTTAGTAACTCCTAAATTCTCGTCCAAAGACCTTTCATACTCAGAAGACGGGCCAACGTTCAACCCCGCTGCAACCAACGAGGCGGGCGCAATAGCTCAAATGGAGGTCCGGTGGGCAGCATCGGGCTAGCCTCCCGCGGCACGCGCGTGACCAAAATCGGTCGAGGGAGTCTGAATTGATTCCCCACAAAAGCGCAGGTCGGGGTGCCGGGCCCGCCGCCATGCGATGCCGACCCGGCGTTGCCCGCGGTCCCGCTGCCCGGCAGGGCGCCTTCGGCCAAACGGGGTTGCAGGGGCGTATCACCCGGGTTCGGGTGGGCGGGCGGAACGGGCGGGGAAATGGGCGTTGCCGTCCCCGTCTCGGCCTCGTCCGAAGCCCCAATCTGGCCGGTGTCGGGGAGCGGGGAAGCGGCTGCCAAGCCGCCGGCAGAATCATCGTGGACAATTATGGCGGCGGCCGCGCGGTCGGCGGTCAGGGCCAATACCAGCCCGACCGCCAGGACAAGCAGAAAACTCGGCTTCCGCGCAGCCATGAGAGACCTCAGTATAATGAATAGACAAGGCCCGGGCCTTGCTTTTCTATGTATACTCCGCCGCAGAGGCGTCAATCCTGACAGCGGAATCGAAGTTTTTGCCGGTTTTTTTCCGGGTCGTGGGGCCGATCGGGGGGGCTGGTTATGCGTAACTCTTTTCTTAGAAAGAACTTAGCGATTCTGCGGCCGGTTTGGGGGAGGTCTGGGGATGAAGTGAGCGTCCTGCCGATCCTTTGAGCCTATCCCAAAACCCCTCACCCCCGGCCCCACTCCCCCCAAGCGGGGCGAGGGGAGACTATTTTGGGATCGCCACTCTCCCCCCAAGCGGGGCGAGGGGAGACTATTCTGGGATCGCCACTTTGTCTCCGCCGGCGGTTTCTGCCTTGGGGCCATGCCTGGGAGTATTGCCACGTGGCCTATTGCGGGGGCGGCGGTGCTTCGCGGGATACACGCTCAAGGCCTTTTCAAGATCGTTCCCCGACTCACCTGAGGGGAAGGAAGGCCAGCTTCGACCGGAAAACCTCTCTGTGCGGACCGAACCACGCCATTTTTCGTCCCTTCGCCAGTTTTCCTGGTTGACAAGCCGAGTGATCCTTGCTTCACTAGTCTGATACTGCCCCGCGGGGAATAATCCTCTCTGGTCCTAGCGATAAGGGACCCGCGGCGCCCAAGGGCCCGTGGGGGGCGACTTGGGGAGAGCATACGGCCCCGGAAGGAGTTCCCTCGGGCGGTAGGAGAGGGGGAACCCACTGATTCCCCTCATCAGAGGTAAGTTCCCAGAATCTTTTGCGGTCTGCAATCCAGCCTATTGACAAGACCCCTCCAACTTGCTTATCCTAACCCACTGCCCCTTCTCATAGGAATCGGGCGTTTCCCCACGGCAGGTTGTTCTCGAAGGGCGCGATGGAAGCCGTCAAGTCTGGGAGAAATTCGCACCGCACGCGATGACGGGTCGAAGACGTTCGGAAAGGGTGTACTTTTCGGAGATACGCGAGCATAAGATTCTCGCACATCGGGAAGGAAGGGGCAGGAGATCGAACTCGTTGGAATGAGTCAAACGAGTCAGTGGTCGGGATGGTGGCCCGACCATCGCTTGCGAACGGAAGGAAGCCGAAGGATGTGGCCAGCGGCAGGGACGTTGAGGATATCGGCAACGGCAAGGACGCCGGAGAGCTGGGTAGCCAGATGTGGCGGAGTGCCCGTCTGCGACCCACGAGGACGGAGTCCGCGCCGTCTGAATCCCGTTGTGGTTTGAATCGATCGGGTTTCCGGTCATTTTCAGCCAAGTTCTAGTGGTCCCGCCCCTGCGAGGTGCTTTTCCGGTCGCGATAGCGTCCGGCCCAAAGGTCCAATTTGGGTTGGAGCAGGCTGCCCGGGCCGCGTGCAGGGCGGGGATGACGAAGCTGCCAGTGAAACTGCTACCCCTGAACAGCGAGCCGGGAAATGAACCACAGAGACGGAAGATCGAAGGGTACGGTAGTCGACCGGCCAAGTGAGAATCAGACTCGGGTTGAGTACGCCATGCTGTCGATCCAGGAGATGGCCGTCGACGCCATTCGGGCGGGTCACAGCGGTACGATCGGCGTCGAAATACCCATCAAGGACGGGAGGCTTGGAAAGGTGAAACGGCTGCAGATCGTCTTCCAGCCGGAGTAGGAAGTTCAGGAGACAGGGGACAGGAGTCAGGAGTCAGGAGTCAGGAGTCAGGAGTCAGGGCAGGCCGGGTGAAGGTTAGCTTCCGCCCGGAATAATACCAGCAGCGCGGCGTAAAACAACCCAGAATCGGGCCAACTGACACACAGTGCCCGCAGTTGTCGCAGGGGACATCCTGCGATGATTGCGGGCTTTTTTGTTAAGGTAGTTCCCCACCTGGAAGCATGAAGACATCGGTTCATGAGAAGCGGAGAGTGCGGCGCGCCCGCGCTCGTGCCGGACATAAGGCTGGCGATGACCGGCCCAGGGCAAAGGAAGGGATCCCGGTGAGCAGACGGCCTTGGGGGAACGCGTTGTCGGGGAAGGCCGCTCTCGTGGGCGTGGTTTTGGGTGCGGTTTTCGCGTGGGCGTATTGGCCCACGTTGGTGGGTCTGGTGAGGGTTTGGGACCGAGAGCCCGACTACTCTCACGGATACCTTGTGGTGCCCGTCGCGCTGTATTTTCTCTGGGTGCGGCGGGAACGGTTTCCCGGGGTGGCCTCGGGGCTGGCCTGGCCCGGGCTGGGTCTGATCGCGCTGAGCATCGGCGTGCGGATGCTGGGGGATCGATTGTATCTGGAGGCCGTGGACGGCTGGTCGATTCTGCTTTGGGTGGCAGGGGTCGTGTGGTTGTTGGGCGGATGGCGGGTTTGCTGGTGGAGTCTGCCCTCGGTGGTTTTTCTCTGGTTCATGGTGCCGCTGCCGTATCGGGTGGAGCGATGGCTGAGCCAGCCGCTGCAACGGGTCGCCACCCACATGAGCTGTTGGGCATTGCAGTTTCTCGGGCAGCCGGCCCTGGGCGAAGGCAACACGATTCTGATCAACGACTTTCCCCTGGAGATTGAGCAGGCCTGCTCAGGGCTGCGGATCTTCGTGGGGATCGTAGCCCTGGCGTTCGCGTATCTGATCATCTTTCGCCGGGCGTGGTGGGAGAAGGCGCTGCTGCTGGTGAGCGTGCTCCCCATCGCCCTGGTCGCGAATTCAGCGCGGATTGTCATCACGGGGCTGCTCTACCAGTACGTGTCGGGAGAAGCCGCGCAGAGATTTGCGCACGACGTGGCGGGATGGGTAATGATTCCTTTTGCGGCGGGGCTTTTCGCGCTCGTCCTATGGTATCTGGACAGGCTCGTGCGGGAAGTGGAACTGGTGGACATCAAAGCCGTCGTGCACCGAGAGCGTGCTTAGGCCCGACGATCTCGTGAACAAACTGGGTCAAAAAACTAGTCTCATCGAAGTGTCCGGACGCAGAGGAGCAATCCATGTCTAAAGGGAGCAACAGTCCGACGGGCGGCGCGCCGCGCCGCGATCCGGAGGGGAGCCTGGTGATCGTGCCTTCCACGCCGCTGGAGGGCAGAGCCGCGGGCACGGGGGGTGTGCGGGGTGGCAAGCTACAGCAAGGCATCACGGCCCGCTTGGTATTGAATGCCGCGCGGCAATGGTGGAAGATGGCCGTGCCGGCGGGCCTGGCGCTGGCTGGCGTCGCCGGGGCACTCGTCTGGGTGCTGGTCGAGACGAAGTACCAGGCATCGGCTTGGCTTCAGGTTAAAGAGCAGGCTCCTTATCTTGCCTTCAACGAGGACCGGAGCAAGTGGGAGCGATACGTCGGTACCCAGGCAGAGTTGATCAAGAACCCGTTGGTGTTGACGAAGGCGTTGGAGGCGCGACAAAAGCGCTGGGACGGTGAGCAGTGGGTCGAGCTCCCGGAACTGATCAAGGCGCTGCCGGATTTTCAAGAGGCCTTCCCGGCTACCCTCTTTCGACGCGAGAGAGACGAGGTTCAGTGGTTGAGGAAGAACCTCCGCGTGGAACCGCAGAAGGGATCGGAGTTCCTCCTGGTTTCTCTTGCCGGTTCTAACGCCAACGATGCAGCGGCTATCGTCAACGCGGTGCTGCAAGAATACGTCAATTTGCAGGGGCGCGACGACAAAGAGGAGGGCAGCAGGATCATCGAACTGTTGGAGAAGGAGAAGTCGGAACGCTTGCGGCGGGACGGTCCGATCGCACGGGCAAGGGAGGAGGTGCGGCGGTTGGCCAAGGAGGCCACGGGGAGGGAAGTTTTTGCACCGTGGCAAAACTCGGAGGCCCCTGCGGAGAACCCGCCGACGGAGACGTACAAGGCCCTGCTCGCTGCCGAAGTGGATGGGGAGGTCCTCAAGGCAAGACTCAAGGTGTTCGAAGAGTCGTATGTTTGGCTTGGGTGCGCGGGTACGACGGCCGGCGGGGGGTCGGCAACGATCAGACCGGCCGGCGAGAACAACGACTTGGTGATCAAGCCCGGCCTGCCGGATTCCGCCTCTGGCGCCGTTTCTATCAGGTTTGCAGCGGCCCAAGGGGCCGGCAAGGTGCTGGCTAAATATGACGAAGCCGAGCGTGTGCTGAGCATTGCCATCGATCCGGCGAGTACGACGGCGAACGAGGTGATTGCCGCGGTCAATGCGACCGGCAGTTTCACCGCCGAACTGGATGCGACGGCGGACCTTCTGAACGACGGGACCGGGCTGATCGGCAAAGTCGGCAATGAAGCGGCGAGCACCCTGCCTGCTGCGTTGGCGTCGGGGCGGATGACAATGCCCGGCGACAATAACGACCTGGTGGTCACTGCCCGGCAAGCGGGGCCCAGCTTCGACAACAAGAGAGTCTTCTTTGTGTGCAGCGGCGTGACGGGTGACCAGGCAGTCGCCACGTTCGACCAAGTTGCCGGTACACTCACCATTGGCATCGATCCGGCCGCTACGACCGCCAACGCGGTGATCAAGGCCGTTGAAGCTGAGGGCACGTTCGTCGCTCAACTGGATACGACGGTGGATCGGGCCAACAATGGCACGGGGATGATCTCCAAACGGCAAGTCGAGGTATCGGACGCATTCGTCGAAGAAGCCGTGCAGGGGGATCCGGAAGTCCAAAGGATGGTCGGACAATTGTCGGCGAAGCGGAGAGGGCTGCGCGAGATCGAGTCCAAATCCGTCAAGGGAAAACAAGATTCGTTCTACCGGCAGTTGGAAAACGAGATCGCCCAAGACGAGAAAACCCTCCACCAGGTCTGCGGCGACTTGAGACGCCAAGTCAAGGCGGCACAACAACTTGCGGCGATTGGGTCCCTCAGAGATTTACTCGCCTCGAAGCAGGCCGAGTTCGCCGGGCTCAGCGCGAAGGAAAGGGCTCTTCGGGCACGTTACGAGAACCAACTGAAGCAACTGCAGCAATACGGCGGCGAGACCCTGGAGTTGGTGTTCGCAAAGGCAGAATTGGATCGCGCACAGCAGGTTGTTGATTCCCTGGAAAAGCGCATCGCGGAACTCCGGACTGAGCAACGCGCGCCTACCCGGGTGATGTTGCGGTACCCGGCAACGCCTCCGAAGAGCGGCTCGCCTCCCTGGATGTTGATGTTCTTGGCAATGAGTGCGGCCTTCTGTGCACCCTTCGCGTTGGCGGCGGGATGGGAGCGGATAGTCCGGCGGGTGACCGACGTCGCGCAACTCGAAGAGCACTCCAGCCTGGGTGTCGTCGGAGAGGTGGCGCGTCTGCCGGTGCGCGCACGGGGTGCCGGTGCGTCGCTGTCCAGTCGCGTCGGGCGGGACGTGGATGTCTTCGAGGAGAGTATCGACACGCTCAGGACTTGTCTGATCCTGTCCGAGTCGCTGCGAGACATGAAGGTGCTGGCGGTGACCAGCGGCACGAACCGCGAGGGAAAGACAAGCGTGGCCGTCCAGTTGGCGCTCAGCATCGCCCGGGCCTCGGGAGCGCCGACGTTGTTGATCGACGGCGACATGCGCTCTCCAGACGTCCACCATGCCTTGGAAACGTCGGTGGAGCCGGGGCTGGCAGACGTGCTGGCGCACAGATGTGGTTTGAAGGAGGCCATCGTTACCGACTTGAACGAGGACATGCATTTCCTTCCTGCCGGAAGGATCGACACGAGTCCCCACAAGCTGCTGGGGAACGGCGTGTTGCGGTCGTTGTTGGACGAAGCTCGGGCTTCGTACCGTTACATCATCGTGGACACCCCACCCGTCCTGGCGGCGGCTGAGGCACTGATCTTGGCCAGCGCGGCCGACGCGTCTCTGATATGCGCGATGCGGGGCGTCAGCCGGCTGGACCAGGTCAAGAGGGCGCACGAGCGACTGGTGGCGGCGGGCGCGAGGCCCGTCGGGGTCGTGCTCAACGGGATTCCGGCGAAACGGTACGCGTATCGGTACGGGACTTACGCCCAGGCGAGTGAGTAGCCGCGGGAGGGCTGTTCGGAAGCACGGAGTTTCATGATGTCGTCGGACTCCTTCGACAAGTCTGCCTCCAAGAACCGCCGAGCTGCGCCGGAGCCGCAGGTGCGGAGGATGCTCAACGTACCGCTGCTCTTGGGCACGGCGATTGCGGCCGCGGTGGTGTGCCCGGCGGCCTACTGCTGGCACGCCTTTCAGTCGCGGCACACGGCCGGGGCCTTAGAGGAAAGAGCCAGCGATCTGGCAGAAGCCAAGGAATATGCGAAGGCCGCGGAGTATTTCGAGCGGTGTTCGCGGATGGATCCGGCCAATCCAGAGGTCCGGATACGCCTGGCGGAGACTTTCGACAAGTCGGGGGGGAGTCGGTTGACGGCTGCGGATCTATACGGGGACGCATTGAAGGTGGCTCCCGTTGACAGAGAGCGTGATCTCCGCTGGCGACTGGCCGAGCTGCGGTTGGAATTGGGACGAATCCCCTGGGAGGGCCAAGCCGAATACCTCGGCTTGGCCGAAGCGGACGCCAAGGACCTTCTTGCAGGGAAGGCCGACGATCCGCGGGCAACGCGAGTGCTGGCGCTGGCGCTGTATGAGCAATTCCAGACGGGCACTCTCGCGGCCAGCTATCAGAGCGGGATCACCGTGGGAGATGCGTTCGAGCGGGCGCTGGCACTAAGCCCGGCAGACGT
>Ga0315277_10003621_pt1 | contig 20919 bp, 17 predicted proteins | sample YL17G05_15_MG_FD_203695 | JGI IMG/M metagenome (GOLD analysis project Ga0315277, IMG submission 203695) | Sediment microbial communities from Yellowstone Lake, YNP, Wyoming, USA - YL17G05_15 | ecosystem: Environmental > Aquatic > Freshwater > Lake > Sediment | place: USA: Wyoming | collected... | reverse complement strand
GAGGTGTTGAACCGCCGCTGGTATGCCTACGAGCAGACCGTCGTAATCTTGTTGCAGGCAGTGTTTAGCGGCCGCGGCATCAGCCGATTCCTGGTCGGGGACATTTCCGACTTGCCGGAGGGCCGCGATTCGCTCGCCTCCGCCCTGCAACAGGTGGAACGCACCGAGCGCGTGTTGAAATCCGTCTGGTGCGAACGGCACGAGAAAGAGCCGGGTTGGATTGCCCGCTACCGCGAACTCGAAACTCAGTCTGAGCAGGTGCTGCGAACCGCCCTGGTCATCTTGCAAAATCTTCTGACTGGAACGCCGTGACTCCGATGCATCGTTACAGCGCGCACCGCAGCCTGCACGCGGTCAGTTTCATCTGCAATGCGCCGCAGGCGAAAGCCGTCAGTCTCGTGGGCGATTTCAACAACTGGGATCCTCAGGCGCATCCCATGCGGCAGATGCCGGACCGGGCGTGGCTGCTCAAACTGGAACTGCGGCATGGACATCACCGCTACGCATTCCTCGTGGATGGCAACCTCACCCTGGACCCGCGCGCCCAAGGGATCACGCGCAACGATCAAGGCCAGCGCGTCTCCCTGGTTCCGGTGAGCTGAACCCCGCGCGCTGGCAGAGCATGGCGCGTTGAAGCGTGCTCGACGCGTTGACAGTGTCTGCCACGATTGTCATGCTGCGACCGTAATGAAGGCTTGAACCATGAACGCGCTGAGTCCCGTCCTGCTCGGTCTGACGGCCGCGCTGTCCCTGCACGCCGCGCAACAAATGGAGCCGCTGCCGTATCGTGTGCCGGCGAGGTTGCCCGATCTCGCCGAGATGCTCTCGCCGGCTGCCGTTCATTTGGAAGGCTGGGTCGGCGCGAGAATACTCGCCAACGCCACCAACCGGCTCGCCCAACTCGACACGGAGCCGTTGCTGGCCGGCTTCCGTCACAAACCTGGCAGCCATCCTTGGATCGGCGAACATATCGGCAAATGGATGCATGCCGCCACTCTTGCGTGGGCTTACACCGGCGATCCGGCGCTGCGCGCCAAGCTCGACCGCGCTGCGACGGAGTTGATTGCGACCCAGGAGCCGGACGGTTACCTCGGCACTTACCTCCCGGAAAAACGGTTCGGGCTTGAGCGCGGGGCCGATTGGGATGTCTGGTCGCACAAATACAACCTCATCGGCCTGCTGACTTATCACCGGTTCACGGGCAACGAAGCCGCGCTGAACGCGTGCCGGAAGATCGGCGACCTGCTGATCGCCACGTTCCCCGCGAAGAAAAGCATCCTCGCCGCAGGCACGCACAAGGGCATGGCGGCGACCAGCGTGCTCGAACCGATGGTGTTCCTTTACCGCGCCACGGGCGACGAGCGCTACCTCGATTTCGCCCGCTACATCGTGAAGTCCTGGGACGAGCCGGGCGGACCAAAGATCATCCAAGCGTTGCTCCAGGAAAAGCAGGTCAACAAAACCGCGAACGGCAAAGCCTACGAAATGCTTTCCAACCTCGTCGGACTCTGCGAACTCGCGCGCGCGACCGGCGAGCGCAGCCTGTTGGAGCCGGTGCTCAACGCCTGGCAGGACATTGCCAGCAAGCGTCTCTACCTCACGGGCAGCGCCAGTCAAGGGGAGCATTTTCGCGGCGACTTCGAATTGCCAAACGACACTCAGGCGCACGTGGCGGAAACGTGTGTCACGACGACCTGGATTCAATTGAACTTGCAGCTTCTCCGCCTCACGGGCGAGGCGCGGTTCGCCGATGAGCTGGAGAAAACAATCTACAATCACCTCGCCGCTGCCCAACATCCGCGCGGCGACGACTGGTGCTACTTCACCTCCCTCCAAGGCCGCAAGCCTTACGTGGCGGAAATCAACTGCTGTCACTCCAGCGGGCCGCGCGGCATGGCTCTCGCCCCGTTGCAGGCTTATCTCAAGACGCGCGCCGACAATTGCGACGCGCTGACCGTGTCCACGTTCGAGTCCTCCTCGGTCAGCCTGTCGCTCGATGGCGCGCCGGTGACGGTCGTGCAGAAGAGCGAGTTTCCTTTCGCTGGCAGATCCGAACTGCGTTTCCAACTGGCCTCGTCCGCGAAATTTGCCGTGCGAGTGCGCGTGCCAGCTTGGGCCGCGCCCTTGCATCTGAAACTAAATGGCAAAAGCGTCAACGCCGAGGTCCGCGAGGGTTGGGCGTCATTGCCGCCACGCTCGTGGAAGGATGGCGACCGTCTGGCGCTCACGTTCAATCTCGCGCCACGTCTCGTGCCCGGCGACCACGGCAACGCAGGTTTTGCCGCTTTGACATACGGACCTTTCGTCATGGCTTTCGACGCCGGCAGAAATCCGGACCTCCCCGCGCCGGCAACGCTCGCGTTCACCGCCGGCAAAGCGGCCGAACTGCGCCCCGGCCCGGGCGGCTTGCCAGCGCTGACGGCGCCAGTGTCTTCGCCTCAACTTCCGAAGGCGCAAGCCGCCAAGTTCGTGAGCTTTGCCGATGCGGGAACGGGCGGCGGCGAGTACCGCGTTTGGCTTCGCGCCCCTGGGAATACTCCGAAGCACGCGCCCACGCCCGTCATCCTCGACACCGACATCGGCGATGACATTGACGACACGTGGGCGCTGGGACTCTTGCTCAAATCGCCGGAGCTGGATTTGAAACTGGTCGGCGGCGATCGCGGCGCGGCGCAATACCGGGCGAAGGTGCTGGCCAAGCTGCTCGAACGCGCCGGACGCAGCGACGTCTCCGTGGGCATCGGCCTCGACATCGAGCCGCACGGCGATGGCCGCCAAGCCGCGTGGGTGAAGGATTACGACCTGAAGAAATATCCCGGCAAAGTCCACGCCGACGGCGTGCAGGCGTTGATTGACACGATCATGAAATCGAAGAGGCCGGTGACGCTGATTTGCATCGGCCCCGTGCCGAACATCGCCGAGGCGCTCAAGCGCGAGCCGCGCATCGCCAAGCACGCCCGCTTCGTCGGCATGCACGGCAGCGTGCGCGTCGGCTACGGCGGCGACAAGAAACCCGCGCCTGAGTGGAACGTGAAGTGCAATCCCAAAGCCTGCCAGGCCGTCTTCACCGCGCCGTGGGACATGACCATCACGCCGCTCGACACCTGCGGCCTCGTCGCGTTGACCGGCGAGAAATACCGCCGCGTGCGTGATTCGCACGACCGCATTGCCGCCGACATCATCGCCAACTACCGGCTCTGGGCCGCCGCCGATCCCAAGTCGCCCGCCGACATGGCGGACACACGCAGCAGCACGCTCTTCGACACCGTGGCTGTCTATCTCGCCGTCCGACAGGACCTGTGCGTGATGGAAAAGCTTGGCATCCGCGTGACCGACGACGGCATGACGGTGATTGATCCGCAGGCCAAGCAAGTGAACGTGGCGACGGCGTGGAAGGACCTCGGCGGGTTTGAAGATTTCCTGGTGGAACGGCTGACCGGCAAACGCTGATCCGCGAATCACGCGAATCACGCGAACAGTTTTCAGCGCCAGGCCGCCGAGGCACGGAGACCCAAAGCCGCGAACCACGGATGGACACCGATGGACCCGGATGAAATCGCCGCGAAAGAGCACAAAGAGCGCAAAAGAATTCCTCCCGCTCCGCCTCGATCGGGGAGAGGGTCGGGGTGGGGTGTCGAGTTTTCCCGCCCCTCAACCTGGCTGATCGTCCATAGACCTCTGCCCGCGTTTGGCATGGACTATCAGTCATGCCGAAACGCAACGGAATCCTCGCCGCGCTGGGACTGAACGTCCGCCGCCAGCGCGAAGCGAAAGCCCTCACCCAGGAAAAGCTCGCGGAAAAGGCTGGGCTCGATCCCACTTACATCTCCGGCATCGAGCGCGGCCTGCGCAATCCCGGCATCAAGAACGTCGCCAAGCTGGCGAAGGCCCTCGGCCTCACCACGGCGGAACTTTGCAAGGGAGTCGAGGCGTGAGGGGGAAATCCAAATCCCGTAGCAGCCGACGTGAGGAGGCTCAAACTAAAAGCCGGAAAGGTAGTCAGAGCCTCGTCACCTCGGCTGCTACGACGCTGCACGAAGACGCGCCGCCCTACCGGACTGGACAGGATGAACAGGATTCACAGGATCGGCATGCAGCCTCCAATCCTGTCCCTCCTGTAAATCCTGTCGGCCCGCTCCGCTTCATTGACCTCTTCTGCGGCATTGGCGGTTTCCGCCTCGCCTTCGAGCGTGCGGGCGGCGAATGCGTCTTCTCCTCCGACTGGAACGAGATGGCGCAGATCACCTACGAAGCCAACTTCCACGAGCGACCGCACGGCGACATCTACTCCGTGCCGGACAACGCCATCCCGCCGCACCACATTCTCTGCGCCGGCTTTCCCTGCCAGCCCTTCAGCATCGCGGGCGTCTCCAAGAAACTCAGCCTCGGCAAGAAACACGGCTTCGAGGATAAGGAACAGGGCAACCTCTTCTTCAAGCTGGCCGAATTGATTGACCACCACCGGCCCGACGCCTCTGTGCTGGAGAACGTCAAGCACCTCACCTGGCACGACCAGGGCCGGACCTTCCGCATCATTCACGAGACGCTGACCGAACACCTGAAATACCACGTCTATCACCGGGTCATAGATGCGCGGAGCGTCGTGCCGCAACATCGCGAGCGCATCTTCCTCGTCGGCTTTCGCGAGCGGCGCGCGTTCGAGTTCCCGGAATTTCCGGCGGAAGGGCCGAAGCTCGAATCCATCCTCGACGCAGAAGTCACAGCCCCGTTAGGGGCGACATCGTTGTAGAACCAACGCAAAAAGATTTCCAAGCTCCGTCAGGAGCGGCATCTTCCGCGCATGGCCAACACCTACACGCAAATTTACATCCACGTCGTGTTTGCCGTTGAAGGCCGGCAAAGCCTCATTGCGCCGGAGCACAACGACGAGTTGCAGAAATACATCACCGGCATCGTCTCAGCCCAAAGACACAAGCTGATCGCCATAAACAACCTGCCGGATCATCTACACCTGCTGGTCGGTTTGCGGCCGGATGCGGCGCTCTCTGAACTGGTGCGTGACATCAAGGCCAACTCCTCCCGCTTCATCAACGAGAAGCGTTGGGTGCTCGGACGGTTTTCATGGCAGGAGGGATTCGGCGCGTTCTCTTACTCGCGGTCGAAACTCGGCGCGGTGATTCGCTACATCGAGAACCAGCAAGAGCACCATGCGAAGAAATCATTCCGCGATGAATACACCGCTATGCTGGAACACTTCGGCGTGGAATACGACCCGCGATACATCTTCAAACGGCTCGACGACTGACTTCCCGAAGATGTCGCCCCTGACGGGGCTGGATTCGCTATTGGGTTTGGTTTCTACAAAGATGTCGCGCCTACGGCGCTGTGGGTCAGCTTTGAAAGACTTTATCGCGGTGGTAGCGAAGAAAATCTCCGTCCGGCTCGGCCAACTTTTCCGGCAACCGAATCGGCTGGCCTGCAAACGGAACAAAATTCTGCTCCAGCGCGGGCTGGGGGAAATAGCTCCGAAGCCGTTTGCTCAAGACGACGGCCAGTTTCTCGTCCAGCGTGATCAGCCCGGCGTCAAACGCGGCGTCGTGAAGCGTTGAAAGACAAAGGCCGTTTCGCGGATTCAGCCGGTCGGCGGGAAACTTTCCCCACGGCTTAATGTGGCTCGCCACGAGCAAGCGCGGCACGTTGATGCCGCTGATGCAGCAACGCACGTCGTAGGCGGTGAGAACTGATTGTCGGAAAAATTGCTGACCACGGCGGACTTTGACCGTCGCTTGGGTTTCGGTCGGCCCACTCGGCGCGACAAGCCGGACTTTGTCCCGGGCGAGGAAATCCACTTCCTGCTTGTCGTCGCTCGTGAACAGGTCGTGCAGCAACTGTTCGCTCTCCGTGCCGAGCGCGGAGAGGTTCGAGTGAAACTCGTCCCACATGGCTCTGTCTTGTTTTGTTGCGCCGGGCAGGCCGCGAATCCCCCGAGCCTGCTGCACCGGATCGAGCGCCGCGAAGTTGCACAGCTTCATCGCCAGACTATTTGGCGTCCGCCCCATCTTTGCCGCCGCCTCGATGATGATTGGATTGCCCTTGTGGAGCTTCCCGAACGGCAGCTTGCAGTAGAGATTCAGCGCGATGAGGAAATGTTCACGCGTCCATTTCACTGGCAGTGCTTTCGCCATGTACGCAGCCTGCCAGACATCGCCGCGATTGCGAAGTGCGAAAGTGCTTGCCGTGTGTGGCAAACCTGGCCAGGTGTATTTGCCAAGCTATGCCAATCAAACGAAGCCGCGATTCGGATTGCTACACCGTCATCTGCAAACACCACTCCGGCGTTGATGCGTGTGACCCGTGGCAGTGGGTGACAGTTGTGATCAAAGGTGTCAAAGACGCGCAGGACGCTGCTAACAACGCTTGCGTCTATTTGATCTGGGACAGACAGGGCCAAGCCGAAGCCGCGTTGGTCATCGAAGGCAGCCCGAAGTTGTTCGACACTGACGGCGGGATTTTTGACGCCGAGGAATACGACGAGACGATTACGTTCGCCGGCAAGATTGTTTCCGTTCGGGAGTGAGGATTTATTCACGGCCTCGGCTGGGAAATCAAGCAGCATAACGTGGCGAACTTCGACCGCGTGGAGGCGGGCACGATCACGTTGATGACGCCCGAGCCGACCGGCGGCTTTTACCGGGAGCGCGGCGTGGAGGCGTTCGTCCGCCAGTTCGGCTACGCGGACAAGCGGGAGCGCCCGGACCGGCTGAACTTTGGCGGCGTGCATCGCGTGGGCGAGCGCCACGAGACGACGCATCTGACGATGACCTTGCCGGGCTACGACGCGGCGCGCGGCCGCATCACGGACGCGAACGGCTGCATCGCGCTGGTGAGCGACACGGGCGAGGTGGCGGCGGCGTGGGCGTTCAGCGGATTGCTGGCCCACTGGTCGCGCAAGCACACGAAGGCGGCGTATGTGCCGTCGCAGTGCCGCAAAGAACCGGCGCGGCAATATGCCTACGGCGACAAGGTGCGGCTGGCGCAGCGGACGGATTCGTTGCGGCTGTTGCGGGCGTTGTCGGCGGGCGCGGTGTATTACGATCCGGGCATCAAGCTGGAGCACGCCTCGACCGGGCCACAGGTGAAACGGCGGAGTCAGTTCCGCGTGGCGTCGAAGAACATCGCGGCGCTGTATGAGACGGTGGAGACGGTGGAGGTGTGAAACGCCTTTTTCAAAAGCAATATCGGAACGAGCCAGCGTCACTTTTCTGGCCGCTCGCGAAAGATCTTACGCGTGCCGTCCGGCAGCATCGCCTCCATGGCGATGGGCACGCGGTTACCGCGCAAGGCGTCGCAAATTCGGCGGTGCAGTTCGTCGAACGTGATGCGCGCGTATTCCTCACCGGTGAGCACCAGAAGCGGGCTGAGATATTCCTGTCCGCTGCGCGCAGTCCCTTTGATCGAGTGTTCGGTGACAATTACAACCGCTCGGTCGTATGGAGCGTTTCCCTCGCTGTCCGTCTGAACCGGCGGAGGAAGGAATGCTCCGTAGGGATCGCCTTGCTCGTAGCCGCAGCCGGGCGTGGGCGAGCCGACGTGCGGCGGCACGGCTTGGGCAGCGACCTCGATCCATTCGCAGCCAATGTGGTCGTCTCCTTCCTTCGGAAATTGCAGCTGCCACAATGTAGCGTAGATGCTCATGTTGCACTGGTAGCGTCTTCCACACTTGGAGGCCAGCAGGAATTTGCTTTTTGCAGACAGGGCACTTCACGCCGCAAGCGTGGACGGAGGCCAGCAACCAACCGGATTTCATTTTGCGCTCTGTGCGCTCTTTTGTGGCAATTGAATCTGTGTCCATCTGTGGTTAAAGCATGGCTGACGTTTTCACCCCAGCCAAGCGGTCGGAAGTGATGTCGCGCATCCGGTCGCGGGGCAACCGGGACACGGAACTGGCGCTGGCTCGGCTGCTGCGCGCGAATGGCGTCAGCGGCTGGCGCCGGCATTTGCTGGTGCGCGCAACGGTTGAGGGTCGTTGGTTGAGGGTTGAGGGAAGGAAAACGCGGGGTCGGAACTCTCAACGCTCAACATTCAACACTCAACTCACCGTCCGTCCAGACTTTGTATTCGTGAAACTGCGGACGGTGATCTTCGTGGACGGCTGTTTCTGGCACGGCTGCCCGAAGCACGCCACTTGGCCCACGCACCGGGCGGCTTGGTGGCGGCGGAAGCTGGCGGGGAACAAGGCCCGTGACCGGCTGGTGACGCGCACCTTGCGCCGCGCGGGCTGGCGCGTCATCAGGATTTGGGAGCACGAACTGGCGCGCAGGAACACGGCGCGGCTGGCGCAGCGGCTCAGTATCCTAACCGCCGGGCGGCGGCGAGCGGGTTCGTCGCGCTGACGACGTAGCTGGGCAACTGCCGGTAGCCGTCGTTCACGCATTCGCAAACGCCGCCTTCGTGGAAGTCGGCAATGAGGTCGTTCCACATCCGGCGCGCGAGCTTCGCGTCCGTTTGTGCCAGCGCAAAGATCATCCAGCCTGAGGCGGTGGCCCAATACGCGCCGTTCTGGTAACGCTCCGCTTGCACCGGCGCGAGCAGCCGCTGCCAGTGCTCGCCCTTGAGGAGATGCCGCACCTGGCCGTGCCAGACAAAATCGTCGTGGCGGTCGTGCAGGAAACGCAACACCTGCGCGCGTTTGCGGCCCAGGGGAAAGTCCAGCCAGATGGCGTAGGCGTTGCCCCAAACGTCGAGTTGGCGGCAGTCTTTCGTGGCAGCGAGAAAAGCGCCGGCGTCTTCATCCCAGATAATGCCGACGTTGCGTTCAATCAAGTTCGCGCGCTGGCGATGCTTCGTCGCCTGCTCACGGTTTCCAACGCGGCGATGCCACTCCGCCATGCGCTGGCTGGCCGTCCAGTCGAGCAGCGATTCAAAAAACAGCTCGCCGGTCTTGCCGATGGTATCGGTGAAGCCGTAGGGCGAGTGCGGCTTGGCGGGATCGTTCCAAACCAGACCCGCGGCGCTGCGCGGAATCCAGTCCATCGCCTTGTCAAGCGGCGCGGCCCACTCGCGGAAGAGCGCCTCGGGCTGCTTGCGCGGCAGCCGTTTCAGATGCGTGTCCACGGCGATGACGAGGAACGGCGGGTTGTCGAGGTTCGGTTCGCCGAGTGGATGGTCCACCGGCCCGCCGACGTAAACCGCAAGACCGTCCGGTTGCACGCGGTCCGGCGCGGCGCCGTCGGCGCGGATGCCTTTGATGAGATAGCGCAGGCCCGCCTCGACTTCCTCGCGCGGCATCAGGTCGCCGGCGTTCTCGACCATGTAGGCGAAGTCGCGCGTCCAGAGCGCGCGGTAATTGCCCTTGCCATCGGGCGTGTAAAGCCATGTGCCGTCGTTGGCCCGGACGCGGCAGCCGGCGAGGAGTTGGCGAGTTGTTTGTTCGAGCCACGCGGTTGGTTTCGGGCTGGGCAGCCGCTTCCAAAACTGCGTGCCGCGGAAGACGTGTCCTTCGGGATGCACGTCCAGCACGCCATTGGTCTCCGCGCCGAAGACGCGATACGCGGCCTGGATTTCCCGGAAGGCGCCGCGGGCGATTTCGACCGGGAAGCCGCCGGGCGCGCGTTCCTTCTCACCGACTTCCACGACGAGAGGACGCGGCGCGACGCAGGCAAAGATGTCGGAGAAATCAAGATGTTCCTCCAGTCCGGGAAAATTCCAGCACGGGCAATGACCGTGCTTCATGTTCTCGACGGTCGTGAGCCAGCCGCTGCTGCACGCGGCTTTGAGTCGCGTGTCCATCGCCGCCACATACATCGTCGTCTCGCCGCCGAGGGAAAGGCCCGCTACGTAGATGCGCTTACGATCCACCTCGGGCCGCGTCTCCAGATAATCCACGCAACGCAGCGCGTCCCACACGCGCTCGCCCATGAGCGACCAGTTTGTGTGCTGGAGTTCGTGCTGGCTAATGTCCGGCGAGATGACCACGTAGCCCAGTTCCGCGAATCTCTGCCCGTACCAGTAAATGCCCTCGCCCCGCAGGACTTTCGCGCCGGTCCCGCCGTGACCCGGCAGCGCCAGCACCGCGCCGACCTTGCCGTGGCGGTTCATCGGCACGGCCATCCACGCGTGGACACGGCGATCGGACAGCGATTGCAGCGAGAGTTCTTCGAGAACGTAAGCGCCGTTGGTCGCCTCAACACGCTGCAAAATCTTTGCGTCGAGCGGCGGTGCTTTGGGTTTCGCACCCCCCATCATGAGTGAAAAGAGCTTCGCGCGAGCTTGAGCTTGCCAGCGGACGGCTTCGCGCGGAGTCGTAGCCGAGAAGCGCATCGTGCGGTTGGTTTGCGTCTCAGCCGCGGGCAGCGAAAGGACAACTCCGAGAAAAAAAATTGAGGTGATCGTCTTCATGCGGGACTCGTGAGTTCCGTATCAGTCGGCGCGGAACTTGGCAATGACCGTTGCAGCGCCGACATTTCCCGGCAGCTCAACCCACTCGCCCTTGAATTTCCGCCAAGGTTGGCCGTTCACGGTGACGGATTGCAGCAGGCGACTATTCGGCTCGCGGAAACGGAGGCGAGTGTGCGTTGGCGGATTGCGCGTCGGGCCGTCGAGCGTGGCGGTGATTTGGTTCTCGCCGCCTTCGTACAGCACGCTGGTTTGGCCAAACCAGGTTGACGTGCGTTCAATGCCGCAGCGTTGGCCGGGCCGGAGCCATTCACGTGGTACCGCCTGGCCAATCAGCAAGTCATCCCCTTCCTCGCGCACGAAGAGGTAGCGCAGCCAGCCGGCGACATTGGATTCATCGCTGCTCTTGAATTGGTCACCGCGCCAGTCACCCATCTCCGGCAGCGCGTGCTCCGTATTCATCCGCACGTCCGGGAAATGGCTCACGGCCTCCGCGTTGAAGAGCGCACGCAACGCCTGCTTAACGTCGTCGCGGTAGAGATACGGCTCGACGTCCAGCAGCAGGCAGGCCTGCATGGACATCCCGCCGCGACCGAACCAGTGCTTGTCGAAATCATCCAGCACGTAGCCGTATTGGTTCGAGAGGTAGCGGTTATCCTCGTAGTCCTTCACAATCCACGCGGCCTCCGGCGAGTTCGCGGGCAGCGCGCGCGTGATGAGCAAATGCAGCGAGCCTTCGAGCGTCTCGCAAATCCAGCCGAAGTAACGTCCACGGCGGTGAACCATCGAGGGAATGTGCGGCACGGCCGTGCCGTCGCGCAACCGGACGACGGGCGAGCGCTCGCTGGCCGTGCGGAAGTTCGTGAGGAGCGCGGTGTGGTAAGCGTCGGCCGCGGCGCGGATGCGTTTGGCGTCGGGATGCTGGATTTGCTCCAACGCCCACGCAGCGGAATCCAGTCCGCGCCACGTGTAGCAACTCGTCGAAAGCCACGTCCACCAGTCGCCGATGTCTTCGAGGCTGCCGGCGGGCAGGAGGCCGCGCTCGAGTTCGGGCCGGTCCTGCGTGCGCGCGCACTCGCGGATTATCCAGTCGCAAGCTTTCACGATGCCGGCCGAGGAGAGATGCAGCCAGGCGCCATCGCGCGTGAAGCGGTAGTGCTCCGCGAGCATCCACAGAATCCAGCCGTGATGCTGGTTGTAGCCGCCCGCCTCGTAACCGCCCGCGCCGTAAAGCACGCCGTCCTTGCCCGCGAAACTGCCGGGCAGCGCGACCGTCCCTTGGTAATGCAGCCAGGCATCCAGGCACTCCTGCGCCTCGCGATGGTAACCGCGGCGTTCGAGGTCCACGACCATCATGCAGGACTCGTTGCCGTAAGCGCCGTAGCTGAACGAGCCGACGCGGGCGAAGCGCCGGTCGCTGTCCGGCTCGCGCTCGCAGTTCACCAGCAGGTGCATCGCGTGTGAACGGTAGAAGTCGTTGAGCATCGGCTCAGGCGTGATGAGCCGCGCGCTTTCGTCGAGCCGCCGCCGCCAGTAACCGGCAATCTCCCGGCGCTCCGCGTCAAAATCCAGCCGGGCCAGAAGCTTGCGCTCGCCGGCCTCGCCGAGAAGCGGCAATCGGTCCAGGCTCTTTTCCGTGAGGACAACGTACGGAATTTTGAAGATGACAGTCTTGGTTTCGCCGGGCGCGAGCGTCCACGACCAGCGCAGAGTTTCTCGTTCCACGACAGGCGCGCCATCGGTTATCACTTGGGCACGGAGGTAGTCGCCGAGCCAGAGGAAGCCTTGGTCGTCTGCGCGCAACGGCGTTTCCGTGCCCCCGGCTTGGTACACTACGGGCAGACTCGCCGGCAGCGAGGCGGAAGTCGTGTTCGTGAAAACAAATTTGGCGAGGAACACGGTGAAAGTGTCCGGCGCCGGCACCGGCCCGCTGGCCTTCGCTCCGATGAGCTCCGTGACGAATGCAATCTGTTGGATGCGGACGCCGTTGTTTTCCCATGTGGTGTGGCAGATGGGCAGGCTGCCCTCTTCAAGGCTGCGAAACACCGGCACCAGGGACGGCAGGAAGCGGAAGCTCACTGACGCAGGCTCGAGCGCGAGACGCGGCGTGTCCACGCCGCGCCGCCGTGTTAGGTAATGATCGTTAGAGCGAAAGCGCACCGTGCCGTCGGCGTCGAGCCGGAAACGATGCCGCCCGCCATCGAGGCCGAGCGGGAAATAGATGCGCGACTTTTTCGGCGGCATGCCGTCCCACGCGGCGCGCCAAGTCTGCTCCGGCATTTCGGCGACGCGATCGTAAAGCGTCTTTGCTCCACGCGCCTTCACCTCGGCAGCAACGGCGGCGTAATCGCGGTTGTCGCCCGCTGGCAACACCGCAACCTTAAAGTACGGTAGGAAAAGGGGGCCTTGGGCAAGGTCGTCGAACTTGAAGGTAAAGGCCTGTTTGCCGTCGCGAACAGTGACCAGCGTGCGATCGAATGTATTCGGGTCGGAATTGACGCTCGCTTCGAGAAAGTAGACCAGGTTCGGGCGTGAATAGTCATCATAACCCTTGAGGTTGCCATTGAATACCTCGAATTGCACTTTGTGCGGAGAGCGGTTTGCCCATGCTAGTCGGAAGACACGCATCTGAACAGTGGAGTCTGTGAGCGCCTCGATCTTCTTGATTTGCGGGAGCGGCCCATCCGCCGTGAGGCGGAGCTTGAGCGTGAAGCGGAAGTCGGCAGGATGGTCCTTGAGCTTGGGAAACTCCTTCGCGTTGACCGGACGGAAAGTGAACGTGAGTTTGTTCCCATCTGCTTTCACCTCGGTATCGGCCACGCGCCACTTGTAAGTGTACCAATTGCCGAGTTCCATCCAGCCGATGTCACCACCGCCTGGCTCGCGGTCCTTGGGCAACCGTTGGTCCGGCCACCGGCTGCCCCAGTATTCGAGGTGGATCTTTTCCGGCGCGGGCGGCGGACCGACGAACTGGACGACGACGCGATGGATCTCGCGCGGGTCTTCCCACATGATGCCGTTTCCTTCCGGCAGCGGCAGGCCGCAAGGCGCGGCATCAAACGGCGCCGCGGCGGCCCGCAGGGTCGAAGCCGGGGCGCACAGCATGGCCAGCACAGCACACGTCAGGATCACGGAGGTTTGAACGTCGAGAGCATTTTGTTTGCGCGGCCTCATGCGGGGCATTCAACGCGCCCTGCGTCACCGACGCGAGGAAAAAGTCGGCGGGCGCGTTTTGCCGGCTTGCGCCGGTGGAGGTTCGCGCTACCCTGCGCGTCCTGCTGGTCCGGGTTCGCCCAAACCGCACTGCGTCGTGCGCGTGGGCTCTCCTTCGCCGCGTGGAGGTGCCGCGCAGCGTTGGGTGTTGGCCTGGGCCATTCGGGAAGCATCCAAACAAAATTATGCAATCAATGAAGACACGGATGGTCAGCTACGGTATGGCTGCCGCACTGGGATTGGGTTTGGCCACGGCGATGGCCCAGGACAAACCCGCAGAACAGAAGGGCTGGGAGACCATAGCGAATGCCGGCGCGACACTGACTCGCGGTAACAGCGAAACTTTTCTCGGCACGCTGGGCCTCGACACCAAGCGCAAATGGACGAAGGACGAAGCCGCGTTGGGCGTCTCGGCCGGCTACGGCGAGGCCAAGGTGAACGGCGAGAATCAGAAGAACACCGAGTACGTAAAGGGCTACGGTCAGTACAACCACCTGTTCAACGAGCGGCTCTACGGCGGGATGCGCGTGGACGCAGAGTATGACGGCATTGCCGGAGTGGATTACCGCGTGCGTCTCAGCCCACTGCTGGGTTACTACGTGATCAAGAATCCGCGCACCAAGCTCGGCTTGGAAATCGGCCCGTCGGCCGTCTTCGAGAGACTTAAAACCAAGGAAGCAGACACCTACCTCGGCTTCCGGGCGGGCGAACGCTTGGAGCACAAGCTCACGGACACAACCAAAATCTGGCAGAGCTTCGAGTACATTCCAAACGTGAGCCACTGGGCCGAGCAGTACCTGTTGGTCGGCGAAGCAGGCATCGCCGCGGCCATCACCAAGCAGTTGAGCCTGCGCCTCGTGTTGCAGGACAACTTCAACAGCCAACCGTCCGCCGGGCACAAGGAAAACGATTTACGGCTCATCGCGGGCGTCGGGTACAAGTTCTGAGCTTCACAACATGCTGGATTGCCTGGCAAGCGCCGGTTTGCGCAGGCAAACCGGCGTTTTGCTTTCTTGGCGAGGATGCTTGAAATGCGCCGTCAGTTGTCCCAAGCTGCCGCCGTGGTTCTATGAAACAAGCGCAAGCCCGAACATGAATACGCCCACCAACAACCACCGGACCAGTTTTGCCTATTTCGCGCGTTCAAGTCCTGCGGCGTTCCTGAGTGTGACGGTGGCGTTGCTCGCAGTTGCGCGCGCGCGCGCCGCCGACACATCTGCGCGCATTACCGAGCGACTCGATTCTGCGAAAGCCGAACTGGTTTGGAGTTACAAGAGCCGCCCCCTCCTCGCCTACACCTTCGCGACGAACCAGTTCAAGCCGTACGTCCGCGAGCTTTACACGTTGCGCGGCGAGAACGTCCTGCTCGATGCGCCGTCCGATCATCTTCATCATCACGGTCTGATGTACGCCATCCGCGTGAATGGCGTGAATTTCTGGGAAGAGAAGACTGACCCCGGCGTCGAGAAGCCGAAGGAACTGCTCTCCCACAAGGCAGGTGTGGCAAAGGGAGTTCCGCAAGCCAGTTTTACGCAGCTTATTCATTGGGTCGCAAACACAAATCGCCACGTGGCAAATTCCGCAGCGGTGGCAATGCTCATCGAGCGGCGCACGCTCAAGCTGACGGTGAACGAGGCGCAACAGGAAATCGCTGTGGAATGGATTTCGGAATTTAAGGCCGGCCCGGTGGCGGGCGGAGTCCAGGTTCACGGGACTGAGTATAACGGTCTGGGATTTCGCCCCGTGCGGGCTTTCGACAAAGCGGCAGAGTTCCAGGACTCGCTGGGCGCGGCCTTCACGACGCCCCAGCCACGGACCATGCCCGCCGCGGAGTGGACCAGCATGAGCGCCCGGCTCGATAGCAAGCCGGTGAGCGTGGCCATGTTTGGCGATCCGGCAAACGCCCGCGGCAACGCTGTCTTTTTCACGATGCGCGAGCCATTTGCCTATCTCGCCGCCACCCAAGCAATCAACAAGGAACCGATTTCTCACGCTACTGGAGACAAGTTCCACTTGCGTTACCTGGTTACTGTGAATTCCGAATTGCAAACGCCGGCCCAGCTTGCGCAGCGCTACCAAGCTTGGCTGAAGAGAAGCGAATAACTTCCACTCCCCGGTCGTTCCCCGACACCTCCAACCCTCAACCCCTTAATATCGCATGGCCAAAATCCTGATCGGCATCAACCTCGAGTTCGTTCGGCACGAAGACAAATCCTTCGAGTGGGGCGTCGCCAAGGCGGCGGAGCTGGGATACCGCTACGTCGAACCGATGGTCCACTGGGGCCGCGAACTGCTCAGCGAAGCCGGCTACTTCCACAGCGTCTCGATGCTCGACGATCCGCTCCGCATCAAGCGCTGTTGCGAGAAACACGGCGTCAAGCTCTCCGGCCTTTCCGGCCACACTCCCATCACCAAGCCGGAGATCGGCGTCGAGTATTTGAAACAGGCCATCCGCTTCGCCGCTGAGTGCGGCGCGCCGGTGGTGAACAGCGACGAAGGAGCCAAACAACCCTGGACGACGGAGGAAGAGGACCACGTCCTGATGCGCTACACGCTCATGGAAGCTGCGAAAGTCGCCGAGCCGCGCGGCATTGCCATCGGCCTCGAATGCCACCAGCAATACAGCAAGTCACCCGCGGGACTGGACCGGATTTTCAAGCTCGTGAAAAGCTCGGCCATCGGCATCAACTTCGACACCGGCAACAGCTATCTCGCCGGCGAGGACCCGTACGGCTGGTTGGAAAAAGTGGTGGATCGCCTTGTGCACCTGCACGCGAAAGACATTTCCATCCAGCACTCCGAAGCCGAGCGGGGCAAGGTCACCGGCACGCCCGTCGGCTGCGCGTGCGGCGACGGCGTGATTGACTGGGCGCGCGTGGTTGAGATTTGCCGCAAGGCGAAACGCGACATTGTGTTCTCGGTCGAATGCGGCACGGTCCCGCAGGCCGAGCGTTCGATCAAACACTTGAAGCAAGTGCTGAAGGTTGCGTAGCGAGGCTGTTTCATGGCAGCGGCCCTGGGTTCCGCTGAGAAATAAGAAGGGCCTTGCTGGGTGGCCAGCAAGGCCCGTTGTGTCCCAACCCCATATGCTGGAGTGTGTCCTTCTGCCGACCGGTTACGGGATCGTCACCCGATAGAACCGTTTCGGCTGCCCGCAGGAATTCATGTCAGTCCAAACTTGAGGGGAGGTGCTGAGCGTCAGGTCCGTGAGCGTGATCCAGTTGGTCTGGTTCAGGTCGGGCACATACTGGATGCGGTAGGTTCTGCCCACGACGCCGTCAATGGTCAGGCCGGCATACATGCACAGCGAAACGCCGGCCGGATTTACGGTGAGGATTGCAGCGGAACTCGCCGTGCAACCGGACTTGTTGCAGGCCACGACGCTGTACACACCGGCGTCGGTCAGCTTCAAGTCGCACAAGATCAAGCTCACGCTTGTGGCACCAGAAACAGGGCTGCCGTCCTTGAGCCACTGGTAGGTCAGGTTGGTGCCCGCTACCCTGACGCTAAAGGTCGCGCACTGCCCCCAATAGCCGAGGGCATCTTGCGGCTGGAGCACGATCGAAGGCGGACCTATTTGGAACAACCGGAGGTTGTCGAGGTTGTAGTCCACCGTCGCGTAGGGATCGGCCCCGGGTCCGGTGTTCTTCGCAAGGAGGCGGCTGACGCCCAAGCGGGTCGTGTTGGTTGGAAAACCACTGACCGTCTGGGCAAAGCCCGTGAATCGCGTCCCGGTGGATCGGTTGGTGATGTTCAGCGTGAGTTGCTGCGTTGCCGGATCGTACTCCAGCACGTTGTGATACCAAATGCCAAGAGACCAAGCCGGAGCGAACTGCCCGGCAAACGCCCAATCCCCCCAGAGAGCGGTGCCGTGGCCCATGTCGCTGATGCTCATGTCAATGCCAGCGCCGAATGGGTATCGGAGTCTGCTGTCCATGAGGCCGAAGGTGAAACCGGCGGACCACTGGTCGGAGTTGATGATATGGTCCCATTCCAATCGCCACGCCTTGTTCGGGTTGAACGTGGGCAGGTCGATGTAGGCGTACGTGCCCTCGGTGTTGACCTGCGTGCCGTGGAAGGTCCCAGACGCCAAATCCCGGCGCAGCTTCGCTGGATCGTCCGTCGTCCACCCTGGCTCAGTGGAGAAATCCTGCGAGTAAATCAGGCGAAGGTCCGCCAATGCGGTCGCTGACGCAAGGCAAGCAAGGGCGACCAACCCCGCTAGCGCGCTGTGGATTTCCATCTGAGGTCTGGTTCTCATCGTCGTATTCATTGTCTCACCTTCAATGTTGCGTTTTTCTCTCATGGAGCGACGCCGGTTGCCGTCCGGCTTTGCTTTATGGTTTGATGCTCACTGGACTTTACGCAATTGCGGGCGAAATCCTGCGTGACAGAGCCGGCTTTTCTTGGCATGAGACGGAAGCGTGGTTTGACAACTCGACATGAACCGGACCGCTTTCGAACTACGAGGCGAGTACCCGACCACCATCTGGAGTGAGGTGGCACGGGCCGGGAAACCGGACGCCCCGGAGGCTTTGGCGGCGCTGGAGAATCTGCTGCGGCGCTACTACCCATCGCTGCAAGCACACCTGGTCTTCAAATTCCGAACCAACCGCGACGAGGCGGCGGACTGGTTGCAGGAATTCGTCCAGAGGAAGGTCCTGCTGGGCCACCTGCTGGCAGAGGCGGCTCGGGAGAAGGGCCGTTTCCGAACCTTCCTGCTCAACGCGCTGGACAACTTCGTCTGCAGCGAACTCCGGCGGGCGAAGGCGCAGAAGCGGAAACCAGAGCAGGGCATTTGCGCGCTTGATGAGTTGACGCCGGGGGAGTCGGCCGCACTGGCGCGGGAGGAGCCGGACCCATTCTCTGCAAGCTGGGCACGGATCGTCTTGGACCAGACGCTGCAACTAATGGAGACCGAGTGTGAACGGGACGGCTGCGCCGAGCGGTGGGGCGTGTTCAAGGTCCGGGTGCTGGAGCCGATGCTCGACGGCGCCGAACCGATGCCCTACGAGGAGGTCGTCCAGCGCATCGGCTTCAGCTCGCCGGCAGAGGCCTCTAATGCGCTCATCACTGGCAAGCGGATGTTCCACCGGCTGCTGCGGCAGGTCGTGGCCGAATACGCGGGCGAGGGCGCAGACATGGAGGACGAGATCCATGAGCTGCGGCGGGAGCTGGGCCGGGTGCGGTGATGACCTCGCGTGCCGTAAAACGCAGACTTCCACATCTGCCGTATCGCCGACTTCCAAGTCGGCAGGCGGTCGGCGTGTTCATACGCCAGCGGGTTGGGAAACCGGCGACACAGCAGGTTTGGAAACGTGCGCCACCTGCTTCAACTGCGGCGCAGGAATGGCCTGCGGATTGCGTAAACTGGATTGAAACCGTCATGCCGAGACAATCCAACCAAGCAGGCAACCGGACGGGCGAACGACTGTCCGAAATGCTCGGCTTGAAGCCCGACAGCGCGCCACTCTGGCGACCCGAAGAACTGGCCGCGATCTTCCGGCACCAACTGGCTGCCCCGGTGTTGGTTGACCTGGGCGGGTTTGACAGGACCGCCGCCGAGCGGTTGCGGCTCCTGACCGAAGCCCAGGGCCTGCTGGTGAAGAGCTTCGCCGACTTGTTTCGGCACCCGTCGCCGCCGGTGGAACTGCTGCGGCTGACCAAGGACTTCGCCAAGGCCAACCGCGACCATCCCGAAGCAGTGCTACCCCGCGAAATCGCTAACGCGCTTTACTACGCCAGCATCGCCGCGGCGCTCCTGCGCTGCGGCGAGCGCATCACGCGGCTGACCAACGAAGAACTGCGGCAAGGACTGGCGTGGGCCGCGGTACAGCCCTGGGTGGATGCGGAGGTGAAGGAACTGCTTGTCGAGGCAGTAACGCGGGTGTCTAATCGCCCCAGCGCGTAACGGGCAGAACTGGCCGCGTTCTCACCGGCGCGGCTATGCCGCCAAATTCCACGGCTTGTGAGCGAAAACCAGACACAGCAGACGCAGGTGGCAGTTGCGCTCCCGGCGTCTTCCCTCCCCGATGTGACCGCCGGTCTGCTGGCGGGCCGGCAACTGGCGCCGCCGGCGCGGCCGGGCTTGCTGGCGCGGCTGGAGCACCACGAAATCCTGCGCTTGCTCGGCGCGGGCGGCATGGGTGTGGTGTTCCAGGCCCGCGACACGCGGACCGGCGGCGAGATCGCTGTCAAGCTGCTGAAGCCCGAGTTCGCTCAGGAACCACGGATCGTCCACCGGTTTCTCACGGAGGCCCGCCACCTGCAGAAGCTGAACCATCCTAATCTTGTGCCGGTTCTGGAGGTGTGCGAGCGGCCTGAGGGCTCGTATTTCGTGATGCCCTATTTCGCGTCGGGCAGCTTGGCGAAAGCACTGCAACCGGGCGTGCCGCTGCCGCAGGAGCGGGCGCTTGAGATCGCTCTGCGGATCGCCGCGGCGCTGCAGTTCATCCATAGCCGCGGCCTGATCCACCGGGACGTGAAACCGGGCAACATCTTACTCGCTGCGAACAGCCGTGCGGTGCTGGCCGACTTTGGTTTGGCGCGGACAGTATTCAACGACTCAGTCCTTGATCTAGAGCAGGGACTGTGCGTGGGCACGGCGCCCTACATGTCGCCGGCGGTGGCCGCAGGCGAGGCCGAGGACACGCGGTGTGACATCTACGCGTTTGGTGCCGTGCTTTACGAAATGCTGACCGGCCAACCGCCGTACGAGGGGACCACTGCCAGAGAAATACGGGGAAAGATCCTCCAAGGGCCGCCCCGCCCAATCAGCAAGCTCGCCCCCAAGGCAGACCCGAAACTGGTTGCCGTGGCAAACGCGGCAATGGCCCGCGCACAGCGGGACCGTTACGCTAGCATGGCGGATGTGGTGTCGGACCTGAGGCGTGTCCAGGAAGGCAAGAGGCCGCTCGGCCCCCATTGGGCCTTTGCGTGGCCGTGGCTAGTGCGACGGCGCGCACCGAAGTGGGTGTGGATTCCGGCTGCAATTGCTGCAAGCGTGGCTCTGGCGGCATGGTTTTTCTGGCCGCGTTTGGAACTAGTGGTCGTCCGCCAGATTGCCTCGCCGCAGGTATCTTCCTGGCTGGGTGCATTTACTGCCCAATTGGATTTCTCCCCGGAAGCTGAATTGCTCGTCACGGACGACAAGACCCTGTACCGCTTCGCCGCCGACGGCAGCCCGTTCGGGAAGTGGACCTGCCAGGAGCCTGCGGACAGCGGTATTACTGTCCGAATGGCTGCCGACGTGGACGTGCCCGGAGACGGAGTGGCAGAAGCGTTCGCTTCGTGGACGCATGGAAAGGAGTTGTCTCTGGCGGTGGTCAACCAGCACGCGCGCATAATTCG
>Ga0315277_10003620_pt1 | contig 20920 bp, 15 predicted proteins | sample YL17G05_15_MG_FD_203695 | JGI IMG/M metagenome (GOLD analysis project Ga0315277, IMG submission 203695) | Sediment microbial communities from Yellowstone Lake, YNP, Wyoming, USA - YL17G05_15 | ecosystem: Environmental > Aquatic > Freshwater > Lake > Sediment | place: USA: Wyoming | collected... | reverse complement strand
CCCTATGGTCTTTTCCGAGGGAAACGAGTCCTGCGCAAGGTAGCCGAGCCCAGTCAAGGGCGGCAAACTCAAGATCTGTTCTCGCAGTAGTCCCTGAGCTCGAGTCTTGTTTTGAACATTTCAGAGCCGGTGCTGAAAAATGACAGCCAGATACTTCTACAGCTGAAAATGACAAACAGTTCTTTGCCGTCAAAGAAAAGCTGGAAGGTCGAAGACCCAACTCAAATAGCGGGTTGAGTTTGAAATTAGATTTGAACATCGGTCGCCTCCCCCCTATGGGCTTTTGCTACGACGAGGTTCAAACCTCTTGCCCTTATAGTTCCTCTAGCTTCTCGACGAGCGGTTTGGCGAGAACGACGATTGCATCGACTATGATCGCGACCACTACCAGCTTCACCAGGGTATCTACTGATGCGAACTCGATGAGGAGACCGAACACCAGAAAGACGGTTCCAAAGAAGTACCCGGACTCCAGGTCACCTAGGTAGGCGTAGACCAGAGAGACAACACCCATTATCAACAGAGCCGCTCCGATTAGCGCTCCGATTGTTGGGTTGACAGCGCTGATGGCCATTAGGACCGTACTGATTATGAGAGCGCCTGCGACTGATTCAGTGAGGCTTTCCATGCTTCCTGGGAATGCATTGGGCAATCCCGACTTCATACTTTCTGGGGAAATCCCTCTCAGGGCGCTTCAGATGGTTGCTCGAAGCGCCTATCAGAGGCCCATGTCTCCTCGGAATAGCCAAGGATTCGGGGCAGTCTCGGCTCGACAGGGGTAAGATGGGTCTGAGAGGGCATGGGGTCGAAATCAAGGCTGAATCGCGGAAGGAACGCGTCCCTATGGCGCCTGAGCCGCGTGTTCCTCCTTTGGCACACTCGCCACAGTAGGACCACCCTTTCTATTGCGTAGCAGCACGAACACCCGGACTCCTACAACCACAATGGCGAGGGCTATTCCCACTGTCGGAAGGCCGTAGTACGGGCCGCTGAAACTCAATGCTCTATTGTCATTGTTGAAGCTGGTGCTTGCAGTCCCTTCCTGTACTTCTCTCTCTGTTGCCGCTCCCAGGCTCTATACTCACGGTCAGTCATGCCCATCGAACCCACCTTCGTGGGCATAGCGCAACACTGATATGGTTCTTTCCCGAAGTGATTGGTCAGATGCGAATCAAGTCGCGCAAGACTCGCCAGAGCGCGGCAGCTATCAGCCATGCGACCAGGAAAACAAAGAAGAAAGACTCTATGGAGCCGTAGAGCAGAACCCTACTGAATATCACCATTGCTATGACCACCAGCCCTACGATGAATACTGAGAGAAACATCCGTTGGGAATTGAACACATCTCCGATCATGGTGAAGATTGAACTCTCATCGTAAGATGACATGTTTGGTTTTGCGCCGCCCCCCAGCATGCCGGTGGCAGCCACAGCGGAGTGTTCGGAATCGTGTTCAGTGGCGTCTGAGCGGCGCAGTCGGGGTTCCTCGTTCAAGCCTGCAGGACGAGACTTCCTTTTCGATAATTTCTCCTTCGTCATTTCCGCAATCTTCTTTGCTGATTTTTGGCGATAATCCGCGTAACAAATGCTCGATCTCAGACCGAGAATCTTCGTATCATCCAGCCGAACAGGTAGAATGAATTCCTCCTTGCGTCTGAGAGCCTCGTCTCTGGCAATTGTCAACTCGAAGTCCGTGAAGTCCTTGTGGGGATAGTGCTGCGAGACCAGAACCACTACAAAGGTTGCCTTCGGTCCAAACACCCTTCTGAACTCAGTTTCCAGGTCTTTGCCCCAGAGGTCCGACTGCCGCTCAAGGGCGATGTAGACGGTGACACCAACAGCCTTCATTGCGTTAGCTAGTTCCTCTGCAATTACTGTGTCCTCGCCAGCATAGGATATTGCGACATCATAATGGTCGAGTTCCTGATTATCGGCAGAGACCTGGGATGCTTTCTCAGGGGATGGAGTGGAATGACTTGACGACAAGTCGGGATCTAGCGTCCAGGGATATGCTGACGAGACACTCGCGCCTGGAGGAAGACATCCAAGCCAATTCAGCATCTCCTTCCTGAGTTCTGACTCGGATGCCACTGGTGGCATCTTGAACAGGCGTTTGTAAGTCTTTCGGATGTGGCGAGCGCCCATTATGGTCAGTAGCTTGCAGGCTGGAGCGATATCTCCGGTTACCCCTGCCATAAACAAGTCATGTTTGTTTCCGCTGGCACGTAGGCCCGCTGCCGAGATGACGCTCTTGATCTCACGGATGGTGATGTGGTCCTCGGCGGCATAACCGAAGACAACCTGTCTGGAAAGGGCAACGAGTCTGGAGTAGCTGTTCTCGCCTAATCCAACCAGTCTTGAAATGCGCTCGGGATTGCTACCTCCGACCGGGAGCTCGAACATCTCACACAGAAGCTTGAGATCGTCTCCTCGAAAGCGGCTGAGAGCTTCTTCGGCGTCGCCTTTCCCCGTCATGACCGTCCCACTCAGCATCGTATGCCTCCCCTATGGGCTTTTCCGAGGCGAGGCTGGGACACCGTCCAAGAAGTCCCGTACAATCTCAATAAACCGTTCGCGATTCTCCCACATTGGCGCATGGGAGCCCTTTTCGAACATGACGAGCTTTGACCTGCGGATACCACGGTGAATGGCCCGCACGCACCTCGGTGTTACAATATCGTACTTCCCCACAGTGATGAGACAGGGGAGTCTGATCTCCGATAGACGGTCCGTGATGTCCCATCCATTCATGCGGCTATGGTCTTGGTCGACAAAGTGTTCAATCATGTACCAATAGTCATACGGCCATACGCGCAGCCGGCAGAAGTATTTGCGATCGAAAACATCTCGTGCCGCGAGGTACTTCGGATTCTTGAGGTCACCATTTGGCTCGTACTTCTTGAGTGTGTCTTGGATTCCCTTTGGCATCTTAGACCGAAGTCTGGCATATTCCTTCTCGAACAATGGGTAGCTCGCGAATCCGCTTGAGACTACGAGGCTTCGGAGGCTCTTCGGGTACTTCAGAGCCACATCCAGGGCCAAGGCTCCGCCGTAACTCTGGCCGAGAAGGTGAACCCCTCCTAGTCGAAGGGCCTTTCGAACACCTTCGACTTCGTCAACCGCCCGGCTCTGCGTGTAGAATTTGGCGCTCTTTGGCCGTTCCGATTTCCCGCAGCCGATCTGCTCGTACAGCACGACACGGTACCCGAATTGGACGAGATCTGCGAGGGGCAGGAGATAGTCAAGCGTGCACCCTGGACCGCCGTGCAGAACGAGCACGGTCCCCTTATCAGGTCTGCCAAACGAGCGGTAATAGATACTGAAGCCCAAGACTTTGACGTGCCCTTCAAAAGGTTCCACGCGCCATCTCCTCCGAAGTCCGTATCGCTTCGCCTTCCCTATGGTCTTTTCCTCGGGAAGAGTTTTGAACATTTTGGGGAAGGCCCGGAGAGATGGCAGCCAGACCGTCGATGAGCCGGGGGTGCGTCATTGATTCTTCACCGGCAAAGAATGGGGATCAGGCCGTCAGAAGAAGACAGGGTTCTCAGAAAGAACTCTTACGGCAAAAGGTGTACGTTCGTGGCGTTAGTTCTTCATTCGAATCGTCACGAGAGCAACCGATCTCCCGCTTCTGTTGCGCGCAGCAAAAGAACCTTCACGATTCCCTATAAGACGGTGTCTTCTGGAATCTAGTTCTTGTTTGAACATGGCGATGGTAGTAGTCTGGTGGAATTTGAGCTTCGATACTGGCTGAATTGCAGCATGGGAGCTGTACTTTCGGGGGAGCGCGCACAAACTCTTTCCGTTCTTCCCCCAAGGGGCTTCGCGCTCGCAGCAGACGCAGGTTGTGGATCAACTGCCCTCGCAGGATTTGGCGCAGGGCTAATGATCTCCGATCGCAAGGATGTTGCTAAATGGTTCAGAGAGGCGCATTATTCAAGAAGAAGACTTGGGACTCTTCCCCCTCATTTCTTCTTTACAGTATTCTGCCCAAAGACGATGCCACTTCGACACCCTTCCGTTTGAAAGCGAATCGACCGAGGTCCGCAGTAGGGACGCAATCATTCTGTCTCAGGCACACCCACCCTGTTTCGCATGCGCACAGATGGGGGTGCGAAGCACTCAAATCCAACAAGTATCATTATGATGAATGTGAGAACCTAGAATGAGCTGGGAAGAAAGCAGAAAAAGAAGGTTGCCCTGCCCATGTGGCAAGGGGGAAGTCGAAGAAACCGATTTCTCGGATGACTGGAACCGGTCTGAAACGAGACGGGAGATACTCTGCGAGGACTGCAGAGAGCGCTACGTCTATGATTCTGACGTGATTCACGGTCACCCAGGCAATGAAGTCGAGAGGGGATGGGTTCTCAAGAGCACGCTAGAGGCTGAAAGGCGCGAGGCGGCTTCAACGGAAGAAGATCTAAGAGCACGACACTATGCCGCCTGGAAGAGCCGTTTCAAGAACCTCCGGAGCAAGAAAGACTTCTGGGCCATACTGACAGTGAACGGCAGGTTCTACCCCTCTCTACAGACCTTCTACAAACACACGAAAGGATTCAGTGAGGCGGAACTCCGGAATTACGTTGACTCGTTCTTCCGTTACTCTGACAAGAACCGCGTAGTTGCAGTCTGTGAAGGAGGACTCGGACAGGCGGAATAGGAACGAAGTCATGACTTTGGTGCAGCCTGCCGACTTCAGGTGCAAGCCAGGCTTTAGATGCAAAGCTGGGCTCTTGCTCAAAAATGAATATCTATTTGGACCTACTTCTGAGAGCTCAGTGAGTCCTAGATGACCAATGATTGCCAGTACCGTCCGGACAGCGAACCGCGGCTGTATTGTTGGCAGAATTATGAAGATGGCACAAGGCGGAGAGGACACTGGGACTGCGCCAAGAGGTATCATTGGGTTGAGGAAAACGAGGATCTCGCCTACGATTGGATGCCCATGCCAACGATTCGATGGCTCTTGATTGCGGAGTCCCCGCCCTGCCCCAGGAACGAGGATGAGCCGCCATACATCTACCGGGTCATCGATGAGGATGAAAGGCGTCCGATTCTCGAAGCGATAGTGAGTGCCTTCAAGATTGCTGCAAATGACAAGTTGGACTTGGGGAACAAAACGGACAAGCTGAACTACATGAAGTTGACGAATGAAGCCTTTGTGATGGATCTCAGCGAATATCCACTGAACAGACTCGATAAAACCACAAGAGAAGGTAGAAGAATTGAATCGGAGTATGGTTTGTACCTACGCCTCCTCAGGCTACTCTACTCATATCACCGCAAGGTGGAGAATATTGCTATCGTTGGCAAAGCTTGGCACGAGAGTGTGCTTGTGGCGGTCAACAAAGCCGGGTTGGGTCATCTTGTCCGGAATTCTGTTATAGGGATCCCTTTTCCGGACCAATTCCACTTTGCAGAGTGCCGAGATAGTCTGGTAGAGTTCTTCGATGATCCCGCATACGAGAAGCATCTACCCCATGCTTCAATAGAAGATAACGAACCGAGCTAGGGAAAGAGTTTTGAACATCTCGGAGCGGGAGCTGCAAAACGGGTGCTAGATCACCCGGAGTCTAGAACAGCAGATCATTTCCTTAAAGGCAAATAACTCCCTTTTCGCCGGCGGTACTTGTAGTAGCGCTCTAGTACGCGGTCTCGCACACCATCAAGACCATCGGAGGTCGCACTAGGTTGAGAACTCGCTTCCGCCGGTCGCTCAGTGCTCGGAACTTGGGGCTGCCCAGCAATCGGTTGAGACGGTTCGCCGGCTATTTGAGGAATGTATTCCGACATGGTCACCGGGACGCCACGGATCATGCGTGGCAGGTTGAGGAAGTGGGGCTTGAGCCAAAGCTCGTCGCGGATCGTGATGTCCACATAGTGAAGGTCCTTCTTCACGCGCTTCTGATGCTTCACAACCCAGTCTTTCGGTAACGACACGATCCGCGACTTCATCCCCGAGCGGTAGACCTTTCGCAGAAATCCCTTAGTGAAATGGCCCTCGGAGTCGCGTACCTGGGATCCGATGCGTCGGAGCGGTCTGTATTTGTACGGCCTGTACTCCCGCCTACCCATGAAGGGTCCTTCGCGATCCTCGTCGTGGTATTGAGCCTCTCGACTGAAGGCTGGTTGGATGACTAGGCAATCATCCTTTTCGTACATCTCAACGACCTTCAGTGTGTCGTTGTACTTGGTCTCGACATAGTTGACCCACGCGATTGGAAGCGTGGTGACGAGGCCGCCCAACGCATAGTCTCGCTGTATCTTTCGGGTCGTGATTGCCGGCATACCTATCCCCCAGGCTAATTGCCCTTCGCCCTCAAAAAGGCTTCTATGTTTCTCAGCACTGGAAATATTTTATTACCATTTTCGTCTTAATGGCAGTGATTTGGCGTTGACACACTGAGGTGACGGGAGCACAAACAATACGGACTCCGCCTTGGGAAATTGCAGAGTATGCATTCCGCTATATGCATCCCATTGCATCTGAACGGCATCAATGGACATGAATGGCCCTGGATCCGGTCTTCAGAATGTGCTGATTTAGGGAGCGCTAAAACTCGTTTCCTTCGCAGCTCCCCCAAGCCCCTTCTCCTTTCGGATACCCGTAAGGGCCTTGTCACCCTGGGATGAGGGAGCAACGATGCGGTGAATAGAGGATAGACTTCTAGGTCCGCAGGAGTTGGTATGAGTCCCCTGAGTTGGGACTATTACCGCAGGGATTCGAACAATCTTAAATAACGGCTTGCAGTTGATGAGGGTTGGCGAGGTCTGCAGGACAGACCATCTTGGTGGTGTCACATGGTAGAGAAAGCAGTCACGGACTCGGTCGCGAGACTGTTGTCAGAACACCTTGCAGCATCGAGGCAGTTCATTGAATCGGGAGACTATCCCAGAATAAACGTTCAGGCAAACAGAATAATGACGGACGCTTCACTTTCAGAGGAAGACCCGGTACTTGCTCTCACTGGGCTCGTTCTAAGACTAGCTTGGTTCGAAACAAGCACAAGTTTGTCCCCTAAGCCGCCGAAATTTGCACTCGAATTCCCTCAGAACAAGGCTTTGGTCGCTCTCATCGATGCTCTAGTCTCAATTGTCGAATCAGATAGTCGTCCTAGACCGAAAGCACCATGTTGGAACGCATACGAGCAATTTCACAGGAGTTTCTGGCAAGCTTCCCGACCCAAAGTAGAAGGACGGAGTTACACATCAAACAAGATCTTTGTTGATAGTGCATTTAGGTGGGCTTCATCGAGACTGGGAGAATGGAAAGGCCTTCTTGGACAAGTTCGGGGAGCACCGATTGAGGGAATCCTTGGCGAACTGAATCGGATTGTCAGAGGACAGGGCGCCGACGCAAGACAACTCGCATGTCTGGGGGCGATTCACTGTCTGAGCTGGAGGCGCGAGATTGTCAATTGGAAGCTAAGTGGCGCAGATGGTCTACCGAATTCTGAAGGAGTAATGAAGGCACTCCAGCCAGACCTGGAGAAGGTTGCTGGCCTATACGAGATCGAAGACGATGGCAGATTCTATTCTGAATTGACGGAGGTCACCAGCAGATTGATTCGCAATTGGAGACTCGACTTCATCGCATACTACGACTTGTTTCTAGCGGAACAGAGAATGGGAGTGCCCGTGCATCTGGAAGCGATGACGTCAGGAAGAAGGGAAGCAAAGAAAGGACGACGAGTTGACCAAGGAAGAGATGACAAAGGTGCACCAAATGAAGGATGAAGCTATTTCGAACGACGAGAATTCAAACGGTCACACTGATTTCTCTGGTTCGACCGGCGAACTCGAGAGCCCAGACAGATTCATGAGACAACAGCCAGCAAGTCGGACGTCCACTGGAACACTGACGCAAAAAGGCCCGTACGTCAATTTGCCGACTACGTCGGGACAAACCGATCTGACATGGCCAGCAGCATTGAAGTCGAGCACAGATACGTCATTCGAGCGGGCGGAAAAGGGAATCATGGATCTCGATATTTCCAAGAGATTCGATGATCAACTTGAGTATAGAATCCTCGTGCAGTTTTCGAATTTCCTTTTTGACCGAATAAGGGGAATTGAGACTTTGAAGGGAGTACAATATGGGCTTCGCGTCTACCCATTCCACAGTCTTGAGGACGACAAGTTGTCACTAGTCCGCATCGAGCTACGCGTTCCTGGAATTGTTGGCAATGAGCACAGAGATCTTTGGGTCGATTACTCAAGGATTCTGGGAAAGGCAATGAATGATTTCCTCAATGAGATTAGGCCCACTAGCAAGGAGGGTAGAGCTTTCAGGAGGATCATGAATGATCTTTCTGAAGGTATCGGGACTTTCTGAGGGGATTTCGAGTGTTTGATACGTCGGCCTTGATAGACGTTGGCAAGGAACTCGAAAGACTAGCTCCGTCCAATGTATATCCAGAGGCCATGTATCGGTCGAGCATAGGTCGCTACTACTATGCATGTTATCATGCTTCGAAGAGCCTTTGCATCCGAAACGCTGATTGGGATAACAAAGATAAGTCCTCACACAAGGCGGTCGCCTCAGCGCTGCGGAAGAAGAATAGATTTCTCGCGTCAATGCTTGATGACTTAAGACTTCTCAGAGAGCATGCTGACTACCATGTTTGGAGATGCAAAGAGCTCGTGACTGACGACCGGCATCATCCGCGATGCGACTGTGACTGGGACCCTGATACTAGGAGCAATTGTGCCAAAGCGTCCAACATTGCCAAGTGGATTGCTGATGAACTGAAGAAATCTCGTTCCCAGGCGCCGTGAAATTGACATCAACGACCATCTTGCCGGCTTTCTGAAGCCTTTACAAGTGAGCTGCAGTGGGCTATTCCGAGAATTACGGTTCAAATCCCTGTTCTATACCCATACCATGGTCTGAAACGGCCATTCAAAGAGAAGTCATCCAAGACGGCTCTAGTCACCGCCAGTGCATGAGGAAGTGATATATCTGAAAGGAGCGGTTCCCAGACTGTGGCCCAGAAAGGAGAGATTCTAGACACGCTCTCAAGAGACGCGAGCGATGTTGTCGCATCCGTCGAGATTCTCACCCTCGTTGCAGGAATGCCTCAACTTCGTCAATGGCTCGTCGAGCAGAAGGGCATCCCAAGAAACGAACATGATCTGCGCGGAATTCAGTACTTCGTAGAAGTGGGGCTAAATTCCCTGGCGTATGCGGTCAGGCTTGACAGTACGCTCGGAATGAGCGAGAGCCACGCCTTGTCTAGAGCGGAGTTTAGGGGCATTGACATTGATGAAGTTCCAAACGATTGCGAGAAGACCATCTTGCTGAAGAGAATCAGGCTGGTTGCCAGAAGCATTAGAAAGTGCAGGACCTGGACGGATCTCGAAGAATCCCTTAATGAACTCAACCAGATGACCTCAATCATTATGAAGGCGATTCAGAAATCGATGGCCCCGGGATATGGCCTTTCCCAACAGGATGCTGTCAATCTCGCAATCAAGAAGCATTTGCTGCTGTATTTTCAGAATACTCAAAAGGGAATCCCAGTCATCTGCCTACTGTCAGGTTTCCAAGAATCCAGGAAGACTGGGTGGCTTCTTGCCGATGTGTTCAGGACATACGTCCTCTGTTTGGAGTACGTCTGGGCGGCCTTTCCGTTCTCCCGGTTGACACACTTTCGTACAAGGGACATCGAGGAAAGAATTCTTGACTTCAAGCCAGTCGTGATCGATCACCTTGAGCGAGAGAAATCATTTTTTTCAAGGCAGCCCGAAGCACCACAAGAGGCACTGAAGCATGATTGGGAATCAAAGGAGGAGAAGGGACTGATATCCTGGATGGCTCTTGACCTTTGGTCGAAGAAGCTCTACGAATCCGAACTAGAACCGATTGAGAAAGAACTGGGGAATATGTTTTGGAAGGAGCCTATTATCAGACTAGAGGGGAGCAACAAGAAGGACCTCAGGGCACTCTTCACAACCCATGATATCCCCGAGCCGTCGTATCTTGAGGGAACAAATTGGGATGCGAAGAGGAGATTGCTGGATTACTACTTTCTGTGGTATGAAATGGACGTACTGGACAAGGGGGATGTCCGTATGTTCAATGGCGTTCCCGCATTTCTTTCGGTTGTAATGGGCGCGTATCGCCTCAGACAGTCATTCGGCAATGAAGACCCGATCGTTGTTAGAGTGTTCAAGCATCCAGTGACCAGATTCGAAAAGGGGTATGAGTATAGCTACGCGATGCTGATGGAAGTATACGGGATGCTCTCGGACTATTCAGGTTGGCTTGTCTTCAGCGATTGCGCTGGTGAATACTCAGGGCACCCTGAGCCTGAATGTCAAATGGCGAGGAAGTGGCTCAAACGAATGGAGAAGGATGGAGAAGTCAAGCTGGAGGAAATCACTATCGCGCCGAATCACTTCAAGCGCTACCTCCAGGAAAACGGGAGAGTCCTTGTTGAGACAGACCGAGGGCTTACAATCATGGACTCTCGAGAAGTCATCGAGTCGATGAGAGAAATGATATCCATCTCAAGAGGCAAGCTGTTTGAATATGTCGTTTACAAGTGGTTAGTCTCGGAGGCGAAGTACACCGAGTTGAGGGGGCCAGGGGACTTCAAGGGGGAGCAGGTCGATTGTCTGGGTATCAATGATTCGGTGGTCGATGTCTTTGAATGCAAAGTCGACCTACATCAGCAGATTGAGGAGGTGGTCAGGCAGGTTCTCGTAAAGCAGGAAGCTGCAAGAAGAGAGTTTCCTGGGAGAAAGGTTGATCCTTACTTGGTAGTCTATCTCGAGGTCGACACTGCAAGGAGTCTGGAACTCATGCGATTCGGGATCAGAGTCATCGACAATTTCAGGCAGAAGATCAGAAGTGGAGGAATCAACAAATCAAACAGGGAGCAAATTGTGAAGATACTGGACTATCAGGTTGGGCGGATCAGAGAGTAGGTGGGTGTTACCTGCTTGCGAGTGGTTCATATCCTGTTCTATGCACACGTATTGAATGTGATCCACATAGTTGCCTCGTCCGGGCAGGTGGACCAAAGGGGATTTGAACCCACTTTTTCCACTGGCTCGACTCAAGAAGGTACAAACTCCTTCCAGAATGGCATCTCGGGAAGGGTATCGAAAAGGAGGGGGGTTAGTAGCCCCTCACCAAACCCCTTCTATTACCTCCCCTATGGATGTTATGATGAAATCGTCCCTCGGGATCCGCAGCATACGAATAGTCGAAAGACCATACTATGTTCTAGTCACGGATCCGACCCCGGGAAAAGAGTGCACTTCGAGTGCGTCCTATGGATTGGGGCAAATCCCTGACGAGGGACGAAGTTGCCATAGTGCGGCGTAGACCGCGAATAGAGGCTTGTCCAACAGCCCCAACGAATCCGTGATAATGAGGAGAATTGGGAAGAAGATAACCTGAATCGAACAGTCGGGAGGGACATTTCTACATAGAGGCTTTTCCGAGCATAGCTGTGGTTCCAACCGGATTTGGACGGGCCAGGCTGACTAGCTCTCGGTCAAGGATTTCCGGTTTCGGAAATCTCATCGCCGAGGATGCGGGAGATGATCCAAACCCATTTCCTATCTTCTCAATTCCCCGGGATTAGGAACGAGCACATCCGTGGTATTCAGTCGTCCGTCCTGCCGATGGTGTCCTTCAAGCGTTCGAAAACTCTCGCCACCACGCCTTCCTTCAGGCTTCTTGCCGCAAGGCTGGATTCATCTAGTTTGTTTGAAATCCTTTCCGTAGTCCGCATAAGATCCAGGATTCCTATTCTCTCTTCTTGCTTCGGGATCGGGATTTCTATCTTCAGGAAGTCATCTTGCTTCAGACGGTTCCTGCTCACCTTTGATGTCCCGAAAGACAACTGCTCTGCTTGTTTCCACGAACTTGGCACCTGGAAATAGTACTTTATGAATTCAGCCTCAACATCGGACTGCTTCCTGTCAACGGTGAAGATGGGAAATTCCCCGCTAACATAGCAATCATCGAATTCCTCGCCGACTAGATCAAAGGAACCTTTCCAGGCGAACAACCTACTGTATATGAGATCTCCTGACTTGACTCTGTACAGCTTCTTCGCCTTGATCTCAGATCCCTTCTTTTCCTCTTTTATGAAGACTCCTTTCCCGTACCATCGGACCCCCAGCAGTTTGTAGTGACAATCAGGTTTGACTACAACAGGACGGGACACTTCTTTGAGTATCTTCCCTAGAGGCACTCTCGTCGCTAGGATAGTGGAAGACTCAACCCTCAGATCATCAAGCAAAGGAGTGACGGCGGCAAGGTTGGATCTGATGTCGTCTAGCGCGACATTCGCATCTGCATCTTGTATCCCCTTGCTGCTGGATTCTCCCGGCTTGTAGCTACTCGGTGTGAGATTGAACCCGTTCTCCTCAATTTCCTCGACGGTCGCGCTCCAGCTACGGTTCGAATTCTCCTTGTGCTCCCAAACAGACAGGAGGTGTGGAATATCATTCTCTGGAATCTGAACACGATTGTTGTCCAGACTATGGCCATCATTTTGAATTTCGTAGAACCAGACATTCTCCGTCTTACCTCCCTTCACGAACACCAGGATGGCGGTTCCGGCGCGGGAGTAAGGCAAGAAGATGCCAGAGGGCATTGAAATCACCGCTTGAAGGCTGCACTTCTCAAGTAGCAGTCTTCTTATCATGACGTGATGCTTTGACTCCCCCGAAAGGACTCCCGTAGGCACGACGACTGCAGCTCTCCCACCGACGGCAAGTAGATTGTAGAACAGCTCTAGGAACAGGAGTTCAGTCTTCGTTGTTCCCAGCTTGAAGCTGTCATTCATGTCTGCAGCATCTATGTAACCCGCGAAAGGCGGGTTCGCCAGGATAACATCATAGTCTGACTTCTGTTCGAATCGCTTCGATAGGGTGTCTATCTGAGTTATGCCTGGCCTGGTTATCCCATGGAGTATCATGTTCATTAGGGAGATTCGAACCATCGTTATGTCAAAGTCAAGACCTACAAAGGTATCATTCCATAGTAGGTTCCAGTGCTCCTTCTTCACAATCCTATCTCCTATCAAATTGTGAGGTGTTCCGTCTGGATCGTACTTGATCATGTCTGGAGTGGTATGCTTCTCAAGGATGTACTGATAGGCTCCAATCAGGAAACCGCCAGTCCCGCATGCTGGATCGCAGATTCTATCTCCCACATCGGGATTCACGAGTCTGACCATCATTCGAATGATGTGCCTCGGAGTCCTGAATTGACCATTCTTCCCGGCGGTTCTCAGTTCACCAAGCAGATGCTCATAGACGTCTCCCTGGATGTCCGGCTTTTCTCCTAGACCAATTTCATCGATTATTGAGACCGCATCCTGCAACATGGAGGGCTTGGGAATCATGAAAGTGGCGTCGTTCATGTAACGAGAATAAAGGACGTCTTCCCCGTTGTGGAGGTTCTTTATGAAAGGAAAAACGATTTCACTGACATGTTTGAACATCGCTTCGGCATTCATGTGCTTCCAGTTAGACCACCTGCAATCCTCGTGATGGTCGAATATTGATCTCGTCTTGCTTCCTCTGGCTGATGCTCGAATTACGTTCGTGGCGTCCAGATCTTCCAGACGCTTCATAAAGATCAGATATGACATTTGTTCTATGGCTGTCAAGGGGTTCGCTAATCCTCCTGCCCAGAACAAGTTCCAGAGTTTGTCTATCTTGCCCTTTATTTCTGGGTCAAGCATCTACGAATACCTCCTTCTCCAAGTTATCGCACATCGCGATCGCCTCAGTCAGGTCCTCTTTATGTAGCAGGGGTAGCGGCGCGTTTGGCCCGAAGCTTGTGAAGGGTGGCTCGAATAAGTCTGCGTATTCGATGTGGTGTTTCTTGGTGAACACAGTCTGCATCGTCCTGAGGAAGTTGATCTGGTCTGAGTTGAGATAACTCCTTTCGATCATGAATGTCTTGAAAGCCTCTTCAATTTGCTTCTTGGCGTCAGGAAATTCGTACAGGCCAAGTATCATCTTTATGAATTGAATCAACGTAGCCTTCTGTTGGCCATAAGTAGTTTGCAGTGTCTCTTCCGAGATATACAAGTCAGGACTGTTCAGAGTCTGCTCTAGTTCCGCGAGGTCGCTGTCGGTGATGACCTCACCAAGCTTGATCTTCCTGATTGTTGGGTGTTCATTGGCCAACTGCTTTATTCTTGAATCGACCTTCTTTTTGTAGCTTGAAATGAAATCGGACAAGGGAGCACTGGCCGGTCCGTATTCAATGACTTCCCGCTTCTCCATAACGTCGTCTATATCGAGTACCACTGGTGGCCTCACTTCAACCCTTCTGTACTTCATTAACGACACAAAATTGTCGGTAATCAAACCAACGTCCTCACAGGTCGGGTTATTCCAAAATGATTTGGCGAGCACTCTGTCTAGGAGCTGTTCCTTCTTCTTGACTTCATCTATGGTCATGGGCAATGAGCTCAGGGTTCGTCCGATTTCGTTTCCCAGAGCAACTACTTGTACGTTCTTACCCTCCAGGATTGCAGTTGTAAGTTGTTCACACTTGTACAAAAAGGACGCCTCGAACTGTCCTACATCGGTCCTGTAGCGCATCAACGGCGCTATTTTGGTTTTCAAGAACTCAATCGGATCAAGCCCGACGCGATCCCATAATCTCGGAGACAATGCAAGTTCAACATTCTCCGCAGATTCTCTAACTGCAATTGAATCACTGGGGAGGGAATCGATATCATCCAGCACCTTCTTCACTACCTTCTGTTCATTGATTCCGTTTCCGGCTTCTCGAAGGAGTTTCAATTGTCTAAGTCGTTCAAGGAAGATCTTCTCAGGAATAGACCTAGAAGCCGTTGATTCGACGCCGTTCGGATGCATATCGAACCAATCAAAGACGTTCCAACAGTCGAAGACCAGAAACATTTCCTTCTTCCCGTCTGGGAGCCAGGCCTTGTGTTTACATGTCTGGTCGCTTCTTGTTCCCCGTCCAATCATTTGCCAGAACCTTATCTTTGAGAAGACGGGTTTAGCAAACACCAGATTGCACACCTCCGGGACATTCACTCCCGTGTCGAGCATATCGACTGAGATCGCGACTTTCGGCCACTCCTCGTGTTTGAATTCCCTGAGCAGATCTTGCGCACGTGAGTCCTCGGAAACAATAATACGTGCAAGCTTTCCGCGATATTCTGGATACATTCTCTCGAATGCTTCCCATAGTCTCTTGGCATGTTGCTTTGTGATTGCAAAGAAGATTGTCTTTGCAGGCACAGTACCTGTAATGTCCATGAGGCAATTATCCATGAATTCTCTCACGATAGCCTCATTTGTGCCAATCACGACCACTTTCTTCTCTATCTCAGTACCGTCGAAGTCAATATCCTCAGGATCCACTCCCTTTTCGAGAAGACCCCTTGCAACTTCCCTAGGGACATCGCCGGGAGAGATGCCAGCGATCTGGAAATGTGTCTGTGTTTTGTGTGCGCTGAACGGCGCAAGCCAGCCATCTTGAACCGCCTCATCGTACGTATACAGGGAAGTGGGTGCTCGATCATCGCATTCAAAGAATCTGAACGTGTCCCGTTCTATCAGTTCCGATGGAGTTGCAGTGAGTCCTATCTTCACTGCGTCGAAATATGTGAATACGTCCTTCCATTTGTTGTAGATGGATCTGTGGCACTCGTCTGAGATGATGACATCAAAATCGCCGACTGAGAATCCTTCATAGCATTCCATGAATGTCTGAATTGTTGAGGCATAAAGCCGCGAGCTTTTCTCAATATTGGATGACAGCACGATGGTCTTGGATTCGTTCGGAAAGAATGTTTTGAAACCTTCCGTGTATGCCTGGTCCCTCAAAGCTCTTCTATCTGCCAGGAAGAGGACTCTCTGCGCCCTGTTAGCTCGAAGGAGGACATCTATGAGGGCCATTGCCACTCGGGTCTTTCCAGTCCCTGTTGCCTGAACAATCAAGAATCTCCTTCTTCCTCGGTCAATCCCTTCCACGATTCGCTTTACCGCCTCCAACTGATAAGGTCGGTCAATGATCTCTCGTTTGATCGGGATTTCATCGAAATTCCTCCTATTCTTGTTCTGAAAGCGTACCCGTTCAAGTGCCCCCCTGCTGTGGAAGCCTTTGACCATTCTTGGGTTTTCATGTGGCCTGTTCCAGAACCATATCTCGTGACCATTTGTGAGAAAAATGAAGACATCCATTCCAGTCTTCTTGCCTATGTCATCTGCGTATCCCTCGGCCTGCTTCTGGCCAAGTATCGCGCTCCGGGAAGTCTTCTTCGCTTCCACCACTGCGAGCGGAAATCCGGAAGAATCAAGAAGGAGATAGTCTGCATAAGCTCGGTCCAGCGTGTCGGATAAATGAAGCGTGTCCCTTACGGTCTTGTAGTCCCTTCTCGAAAAATCTGATTGCTTTGTGTCCACTTCTTGTACAACCTGTGTGAGATCTTTTGGGTTCCAAGAGGCTGCCCCCAGCCACACGTCGATTCTTTGTCTTCGTGTCTCCCACTCCGCCAGATTGTCAGGACCCATGAACGACACCTTTGGATGCCGATCAAAGAGAGCTACTCAAAGTGTCTCAGTGATTTGCGATATCGTCGGCTTATTAGCTTGTTGATAGGCCCTTCGGAATATAAAGCTACAACGGACTAGTCTAGACCGAGTCCGTTCCTCGTCTCCACCTCGTCAGACCTCGTCTCTACCTCGTCTTTCACTCTCTCAGTAAGATAACGGCATGAGACGAGGTCCTCACGAGGTCTTGATGGTAGTATTCTTGACGAAATGACCTCGTCACCCCCTCGTCTTCTTTGGAGACGATTCCAAGACGAGGTAGTATCATCCTCCGTCCAACCATATGGAAGAAATGGTCCAGGGAATATGACAAAGGTTTCGCACCCTCAATGGTTCAAATCCGATAGCATGCACCCTCGGAAAAGACCTTAGAGAAGGAAGGGTCGCATAGCAGGCTGCCCGAGGCGATTGGGAGGGCTAGAGGTCGTCAATGGAGGTTGCCTTTGACAGTTTCTCTATTGAGGTGTAGAACAACCCCTTCGTTCTCCGAGTCGGTCGACCAAAAGGGACAGGCTTCTCCAATCGCTTCACACTGTCTTCCTTGAGCAGAATCAACTTCTTGCCCTCTGAGTACCCTGAGATTTCTCTGTAGTTGTCTTTGATTGGAGAGTCTGGGTCGCTCGGTTCAATGATCTTGGCTATCTCGCCGAAATACTGGACTTCAGAATCCGGAGCTCCAACATACAAGGCAAGATACGGAGGTTGGCGTCTTATGTACACATGAGCCCACGCGTTGTACTTGAGCAAGAACAAGACGCCTTCTCGTGTAGATGGGAAGACCGCGACTTCGCCCGGTGGATAGCTCCCCAACTGTTCCCGTGATACGACAGGCTTCGCGGGGGGGCTCTGACCCGCCTCAGCTTGGGGCAATCGGAAAGTGTCCTCAGGGATTTCTGGTAGTGACTCTGGCGGTCCCGCAAAGATTCTGGTCGCCGACGAAGTAAGCAGTTTGCCACGGGCTTCAATCTCAAGCTCCGTCCATCGATCCTTGTCGGAGAAGTACTTGTTTAGCTGGATCCCACTGTCGGCATAAATCCCTTTCTTCTCACTGAACTGACGGTTTCCGAGTTCAGGATTATAGCTGGTCAATGTAAGGTTTCCAATCGTATCCTTCCATTGCCGATGGATCCTCTCGTGGTCGGGCCCAAGCATCGCCATCCATTCTTCGCTGAGTGTTCTGGGCATCACGTGCTCAGCCTGAGCTTTGCCAACGTCGGCACGCTCTTTATGGGGAATCGCGTCTTCAAGAGCTCGGAGGACCGCATGGCAATAATCACTGGAGTACAGGTCGTACTTGAGAAGGGCATCCGAGAATTTCGCATCATCTGGCCATTTCTTGTCCTTGAGGAATTTCAACACGCGATCCATTCCGCCTGCTGAGAACTCGCTGCAGGCGGAGGAGAACCAACGACCATACGCACGGGAACTCTCACCGCATACATATCGCCTCAAGACGAATCCGCGAATGCCCTCCAGATTACGAATCAGTTCCTCATCGGTCATGTTTCCCCGAGTGGCTGAATCGAGCAGCAGCAGAACCAGAGGACTGGCTGTGCCAACGTCCAATTCCCTGAGGCCTCGTAGCGATTTCTCAACGCGATCGGATACGTGGATAGACCTTCCAGAAATGAATGAGTGTAGTTGCGCAAACCAAATCAATTTCTTGACCAAGGCTTCTGAATCAAATCCCTTCGCAGGAAACGCGCTCTCAAACGTATCGGCTGTCTCATCCTTCCTTACGTAGACTCCGCCTGTCATCAGAAAGTCTCGCAAGAAGTTCGAAAAGAGAATCGAGTTCATAGTCCCGTTCACTTCGAACATCTTCTCCAACGGCCGCCAATGTACATCATCGAAGGCGTCCATCGTGTTCGGCGTGACTTGCATGAATACATAGTTACGGATCAAATCACTCTCCTCGAGGGGGACGCCGGTCGAGTTAAGACTTTTGAAGATCTTGAATGGGCTATCTCCTTCCAGGTTGATCAGGACGAAACCGAGTCGATCTGTTGACGTAGTGAACAAGCCACGAAGGTCAAAGCTCCTACCATCATCCAGACCTGCTGAGATCTGCCTTCGGAAGTACTCATACGCCCCGAACATACCAGTCTCCTTGACGTGGGAGCTCAACTCGCTGTTCTCAATGATCGCGGAGTACGCGTCCCTGTCTCGAAGCCTGGTGTACACCTTAAAATGCTCCTGACCAGTCTTGTGCTTGTGAACGAGGAAGTTCTCATTGATTTCCTCAGCGAGTTCGTTGCCACCGGTCTCTGACGAGAGGTCTCGGATAGCGCAAAGCAGCAATGTGAGGGTCACGAGTCGCTGTTGTCCATCAATCAGATGATAGGCGGTGACCACGCCAGGCAGATGCTGTGCAGGCATACACACAAGTGACCCCATGAAGTGCGTCTTCGTCGGCTCATCCGAGTATAGCTCCATCAAGTCATCCCAGAGCTTCTCCCAATTGATCTTGTCCCAGGAGTAATATCGCTGAAAGGCAGGGACTACATATTGGTCGCCGCTGTGAAGAACCATGCTCAGGCTTCTGTCGACCGCTTTCATGAGTATCCCACCACGTTAGGATGTGGGTAGGTTCTACGTTGCTAAAAAAGCAGCGGCTCCATGCATGCTTGCCGCCCCAGTATGCAATAAGAAGAATGATGCGGTCTAGGCGATCCCAAGCTTGGGAATGGCGACGAGATAGGCTCTCCTCAGCTCTTCCTCGTCAATGTGGTGATAGATGTCAATCGCCTCTGAACGGACGTCGCCCCGCAGCTCCTGGACCATCTCTCGAGGCATGCCGTTGCGCCTGAGATGGGTGGTGAACCAGTGCCTGAGACAATGAGGCGTGAAGTGGTCCTCCAGCCTATCAGAGTCTGGATTGTGCAACCCAACAAGCTTGGCGTGGCTCGTGACAATGTTGTAGACTCCATTCTTGTCCAGTCTCCCACCTCCAGATGTCACGAACAGTGCTGTCGAATCCTTCGTCGCGTATCTATTCCTAACAAACAACCAATCCTGAAGTACTCGCCCGCACTCCTCGTCGAAGAACACGACTCTGTTGGACCTCTTTGCCTTTGGCTTCAGAGTGATCTTCCCCTCGACCGGGTCTATGTCGTTCAGATCGATCGTCACGAGCTCGCCTCGGCGAATGCCTGTCTTTGCTAGAAGGAGAATCACTGCCTTATCTCTCGGGACTAGTGCTGATTCCACCAGCGCCTTGAGCTGCTCGGTCGTGATCATTTTCCTCGAATGAGCATCTCCAGGACCGTCGCTCTTGTACCTGCGCAGGTACCTCTTCCGAACAAGAAGCGCCAGATTGGTCTCGATGATCTCCTCGTATATGAGATAGTCGAAGAACCCGGAGATTGATGATAAGTGGTTCTCAATCGTTGACATGCTAAGCTTTCGTTCCTCGCGTAGGACTCTGATGTAGTCTCTGAGGGAGTCCTTGTCTACCTTCGCGATGTCGTGGATATCAATGCTCTCGAGATAATTCCTTAAGCTGCGCAATGCTGACATGTACGAATGGATTGAGTATGGGGTCATCCCTCTTAGTCGGCAGTCCCCCGCGAACGCTTCGATATACTCATTCACGTTTCCGGGCTTTTCCGGTGCTATTGTGCTTGTGGCGTCGCTCAGCAATCCACCTCCCCTCGGTCATGTTCTCCTCGATGAATTCACACTCAACTAGGAAGTTCATTGAATCGACGATATCGGCCATTCCCTTAGCGTCGTTCAGGCTGATTCCGATCAAGCCGGGGATGTCATTCAACAGGACAACATTGCGGCTGAGAAACAGATTCTTGATCTTTTTCAGGACCCGTAGATTGAGGTTTGAACATTCCGCTTCTGACAGCTTTTTCCTGTACTTTGCGATGGTCTCGTCGTTCTCTTTCACAAGATTCTCCGCTTGCGTCAACCGCTCCGTAAGGCGCCTTAGCTCTGCCTGCAGATCGCTAACCTGCTTTTCGAGAACCTCGCGCGGCGTGAAGCTGGCATCAGCCTTTCTGATCGTGTTGTCGACGAGCTCGTACACGAATTGTGATACGGAGACGTCGTGACGGGCAGCGTAGTCTTTCCACTGCTTGACCAACTCCTCGGTGGGCAAATAGACCATCACGACCCGTTTCTTTATCGTCGCAGTTTTGCCCAAATTCGGCCTTCCGGGACCTTTTTTCACTGGTATGCAGAAAAACATCTGGCTATTAATAATTTGCTAGCAACTAATGTGCGAGGGCCCGGATTTGAACCGGGGGACTCCTGCGAGAACAGATCTTGAGTCTGTCGCCTTTGACCGAGCTTGGCTACCCTCGCTTGAAGTTGTCGTTAGGGGAGGTGAGGTAATAAACATT
>Ga0315277_10003618_pt1 | contig 20923 bp, 22 predicted proteins | sample YL17G05_15_MG_FD_203695 | JGI IMG/M metagenome (GOLD analysis project Ga0315277, IMG submission 203695) | Sediment microbial communities from Yellowstone Lake, YNP, Wyoming, USA - YL17G05_15 | ecosystem: Environmental > Aquatic > Freshwater > Lake > Sediment | place: USA: Wyoming | collected... | reverse complement strand
CCCGGGCCCTCCAGTAATCGAGGAGATCGGCCATCGTCTTCTCGAAGGGAATCCGCGCTTCCCAGCCGGTCATCTTGCGGAATTTGCCGCAGTCGGCGAGAAGGATCGGGACGTCGGACGGCCGGAGCCGCTCGGGATCGACTTCGACCCGAACCTTGACCTTGCTCAGGGCGAGGATCGTATCCAGGACCTCCTTCATGGCGAAGGCCCGGCCCATTCCGATATTATAGACGTCGCCCGGTTCGCCTTTCTCAACGGCCAACCAGTAGGCGCGGACGATGTCGCGGACGTCGGAGAAATCGCGCTTGGCCTCGAGGTTTCCGACCCGGACGACGGGCTCCCTTTTCCCCTTTTCGATCTCGGCGACCTGTTTGGCGAAGTTCGAGGTCACGAACACATCGCCCCGCCGAGGTCCGGTGTGGTTGAAGCCCCGTGTCCGGATGGTGTGCAGGCCGTAACTCTTGAAGTACTGGTAGGCAAGGAGGTCCTGGGCCACCTTGCTGACCGCGTAGGGGCTGAGCGGACGGAGCGGATTGGTCTCCTTCATCGGGACCTCGTCGGGGTAGACCAGGCCGTATTCCTCGCTCGAGCCGGCGATCTGGATGCGGGGCTGGAGTTTGAGGGACAGGGCGGCCTCGAACAGATGGATCTCGCCCATCGCGTTGATGGCGAAGGTCTCGGCGGGGAGCTTCCAGGAGGTGGGGACGAAACTCTGAGCGGCCAGGTGGAAGATCCGATCGGGCTTGACCTGGTCCAGGACCGCCCTCAGAGAAACGAAATCCTTGAGATCGCCCTCTTTGAGAACGATCTTATCAAGAATGCCCTGGATATTCTCCATCCGGCTTCTCCAGCGGACGAGGCCGAAGACCTCGACGCCGGGGTGCTCGGCCAGGATATACTCCGCGAGATGGCTTCCGGCGAAACCCGTGATGCCGGTGATCAGGACTTTCATTCAACCTCCTTCATTCCGTCCGGAGTCAGCGACGGTCCTTGTAGTACGTGTCGTAGAAAGACTTGAACTCTCCGCTCTTCTCCTTGATGGCCTTCCACCAGGCCGGATGGGCCTCGTACCAGCGGACGGTCGCGGCCAACCCCTCCTCGAATGAAACCTCGGGCCGCCAGCCCAGCTCGTGTATCCGGCGGCAGTCGATGGCATAGCGCCGGTCATGGCCGGGCCGGTCCGGGACGGTTTTGATCAGGCTCTCGGGCCGTCCGAGCTGGTTCACGATCCGGCGGGCGACCTCGATGTTGGGGACTTCGTTGTTGGCGGCGACGTTGAAGACCTCGCCCGGGAGGCCGCGCCGCAGGACAAGGTCGATCGCCCGGCAGTGGTCCTCGACGTGGAGCCAATCCCTGACCTGGCGGCCGTCCCCGTAAAGGGGCAGGGTCCGGCCTTCGAGCGCGTGGGTCGTGAACAGGGGGATGAACTTTTCCGGATACTGGAAGGGGCCGTAGTTATTGCTCGGCCTGAGGATGACGATGGGCAAACCATAGGTGATGTTGTAGGCGCGGGCCAGCCGGTCGGCGCCGGCCTTGCTGGCCGAGTAGGGCGAGGAGGGCTCGAGCGGATCCTCTTCCGAGAAAAAGCCTTCCTCCCGGCTCCCGTAGACCTCGTCGGTCGAGACGTGGATGAAGGCCTCGACTTGGGGGGCCAGGCGCAGGGCTTCAAACAGGACGAAGCTTCCGTAGACGTCGGTCAGGACGAATTCGCCGGCGTCGAGGATGGACCGGTCGACGTGGGTCTCGGCGGCCAAGTGGACGACCCCCCAGACGCGGGGGAGGATCGTCCGGACGAGATCCCTGTCCCGGATGTCGCCGCGGATAAACTCGTAGCGGGGATTCGCCTCGACGTCCCGGAGGTTCTCGAGGTTGCCGGCGTAGGTCAGCTTGTCGAGGTTGATGATCCTGACCTCCGGATAGCGGGCCAGGAGCCACCGGACGAGATTGCTCCCGATGAACCCGGCCCCGCCCGTGACGAGAAGGACGCGTCCGTCCGGGCCGCGCTCGGGGCGCAGCGGGCGGCCCTCGGCCTCAGCCATCCTTCCGCCTCCAATCGTAGGGTATGAGACTGTCGTGGGGATCCAGCCGCTGCTCGTCGGGATGATCGGGGTTGTAGGGCTCGGTCGGAACGTTGACGACGACGGCCTCCTCCGGGCTGACGCACATCCAGCCGTGCCAGACCCCGGCCGGGATCTGGACGAGGATGGGGCGATGGACGCCCAGGTAGAATTGGGAGAGCTCGCCCTGGCTGGGCGATCCCTCCCGGCCGTCGAAGAGGGCCAGCTTGATCATGCCCGCGACGCAGGCAACGTTGTCCGTCTGCTTCTCGTGTTTATGCCAGGCCTTGACGACCCCCGGCAGCGTCGTCGTCGCATAGACCTGGCCGAAAGCGCCGAACAGCTCGTCGTCCCGGCGCAGGATCTCCATGAGCCGCCCCCGTTCGTCCGGGATGACCTTGAGTGTCTTGACCTTGACGCCGTCGATCATGCCCCTCTCCTTTCCCGCGCTTTCGACCGCCCCTACTTGATGCCGATTTCGCTCTTATCCCCGACCATGAACCGGTAGGCCACGGGCTGGGGCGGACACTTGTAGATCCGGACCTCGCGGCCGATCAGGCTCTGATCGATCCGGCTCCCGACGTCGAGGATCTCGCTTCCCTCCAGGATGATGCTGTGTTCGACCTCGGTCCGGAGGATCCGGCAGTCCTTCTGGATGGCGGTGAACGGCCCGATATAGGACTCGGCGATTTCGGTCCCGGCGCCGATGATGGCCGGGCCGCGGATCGTGCTCGCCCGGACCTTGACCCCGGGCTCCAGGATGACCTTGCCGCTGATCCGCGAAGCCTCGTCGACCTCGCCCTCGATCCGGGTCTCGATCGTCTCCAGGATGAGACAGTTGGCCTCGAGAATATCCTCGAGCCGTCCCGTGTCCTTCCACCATCCCGAGACGAGGTGGGGTTGAACTTCGTAGCCGCGCTCGACCAGATACTGGATGGCGTCGGTGATCTCCAGCTCGTTCCGCCAGGAAGGCTTGATGGCGTGGACGGCCTCGAAGACATGGGAATCGAACATGTAGACGCCGACCAGAGCCAGGTTGGACTTGGGCTCCTTGGGTTTCTCGACCAGCCTGACGACGCGGCCGTTCGAGAGCTCGGCGACGCCGAACATCTGGGGGTTGGGGACCTCGGTCAGCAGGATGAGGGCGTTGGGCTTGCGGGCCTCGAACTCCCGGACCAGGGACAGGATCCCGCTCTTGAGCAGGTTGTCCCCCAGGTACATGACGAACGAGTCGCGCCCCAGGAAGGGCTCCGCGATCATGACGGCGTGGGCCAGGCCCAAGGGCTCGTCCTGCTCGATGTAGCTCAGCCGGACGCCCCAGCGGTCTCCGGTCCCGGCCGCGTCCTTGATCTCCTGCTTGGTCTCCCCGACGATGATCCCGATCTCCTTGATCCCGGCCTCGGCCAAGGCCTCTATCCCGTAGAACAGGACCGGCTTGTTGGCGACCGGAACGAGCTGCTTGGCTTGGGTGAAGGTCAGCGGCCGCAGTCGCGTTCCCTTCCCGCCGCTAAGGATGAGACCTTTCATGTCAGAGCCCGATGCCTCCCAGGATGTCGGTCGTTTTCCCGACGTTGCCCAGGCCGAACGACACTCGGAACTGGGTCTCCGGCTTTTCCCGGAAATAATAGACGCGCGCCTCGACTTTGAATGCGAGGCACTGGTAATCATAGTTGAATGAGAAAGCGCTGTAAAGCATCTTTCTGTCCTGGATGTTGTAGTCGACCTCGGCCAGGGCTTCCACGGACAGGGCCGGGATCTTGAGGCCGCCGCCGAAACTGACCTGATGCCGGTTATACCAGGCGTTCTGCAGGTAGGGGTTGATGCTCTTGTACCAGCTGACCCTTAAATACAGGTCGTCCTCGGGAAGCCCGAGGTTGGCGCCGAGGCGGACGCTGGACAGCGTCTTATGGTAGGGGTTGAAATCGGCCGAGAAATCGATGCTGTATTGTCCCGACGGATAGAAACGGAGGTAGCTCGTGACGTCGGTCCAGCTCGGGATCTTGCCGTCGACCTTGTAAATCTGGAGCGGGCTCTCCTCCGGGGCCAGGTAATAAGTGTTGGAGAGGCCCAGAGTCACGATTTCGCGGGGCATGTCATCCTGTTTAACCATGAACCGGTTGGTCAGCCCGAAGGTCAGCTGATGGAAGCGGTAGAAATAGCCGCTGGTCGTGATGATCCGGTCCGAGTTGGTGACGGGGCTGTCGAAGCGGTAGGATACGGAGGGCTCGATGACGTGCTTGAGGTAGGGCTCGTCGTCCGCCCTGCGGAAGATCTTGAAGAAGATGGGCCCGACCAGCTCGAAGCTTAGGTTGTAGTTCTGGGTGAACAGGGGTTCGTCGACGCGCTGCGTGCCCCAAGGGGCGTAGCTCTGGAAGTAATAGGTCAGATTCGTCCCCACGGTCGAGTTCAAGGTCAACCAGGGAATCTCCGTGAAAGGGACGGACAGGGACGGGGTCAGCCAGAAATTCTGGGAGCGGGTCTGGGTCTTGTCCTTGTAGGCGTTGGCCCAGCCGAATTCCCAACGGCTGAGCCCGGAGGACAGGGAGAAATAGAGGGGCGAAAACACCTTGATCTTGAAGGAATTGAGGCTGATCTCCGGTAGGTTGTAGGAGATGATCGAATTGGAAAGCTGGTTGAAATAGGTCTCGAACCGAGACACCCGGACATTGAAGTTGAAGTTGGACCAGTCTTTAGACAGATAGATTTGGGAACTCCTGTTGGAAATGACGGCTCGCTGGAAGTTGTTGTCGAATTCCCTCAGAAAAGCGAAGGAGCTCTGATAATCGACGTTGGCGACCAGTTTGAATCCCAAAGGGAGCGGCTGGTTATGGTTGAGCCGGAGGATGTAGGCATTGTCGGGATTTTGCAGCTCCGGGTCTTTCTTGAACAGGAAATAGTAAAGGTTGAGAGTGCCCCCGGCCCCTTCGGAAAAAAGGTATCGGTATTCGAGCCCCCCCCCCAGCCCCCGGGAGGAATAGTAATCCACGCCCAGGGTTGCGTCCATGCTCCGGCTGATGGCCCAGTAGAAGCTCTGGCTGTAGGTGAAGCCCTTGGTCCCGGAAAATCCGGCCTGGGGCATCAGGAACCCGGTCGCGCGCTCCCGGTTCAGCGGATAGCGGAAATAGGGGAGGTAGAACACGGGGACCTTCTTGATGCTGAGGACCATGTTCCACATCGCCAGGTAATCGTCCTTCTTGAGGTCGGCCCTGGAGAATGAGAACTTCCACCGCGACACGGGCTGGGCGCAGGAGGTCACCTTGCCCTTGCCGAGGGCGTAGAGGTTGTCCGCCTTTTTCTCGAGGGCGTCGGCCTCGTAGTAGAGGCTGGGCTGGACCATGCCGAAGACCTTGACGAGTTCCCCGCGCGAGCCGTCCAGGTTGAAGGACGCCCGTTCGGCGCTCATAACCTCCCGGGGAGACTGGAGGACGACATGGCCTTCGGCCAGGACGTCCTTCTTCTCGGGGTTGATTTCAACCCGGTCCGCGAACAGGGCGAGATCCTTGTAGCGGATCTCCACGCTCCCGGTGGCGATGATCGTATCCTTGCTCCGTCGCTCGAGGGTGACGGCCAGGATTTGGTAATCTCCGACTATGGTGGTCTGCCGGGCCTCCTGGGGAGCCGTCTGGACGGCGTCCTGGACCGCCGTCCGGCCGGCCGCCGTAAGGCAGACGGCCAGGGCCAACCAGACGAGGAGGACCGGCCTTCTCATGATTACAACTGTAGCACAAGCCCCGCCGCCTAATCAAACCTGCCCGGAGCGTCCTCGGCCGGCTTCCTGAATGGATTCGCCGCTTTACGGAGCAAAACGCCCGTTTTCAAAGCCCTCCCGGTCTGTGCTATCATTATGAAGCCATGCGGGATCGTAGGTCCGGCCTCCTTTCCCTGCGCCGCTGGACGGAGTTGAGCTCGCTGGGGCTCATGCTCCCCTCGTCCATCGTCGTCGGGCTCGTTTTCGGCTGGCTCTTCGACAAAGCGTTCGGAACCGGTCCCTGGGGCCTGCTGGCGTTTTTTGTCCTGGGCGCCGTTTCGGGTGTCGTCAGCCTGTTCCGGGCCCTGGCCAAGTACGACAAGGACGAAAAAGAGTGAACCTCGACACGAGCACCGAAGAAAAAATCCTCAGGCGCATTCCGGCCGAGATCGCGGCCGCAAGCCTGATCCTGGCCGTCCCAACCGGGTTTTTATTCGGCCCGGGCGTCGCCGGGCTGTTCTTCCTTGGGGGAGTCCTGGCTTCCCTGAGCTTCCTGTCGTTGAAACGCTGGCTGTTCAAGGCCTCCCTGGGAGACCGGAAGAGGGCCATAGTCTCGTTCGTGGGCTTCTACGTCCTCCGGCTTATCTTGATCGGGGCCGTTTTTTCCACTATAATCCTCCTTTACAAAAGAAAAGCCATCGCGTCCGCGGCGGGCTTTTCCGTCCTCATCCTCGTCCTTTTCGCTGAGGCCCTGGTCGCCGTCGCGCGGAAACCGACATGGAAGAGTTAGAGCCGAAACTATTCCTGGTGGACCTTTTCAATCGGGTCCTGGGCAAACCCCTGGCCGCCCTCCTCCACCTGGTCGGGATCGAGGTCCGGAACCCGGATCACCTCCTCCCCGACCATGTCGTCATGAGCTTCATCGTCATGGTCCTTCTCATCCTCTTTTTCGGCCTCGCCTCCCGAAAGCTCCGGCCCGTCCCGGGCCGTCTCCAGAGCCTTCTCGAGCTCATCGTCGGCTTCTTCGAAAACCTCATCGCCGATATCATCGGCGAGGGAGGCAAGAAGTACCTTCCGGTCGTCGGGACGGTCGGGATCTTCATCTTCGCCTGCAACATGATCGGCCTCTTTCCCGGCTTCATGTCCCCGACGAGTAAAATCAACGCGACCCTCGGCTGCGCCCTGGTCATCTTCGTCTACTACCATGTCCAGGGGATGAAGGCCCAGGGCGTCTTCAAATACCTCAAGCATTTCGCCGGCCCCATCCCGGCCTTGGCGCCGCTCCTCATCCCGATCGAAATCATCAGCCATTTCTCCCGTCCCGTCTCGCTGTCCATGCGATTGTTCGGGAACATCTTTGCCGAGGATCTCCTCATCATCATCGTCGGGTCCATCGTCCCCTTCATCCTCCCCCTCCCCTTCATGGCCGTGGCCATCTTCACGGCCGTCATCCAGAGCTTTGTCTTCGTCCTCCTCTCCTGCATCTACATCGGGGGGGCGGTGGCCCATGAACAAGAACACGCTACATGAAAGGAGTTTCATCATGACAGGCAAGCTTCAAAAGCTCGGACTGCTCCTCTTCTTCATCCTGGTTGTCGGCGGCCCGCTGCTGGCCCAGGAGCAGACCCCGGGCCTGACCGACCAACGCGCCAACTTGTTCAGGCTGTCCCTGATCCTGGGCGCCGGCGTCATCACCCTGGCCGTGATCGCGGGCGCGTTCTGCCAGGCCAAGGCCCTTTCCAGCGCCTGCGAAGGGATCTCCCGGAACCCGAGCGGAGCGCCCCAAATCCGGTTCCTGCTCGTCTTCGGCCTGGTCTTGATCGAGACCCTGGTCATTTACGCCCTGCTCATCACGATCATCATCCTCCTCATCCAGTGGGGGAACTACGCCTAATTCGGAGTCCGGCGCGACCGGAGGGGGCATGGGCGTCTCCATCTTCCGCATTCTCAAGCTGACCTTCCAGCGCTTCAACAGCGATCGCTGCTGGAACTCGGCCATTGTCATCTCCTACTTCGCCCTCCTCTGCGCCGTCCCCCTGGTCGCCCTGTTCGCCTACGTCACGGCCAAGGTCCTGGGCAACTCCGCGATCGCCTTCCGGAGCCTCAACATCTTCTCCGAGGAGTTCTTCGCCCAACTCGACCCGTCCTTCTTCAGCCGTCTCCAGGACGTCGCCAAGAACCTCTCCAACCTCGGCTGGATCAGCCTGGGCGGATCCTTCGTCGCGGCCAGCTTCCTGTTCTCGAACCTGATCTATTCGATCAACTTCATCTTCAAGGCCCATTACCAGAAGTCCTTCTTCTACAACCGCCTGATGGAATACCTGATCATGTTCACGATCGGGATCATCATGCTCTTCTCGCTGGCCATCACGGCCGTCTGGACGGCCCTCCACCGGACGATCGAGACCTCGGCTTTCGGAACCCAGTTCCTCAACCCCAAGGCCATGACCCTGGTCGACAACGTCCTTCTCCAGTACCTTCTCCCGTTTACCCTGACCTTCCTCGTCTTTTTTTCCCTCTACAAGTTCATTCCCGAGGTCAAGGTGCACACCCGATCGGCCGCGCTGGCCGCCGCGATCGCCGCCGTCCTCTGGGAGATCTTCAAGCGCGGGTTCGCCTTCTACGTCGTCAACCTGTCCGTGATCGGCATGGTCCTCTCCAAACTGCTCCAGGGAACGCTGACCTCGATCATCTTCTTCCTCCTCTGGATCTCATTTTCCCTGGTCATCCTTCTCTGGGGGGCGGAGCTCGCCTCCGTCCTCAACGACAAGCTCGACGGGAAGCTCCATGAGCACTCGACCTAAGGCCCGCGCCGTCAGCCTGACCGTCAGGGAGCTGGCCGAGCGGCTCGGCCTATCGTTCGAGGGCGACGGCGCCGTTGTCGTCAGCGGCGTCGCCGGCCTCGATCGGGCCGGCCGGGGGGATCTTTCGTTCCTGGCCCATCCCCGCTTCCGGCCCCATCTCGAGAAGACCGGGGCCTCGGCCCTCATCCTGGCGCCCGGCGTCGCTTGGGACAGGACCCCGGTCCTCCGGGCCGAGAATCCCCATCCGGCCTTCGTCCGGGCGACCGAGCTTTTCTTCAAGCCCTTCCGCCCCGACCCGGGAATCCATCCGACCGCCCTCGTCTCCGCCTCGGCCAAGATCGGAAGGGACGCTTCGATCGGCGCCCTGTGCTGGATCGGGGACGGCGCCGAGATCGGCGCCGGATCGATCCTTCATCCCTTGGTCGCCGTCTATCCGGGCGTCCGGATCGGCCGGAACGCCGTCATCCACTCTCAGGTCACGATCCGCGAGGACGTTTCGATCGGCGACAACGTCATTCTCCATGCCGGGGTCGTCATCGGCTCGGACGGCTTCGGATACATCAAGGGGCCCGACGGGCGCCACATCAAGATCCCCCAGATCGGCTCGGTCCGGATCGAGGACGATGTGGAGATCGGCGCCAACTCGACCGTCGACCGGGCGGCCTTGGGAGAAACCGTTATCGGCAAGGGGTCCAAAATCGACAACCTGGTCATGATCGCCCACAACGTCGAAATCGGGACGAACACGATCCTGATCGCCCAGACCGGGATCGCCGGGAGCACCAAGGTCGGGAACAACGTCATCACCGGAGGCCAGGCCGGCCTGGCCGATCATGTGACCGTCGGCGACAACGTGTTTATCGCCGCCCAGGCGGGCGTCGCCAAGGACATCCCGGCCGGATCCATGGTGGGCGGATCCCCCCATCTCGACATCAAGGACTGGCTGAAATTGTCCGCCCTGCTTCCCCAGCTCCCCGAGCTCGTCAAGGACCTCAAGCGGCTCAAGACAAAGCTCGAGGAACCGGATAAAAAGTGATCCCCGCCTCCCCGGCCGGAATCAGGACCGGCTGAGGTAATCCTCGACGGCCAGGGCGGCATGGACGCCGCTTCCGACGGCCGTCGCCAGTTGGGGAGGGCAGGCGTCGGTCACGTCCCCGGCCGCGAACAATCCCTCGCGCGAGGTCGCGAACGACGGCCCGACTTTGATCTGCCCCCACTCGTTGATCTCGACCAGCCCCCGGACGATCTCCGTGCTGGGGACGGTGCCGATCGATATGAACAGCCCGTCGACGGGGAGCGCCGAGGCGGCGCCGCTCTTAACGTTGCGGAGAGATAAGGATTCAAGCCGCCCGCGCCCTTCGATCCCGGCGATGACCGTATCCCTCAAGATTTCGATCGCGGGCGACGTGAAGACGCGCTCCTGGATAATCCTCTCCGCCCGGAAGGCGTCCCGGCGGTGGATGAGGATGACTTTCCGCGCCAGACGGCTCAGATAGAGAGCCTCGGACAGGGCGTTGTTCCCGCCGCCTACGACCGAAACCGTCCGGTCCCGGAAGAAGGCGCCGTCGCAGGTCGCGCAATAGGAAACGCCGCGGCCGGCCAGCTCGGCCTCGCCGGGAACTCCGAGTTTTCGGTAGACCGATCCCGTGGCGATCAGGACGGCGCGGCCAGCGAAATCCCCCCGGTCGCAGGATACGATCCAGCCCGAGGCGGCGGGCCGGACGGTTTTAGCCTCGGCCCTTTCGATGACAGCCCCGAACTTGAGGACGTGGGCCTTGAAACTCTCCATCAGCGATCGGGGTTCGACGCCGTCGGGATAGCCGGGGAAGTTCTCGACCCGGTCGGCCAGAAGGATTTGTCCGCCCGGGACGGTTTTTTCCAGGACGACCGTGCGCCGGCGCGCCCGCCCCGCGTAGACGGCCGCGGCAAGTCCGGCCGGCCCGGCCCCGACGATGACGACGTCCCAGGCTTCGCTCATGCGAGGTGCTTGGAAACGATCTCCGCCAGCCTGGCTTCGGGGAGAACCCCGACAACGGTCTCTTCGGCCTTCCCCGCCTTGAACAGAATCAGGGTCGGGATGCTCATGACCCCGTAGCGCTCCGCCGCCTTCATATTCTGGTCGACATCGACCTTGACGATTTTAAGCCGGCCCTTGAAATCGGCGGCGATCTTATCCACAGCCGGAGCGATCATCCGGCACGGCCCGCACCAGGCGGCCCAGAAATCGACCAGGACGGGAAGCGGGGACTGGAGGACTTCCGCTTCAAAATTGGCATCGGTTCCGGTGACGGTGTCGGACGACATGATTCTCTCCTTACCCCCAGCCCAGTTTCTCGTGGAGAAGGTCGAAGTAATTCCGGCGCGGGGACGAGATGAGCTGGAGCGTGAGGCCCGACCAGGCGATCTCGACGACCGAATCCCGGTGGAGGGGAAGCCCGCGCTGCCCGTCCATCGTCAGGTACGCCTCCTCGCCGTCGGCCAGGATCCTCAGCCTCACCCGGGAGCTCGAGGCGACGGCCATGGACCGGAAGGATAAGGTATGGGGACAGATCGGCGCCAGGATCATGGCCGGGACCGCGGGATGGACGATCGGGCCGCCGGCCGAGAGGGAATAGGCCGTCGAGCCGGTCGGGGTCGAGACGATCAGGCCGTCGGCCTTGACCGTGGCGATCTCCTTGTCGTCGATCCAGATCCTGAATTCGATCATGCGGGCCTTGGCGCCCTTGTTGACGACGACGTCGTTGAGACAGAGATAGGTCTCGTTCAGGACCCGCGCCTCGAGGAGTCCGCGCGGGCTGACGATGGATTCGTTCCCGCTCAAAAAAGCGTCAAGGGTCAGAATCATCTCGTCGCGCGGGACCTCGGTCAGGAAGCCGAGCCGGCCCAGGTTTACCCCCAACACGGGGACTTTCTGGCGGGCGGCCAGGTGGGCGACGCTGAGCAGGGTCCCGTCCCCGCCCAGGACGGCCAGGAGGTCGGATTCGGAAGCGACCTTCTCCCGGGGGATCCCCGCGCCCAGGCCCAGCTTCCGCGCGGCGACCTCCTCCGGCCGCAATTCCAGCTTGCGTTCGCCCGCGAAGCGGGCGAGATCCCGCATGACGTCTTCGATCTCCGGAGCATGCGGCTTGATGACGAGCCCGATCCGTTTAATCGTTTTCATCCCGGATGATCTCCTTGACGCGGGCCCGGACCGCGTCGGCGCTCATGGCCTCGCGGCCCAGGGTCCAATGGATGAAGAATTCCCGGTTCCCCCGCTGTCCCCGGATGGGGCTGGCGCAAAGGCCGCGCGCCCCGAACCCGAGCCGGGCCGCCTCTTCCGCGATCCGGACCAGGACTTCCTCATGGACGCCGGCATCCCGGACGATCCCTTTCTTCCCCACCTGGCGGCGGCCCGCCTCGAACTGGGGCTTGACCAGCGCGACGAGGTTACCGGCGCCGAGGAAGGCCGCCACCGCCGGCAGGATCTTGAGGATGGAGATGAAAGACAGGTCCATGGTCGCGACCTCGACCCTCTCGGCGAAATCCGCGGGCGCGAGGGCTCGGGCGTTCTTTTGGATCCGGACGACCCTCGGATCGGCGGCAAGCCGGCCGGAGAGTTGGCGCGTATCGACGTCGACGGCGTACACTTTGCGGGCTCCGCGCTGGAGGAGGCAGTCCGTAAATCCCCCCGTCGAGGCGCCGAGATCGGCCGCGACCCGGCCCGCGACCTCAATGCCGAAGACATCCAGCGCCCTCTCGAGCTTAAGTCCGCCCCGCCCCACGTAGGGCAGGACGGCCAGAAGCCTCAGCGGCTCGTCGGCGGCCGTGGGCCGGCCGGGCTTTTCGATCCTCCGCTCGCCCGCGTAGACCAGTCCCGACATGATCAGGGCCTGGGCCTTTTCCTGGCTCGGCGCGAGGCCCTGGAGGACCATGACCTTATCGGCCCTGTCCTTGGCCACTCCGGCGCCCTCCCTTACCGTCCTTCCGGGCGGCCGGGCGCGGCGGTTTCCGGCCGCAGAACTCGCGGACCTGGTTGACCAGCCCGTCCTCGTCCAGCCCGTAAAGCTTCCGGATCTCCGCGGCTTTCGCGACGGGGAAAATCGCGATCGGAAAACCGAGCGACTTGAACTTGAGGTCGAACCTCCGCTCCCGGTCAAGGAGCTCGCGGACTTCGCCCCCGAAGCCGCCGGCGGCGATCCCTTCCTCGACCGTGATAACGGCGCGCCCGGGCTTGGCCCAGCGGAGGATGAGCTCCTCGTCGAGAGGCTTCGCGAACCTGGCGTTGACGACGGCGAAACTCAACCCTTCCCGTTCGAGACGCCGGGCCGCGGCCAGGGCCGGGGCGACCAAGCTCCCGTAGGCCAGGAGGAGGTTGCGCCCGTCCTTGAGGACTTCGGCTTTCCCGAGCGGAAGAACGCGCAGGTTCCGGTCGAGACGGACGCCGAGCCCGCGCCCTTTGGGATAGCGAACGGCGGCCGGGTGACCGTAGTTCAAGGCGGACTTGATCATATGCCGGAACTCGTTCTCGTCTTTGGGCGCCATCAGGATCATGTTGGGCATGGACCGAAGGTAAACGATGTCGTTGACGCCTTGGTGGGTCGGTCCGTCGTCGTCCACGGCGCCCGAACGATCGAGGGCGAAAACGACCGGGAGGTCCATGAGCGAGACGTCGTGGTAGATCTGATCGTAGGCCCTCTGGAGGAAGGTCGAGTAGACGGCGACGACGGGTTTAAAGCGACAGAGGGCCAAGCCGGCCGCAAAGTTGACGGCATGCTGCTCGGCGATTCCGACGTCGTAGAAGCGGTCCGGAAACCGCTCGGCGAAGGGTGTGAGGCCGGTCCCGTCCGGCATGGCGGCCGTGATGGCCAGGACTCTCGGATCCTCTTCGGCCAACCGGACCATGGTTTCGCCGAAAACCCGGGAGAAGGTCGGGATCCGGCTCTTCTCCCGGAGCTCGCCCGTGTGGAGGTCGAAAGGCCCGGTTCCGTGAAACTTCTCGGGATTCTCCTGGGCGGGGCTGTAGCCTCGGCCCTTGTGGGTGACGCAGTGGATGAGGACGGGTCCGTCGTACGTCTTGGCTTCGCGGAAGACCTCGACGAGCGATCCCAGGCTGTGTCCCTGGACGGGCCCGATGTAGCGGATGCCCAGCTCCTCGAAGACGAGGCCGGGGAAGAACGCCTTCTTGATAAGGTCCTCGAGGGCGCGGCCGGCCTTGATCAGGGTCCAGCCGACGCCGGGGATGGACTTGAGGATGGACTTGGCCTGGTCTTTGATCCGGAGGTAATGCTGGCCCGATACGAGGTAGGTCAGGTACTTGGACATAGCGCCCACGCTCGGCGAGATGGACATCTCGTTGAAGTTGAGGACGACAACGATCCGCTCGCGGAGGTGGCCGATCTGGTTCAGGGCTTCCCAGGCAACGCCGCCGGTCAGGCTGCCGTCGCCGACGACGGCTATGACGTGATGATCCTGATTGTTCTTATCCCGGGCGACCGCCAGGCCGAGCGCCGCCGATAAGGCCGTTGAAGCGTGGCCCGTGTTGTAGGCGTCGTATTCGCTTTCCTCGATGCAGGGAAAACCGCTGATCCCCTGGAATTGACGCAGGCCCTGGAAGCGGTCCTTCCGCCCGGTCAGGATTTTATGGGTGTAGCACTGGTGGCCGACATCCCAAATGATCTTATCTTTGGGCGCGTCGAAGACGTAGTGAAGAGCCAGCGTCAGCTCGACGACGCCCAGGTTGGCGGCCAGATGGCCGCCCGTTTTGGAAACGGTCTCAAGGATGAGGACCCGGATCTCCCTCGCGAGCTGGGCCAGCTCCTTGGTGGTCAGTCCTTTAATGTCCTGCGGGCTCCTGACGCGGTCAATGATCTTCGTCGTCATGGGACACCTTCATGGCTTACGGTTCGAGCAGGAGGGCCAGGGCGCGGAGCTCCTCGGTCAGGAGGCCGGCTTTGTCCAGGCCGCGGACGGCGGAACGGACGAGGTCCGAGAGCCTGGTCCGGGCATCGGCGACGCCCAGGAACGCGGCCGCGTTGGGCCGGAAGCCCGGACGCGCGTCTTCCTGGGTCGTGTCGTCGATGTCGTCCCGGAGCTGGAAGGCGAGTCCGAGGCGCTTCCCGAACTCGGCGAAGCAAGCCCGGTCCCCGGATGAGGCGCCGCCCAGGACGGCCCCGGCCTCGGCCGCGGAAATGATCAGGGCGCCGGTTTTGCGCAGGATCATCTCTTCGTAGGCCGGCTCGGCTTCAGCCTCGGGCCGGAAACCGATATCCAGGGACTGCCCCCCGATCATGCCCAGGGCGCCGGCATTGCGCGCGATCAAGGCCGCGGCTTCGGCCTTGCGGGGCGCGAGCTCGGCGGGGCCGGGCGCGCCGGACATGACCTCGAAGGCGAGCGTCAACAGGGCGTCGCCGGCAAGAATGGCGATCGGCTCGCCGAAGGCCTTGTGGACGGTCGGCCGTCCGCGCCGCCAGTCGTCGTTGTCCATGGCCGGAAGGTCGTCATGGACGAGGGAATAATTGTGGATGAGCTCGATCCCGCAGGCGAAGGGGAGCGCCGCGGCTTCGTCGGCCCCGAAGCATTCGGCCGCGCAGAGAAGCAGGAGCGGACGATATCGTTTGCCCCCGGACAGGACGGCGTGCCGCATGGCCTGGAACAGGACGGAGTCCTCCCCGGCCAAACAGGCGGCCAACGCCAGCTCGACGGCCTGTTTCTTTTTCTCCAGCCGTTCCCGGAAAGCGCTCATCTCTTCGGCGTCTCCTCCCCCTCGTCGCCGGCGGCTTGCTCCCCGTCCCCGCCCTCGGGTTCGAAGGGCTCGCGCCGCAGCTCGCCCTTCTCGTCCTTGAGGAGGATCTCGACCTTCTTTTCCGCCTTGGCCAATTCCTCCCGAAGGACGCGGGCGAGCTTGACGCCCTTCTCGAACAAGGCCAGCGACTCGTTGAGGGGCAGGTCTCCCTTCTCGAGTTTGTCGACGATCCGCTCGAGATCGGCCATCGCCTTTTCGAAATGGACCATGCTCATGGCGTCTCCTTGAACCGGGATTCGACGGTCGCGGACCGGTTGACGGCCTTGACCTCGCAGGCGATCTCGCCTTTGTGGAACGAAACCACGACCTCGGCTCCCTTCCGCGTTTCCGCGGCCTTGCGGATGACGCGCCGGGTCGCCGGGTCCCAGCACAGGGCGTAGCCCTTGGCCAGGATGGCCAGCGGGCTGCGGTCGTCGAGGGCGGCGGACAGCCTCTCCCAACGGGCGAGGAGGTCGCGGAGGCGGCGGGCCATCGCGTTCTGCATTTTTTCGACCCCCAACCTCAGGCCGGCCGTATGGCCGGCGAGCGCCCGCTGCTCGTCCTTGATGCGCTTCCAGGCCCGCGTCTCCAACTCGTCCACGCGCTGAGCCAGGTTGAGGAGTCTGACCCTAAAGTTCGGGAAGGCCCGGTTCCTGGTCAGGTGGAGGGCCTCGATCTTGAGCTCCCTGAGTTTGTATCCCATCCGGAGCGCGAGGGTGGATTCGTAATGGCCGATCTTCTCCAGGAACGCCGTTTCCTTCTCGACGACCATCTCGGCCGCCGCCGAGGGCGTCGGGGCGCGCAGGTCGGCCGTGAAGTCGGCGATCGTGAAGTCGACCTCGTGCCCGACCGCCGAGATGACGGGGACCGGGCTGGCCGCGATGGCCCGGGCGACCTTCTCCTCGTTGAAGGCCCAAAGGTCCTCGATCGAACCTCCGCCCCGTCCGACGATGAGGACCTCGACCTCGGCCAGGCCGCCCAGGACCCGGATGCCCTCGGCGATCTCGTCGGCCGCGCCCTCGCCCTGGACCCGGGCGGGATGGATGAGGATGTGGAGGCGGGCGTGACGCCGGTCGAGAATGCGGAGGATATCGCGGAGGGCGGCGCCGGTCGCCGACGTCACGATACCGATCGTCTTGGGACGGAGAGGGAGTTTGCGCTTCCGGGCCGGGTCGAACAATCCCTCGGCCCGGAGTTTTTCCTTGAGCTGCTCGAAGGCGAGCTGGAGGGCACCCTTGCCCTTGGGGTCGATGGCCTCGGCGTAGAGCTGGTATTCGCCCCGGGGCTCATAGACGGAAATCCGGCCGCGGCAGACGACCTTGAGGCCGTCCTTGAGCTCGAAGGCCACCGCGCGGGCGTCGGACCGGAACATAACGGCCCTGAGTTGGGACTTCTCGTCCTTGAGGGTGAAGTAGAGGTGGCCCGACTGGTGGCGATGGAAGTTCGAGATCTCCCCCTCAACCCAGAGCCGGGGAAAGAGGTCCTCGAGCGCGGTCTTGACGAGGCTCGTAACCTCGGAAACCGAAAAGATCCGGTCAGGCTTCCCCTGTGTCATGGGTCCGGTCCTTGGGCTCGGCGACCTCCTCGCGGCGGATGGAAAGGGCCCGGCCCGTCGCGGGATCGACCTCGACCAGGGCCGCCGACAGGACGAGGCCGTCCTTGGCCGGCTCGAAACGCTGGGGGCGGCCCGACAGGAACCGGGCCAGGGCTTGGTCGGGCCTAATGCCGATAACGGAATGGTAGCCTCCGACCATGCCGACGTCGGTCAGGTAGGCCGTCCCGCCCGGGAGGATTTTTTCGTCCGCCGTGGGGACATGGGTGTGGGTCCCGATGACGGCCGAGACGCGTCCGTCGAGGTGCCAGCCCATGGCTTGCTTCTCCGAGGTCGCCTCGGCGTGGAAATCGACGACGACGATCGGCGTCCGGGCCCGAACCCGCTCGAGGAGTTCGTCGACCGTCCGGAATGGGCAGTCGATGGGCTCCATAAAGACCCGCCCCTGGAGGCTGATGACGGCGGCCGTCCAGCCGTCCCCGCTCTCGTGGAAACAGACGCCTTGCCCCGGGTTGATCCGCGGATAGTTGGCCGGTCGCAGAAGCCGGGGCTCGGCGTCGAGGTAGGCCAGGCTTTCCTTTTTGTCCCAGACGTGATTTCCCGATGTCAGGACATGGGCGTTCTGGAAGAGTTCCCGGGCGATCTCCTCGGTGATCCCGCTCCCACCGGCCGCGTTCTCGGCGTTGGCGATGACGAGGTCCGGCGAAACCCGCTCCAGAAGTCCGGGCAGGAATTTTTTGAGGGCCTGCCGGCCCGGGTGACCGATGATGTCGCCCAGGAACAGGATGCGGAGCTTATCGGGCATACTCGACGGCCCTCATTTCCCGGATGACGGTGACCTTGATCTGCCCGGGGTAGTCGAGCTCATCCTTGATCTTCTTGGCGATGTCCTTGGCCGCCAGGGCCGCCCGCTCGTCGGAGACCTTCTGGCTCTCGACGATGATCCTGATCTCGCGGCCGGCCTGGAGGGCGAACGATTTCTGGACGCCCTCGAAGGAATTGGCGATTTCCTCGAGCTTCTCGAGCCGCTTAATGTAGGTCTCGAGGAGCTCTCTCCGGGCGCCGGGCCGGGCGGCCGAGAGCGTGTCGGCGGCCTGGATCAGGACGGCTTCGATCGAGGGAAAATCGATGTCGCGGTGGTGGGAGGCGATGGCCTGGACGACGGCCGGGGTTTCGCCGTACTTCTTGGTCAGCTCGACGCTGAGCTCGGTGTGGGTCCCCTCGATGTTCCTATCGACGGCCTTGCCGATGTCGTGGAGAAGGCCGGCCCGGAGGGCGACATTGGAGTCCAGGCCCAGCTCGCGGGCCATGACGGTCGCCAGGTAGGCGACCTCCTTGGAATGCTGGAGGACGTTCTGGCCGTAGCTCGTCCGGTATTTGAGTTTGCCCAGGAGCTTGATCAGCTCGGGGTGGAGGTTCTGGATCCTGAGCTCGAGGGCGGCCGACTCGCCCTCCTGCTTGATCTTTTCCTCGAGCTCGGCCTTGACGTTCTCGACGATGTCCTCGATCCGGGCCGGATGGATACGGCCGTCGCTGACCAGCTTCTCGATCGAGAGGCGGGCCAGCTCCCGGCGCACCGGGTCGAAGCTGGACAGGATGACGGCCTCGGGCGTGTCGTCGACGATGATATCGACGCCGGTCGCCTGTTCGAGGGCCCGGATGTTCCGGCCCTCGCGGCCGATGATCCGGCCCTTCATGTCCTCCGAAGGCAGATCGACGACCGAAACGGTCGATTCGACGACGTGATCGGCGGCCGAGCGCTGGATGGCTTGGCTGATGATCTCCCGGGCGACCATCTGGCTCTTCTCGCGGGTCTCCTCTTCGACCCGCCGCATGGTATGAACGGCCTCGAGCCGGGCCTCGTCCTCGATCTTCTTGATGAGCATGGATTTGGCGTCTTCCTGGCTCAGACCGGAAATCCGTTCCAGCTCCTCCGTCTCCTTCTGGATGAGGAGGTTCTTTTTTTCCTCCAGCAGGTCGAGCTCCTTCTCGCGCTGGTAGACCCGGCGTTCCTTGGCCTGAAGGTCCCGCTCTTTGCGCTCGAGCCCCTGGGTTTTTCGCTCCAGGTTCTCTTCCTTGTTGACCAGGCGCCGCTCGAGCTCGTTGATTTTGTTGCGGCGCTCATGCATCTGAGACTCGAGCTCGGCCTTGAGCTTGATCTCCTTCTCCTTGGCCTCAATGGCCGCCTCCCGCTTGATCCGCTCCGCCTCCGCCTGGGCCGCCTGCTTGACGGCCTGGGCCTCCGTATTGGCCTGGAAGATCATCTTCCGGGCCGAGCCTTTCCGGAGTTGGAAGTAGAGCAGGATCAGGACGGCGCCGCCGAGCACCGCTCCGATGATCCCGATAAGTATCGTATTCACAGGCACTGCCTCCTTGAAGAACGTCCAAGGAGACGGAGGCGGGAAGGGGAGGACCTAGGACATCGACGGCCCACCCCACCCATCGCGTCCGCGAAGGGTGGGGCTGGCCCCGGGACCGTTCCCGGGCCGGCTCCAGGCGAGGGCGCGGCCCCGGGCGGGACGGCCCGACCGGCGCGCGGCCCCCTCGGCCTTAGGAGGTCGCTTTGTCCAGATGTATGTATTTCTTTTCATTTTTGAAAAGGCGATCCTCGAAACCTTCCACTTCCGTCTCGATCCGGCCGATGACCTCTCCGAGTTGATCCTTCTCGCGCTGGCTCAGGAAGTAATCGTCGGCGATGTTGAGGGCGGCCAATACGGCGACCTTGAGCATGTCCGACGATTTCGACTTGACTGCGATTTCGTGCATCTTCTGATCAACGTAGGCGGTCAACTGACCGATGTATCGCTCATCCTCTTCTCCTTTGACGCGAATCTTGTATCTCTGTCCATAGATCTCGATCTCCACGACACGGTCCGTCATAATCCAAGCTGGTCGATCTGCTTAATGAGCGCTTCGATCTTGCCGCGGAGGACCTCCCGTTCCCCCTCGTAGCGCTTGATCTCCTCGTCCATTTTCACAAATTTCTTGAGCTGGTCCTCGCACTCTTTCTTTTCGCTCCTGAGTTCCTTGGCGGCCTGCTTGAGCTTGTCGTTTTCGGCCGTGAGCTTCTGGATGTACTCGAGGACCTGGGAAACCTTAGCTTCGAGTATTTTAATTCTTTCGAGCTCGGTTGTCAATTGAGCCTCCTGTGCGCGGCTCGACCCGGAAGGCCGATTGGAGATGGAGGAGGAGCTTCTGCTCCATCTTGTCGACCTCGTCGGCGAGCAGCGTCCGCTGAGGATGGCGGAAGACGAAGCGCAGCGACAGGCTGACCTTGTCCGGGGGGACGCCTTCGCCGTCGTAGCGGTCGGCCAAATCGAAGCTCTCCAGGGCGGCCAGACCGAGCTTTTCGACGGCCTTGCGGAGGTCCTGGTAGGGAAGGGACCGGTCCGCCAGGAACGAGATGTCCCGGACGACGCTCGGGAAGCGGCCGACCGGGACGGTTTGAAAGACCGGGGGGGTCTTGGCCAGGAGCCCGGTCAGGTCGATCTCGGCCATCCAGACGGAACCCAATAAGCCATGCGTCAATGCCAGATCCTTTTTGAGGCACCCCAGGCTCCCGACCTTTTCTTCTTTGTACCGCAGGTCCAGGGATTGTTCCGGCTCCAGCCAGGGGCAGGATCCGGCCGTGAAATCGAAGGGGACCAGACGGAGCTGCGCCATCAAAGCCTCGAACGTCCCCTTGAGATCGAAGAAGTCCGGCTCTTCCCAGAGGCTGTTCCAGTTGCGATAGCCGAGCGGGCCCAATCCGGCCAGGCCCAAAGTCAGTTGTTCGACCGGCTGCTCGTTCAATCGAAAATAAACGTTCCCGATTTCAAAGATGTGAACGCCGGTGAATTCTCGGTTCAGATTATAAGAAACCGTTTCGAGAAGGCTTCCGGCGAGAGTCGTCCTTAAAATGGAAGCCCGGGTCGATATGGGATTCCGCAGAACGACCGGCTCGCGGCCCGTCCCGAAACGCGCTTCCTTCTCGGGGTCGGCGAAGCTCTGGTTCAGGACCTCGTCGAAACCATAGTGGAAGAGCAGCCGGCGGACTTTGTCGATCCGCTCCCGCCGCCGATT
>Ga0315277_10003617_pt1 | contig 20931 bp, 31 predicted proteins | sample YL17G05_15_MG_FD_203695 | JGI IMG/M metagenome (GOLD analysis project Ga0315277, IMG submission 203695) | Sediment microbial communities from Yellowstone Lake, YNP, Wyoming, USA - YL17G05_15 | ecosystem: Environmental > Aquatic > Freshwater > Lake > Sediment | place: USA: Wyoming | collected... | reverse complement strand
TGAAGCGGAACGGCGAGATCGCCATCATGGACGAGAAGAACCGCGAGCTGGAAAAGTACAAGGTTCCGTACGGGGCGACCGTGCTGGTGGCCGAAGGCGCCTCCGTCAAGCCCGGGCAGCGGATGGTGAGTTGGGACCCCCACCGCGTGCCGATCCTGGCCGAGGCCTCGGGTCTGGTCCGCTTCCAGGACATTGAGGAAGGCGAGACGGTCCGCGTGGAATCGGAGCGCACGGGCAAGCGGTTCGTCGTCGTCGAGCACAAGGGCGAGAAGCATCCGCGGATCGTCATCGAGGACAAGGCCGGGAAGATCCTGGACTTCCACTACCTGCCCTCCAAGGCCCGAATCGAGGTGGAGGAGGGCCAGCAGGTGGAGCCCGGCGAGCTGCTCGCCCGGCAGCCGCGGGAGATTTCCGGCACGCAGGACATCACCGGGGGCCTGCCGCGGGTGACGGAGATCTTCGAGGCCCGCAAGCCGAAGGAGCCCGCCGCGATGGCCGAGATTTCCGGTCGCGTGGAGCTGCGTACCGACAAGCGCCGCGGGAAGATGACGATCATCGTCCGCAGCGAGTCGGGCATGGAGCGCGAGCACCACGTCCCGCACGACCGGCACCTGCTGGTGCACACCGGCGACTACGTGGAGGCGGGCGACCCGCTGACCGAAGGCCCGCTGGTGCCGCACAGCATCCTCTCCATCCGCGGGGAGGAGGCCCTCCAGCAGTACCTGCTCACGGAGGTGCAGAGCGTCTATCGCAGTCAGGGCGTGACGATCAACGACAAGCACATCGAGATCATCCTGGGTCAGATGCTGCGGAAGGTGAAGGTGGACCAGGTGGGCGACAGCAGCCTCCTGCCCGAAGACGTTGTTGACAAATTCCGCTTCCGCGATGAGAATGAACGGCTTGCGAAATCCCTGCGGATTCTGGAGCCGGGCGACACGGAGTTCGCCAAGGACCAGATCGTCCCGCGAGAGAAGGTAGAGCAGGCCAACACGGAAGTGGAGGGCCGCGGGGGGCAACCCGCCAAGACCCGCAGGCCCAGACCGGCGACGGCCAAGACGCTCCTGCTTGGAGTGACCAAGGCCTCGCTTCAGTCGGAGAGCTTCCTGTCGGCAGCCAGCTTCCAGGAAAGCACGAAAGTCTTCACGGAGGCGTCTCTTGCGGGCAAGGTGGACGAGCTCCGCGGGCTGAAGGAAAACGTGATCCTGGGCCACCTGATCCCGGCGGGCACAAGCTTCAAGCCGTACCTGGACATGCGGATCAAGAAGCACGTTGATCTGCCGGAACTGCCGATGAAGGAACCGGAAGAGCTCACCGAGGCGCAGAAGATCCAGGCGGTCCAGCAGGCGTTGATGGGAGACGTCTGAACGGCAGGTAGTCAGCAACGAGTAGCCGGTCGCCGGTCAGGCGACGGCGTTTGAGTGTGGATTGCCGGCGGAAAGACCGGCTGCAACGAGGTAAGAATGCCTACAGTTAACCAACTGATTCGCAGGCCGCGAGTGGTGCAGAAGGCCAAGAAGAAGAACGTGGCCCTTGGCGGCTGCCCGCAGAAGCGGGGCGTGTGTTTGCTGGTCAAGGCAGTGACCCCCAAGAAGCCCAACTCGGCGCTGCGGAAGGTGGCGAGAGTCCGCTTGAGCAACGGCAGAGAGATCATCGCGTACATCCCCGGCATCGACCACAACCTCCAGGAGCACAGCATCGTGCTGGTTCGCGGGGGGCGCGTCAGGGACCTTCCGGGCGTGCGGTACCACATCATCCGTGGTACGCTGGACGCCCTGGCGGTGGAGATGCAGGCGAAGTACAACGCACGGCGCTCCAAGAGTCGCAGCAAGTATGGGACCAAGAGGCCCAAGTAACCATGGCATTCAAGAAATGGACGTCGTCGGCGGACCAGTTGGATGCGGACCCGCGGTACAAGAGCAGGCTGCTCAGCAAGTTCGTCAACGTGCTGATGTGGGACGGCAAGAAGTCCGTCGTGCAGCGGGTGATGTACGACGCGATGGACATCATCGCCGGTAAGATCAAGGACGTCCCGCCTCTGGAGGTCTTCGAGAAGGCCGTCGGGAACGTCAAGCCGCTCATCCAGGTCCGCTCCAAGCGCGTTGGCGGGGCCAACTACCAGGTGCCGATGCAGGTCAATTCCCGCCGGCAGATGTCCCTGGCGATGCGGTGGATTCGCGATGCGGTCCGCGCCGGGAAGGGCTCGGCGACTTCGCAGCGCCTGGCCGCCGAGCTCATGGCTGCCTACAAGGGCGAGGGGGCGGCCATGCAGACGCGGGAGAACGTCCATAGGATGGCCGAGGCCAACAAGGCCTTCGCCCACTTTGCCTGGTAGAGAATCTTGCGCTTGCGGCTCAGCGGTTCAATCGGTCCCTAAGCCGCAAGCGGTTTTCGTTACAGACGGATACGACAACATTTGCCTACCGGCCCGCCCGGGCCGAGATAAGCGGTGTTGTTTGAATCGTCCGCGGTGGGACGGCTTGTCCAGGCTGTGCAGGCACAGGCTCGAAAGCCTGTGCCTCCTGCCAAGGGCCTGTGCCACCAAAGGAGCGGACGACCCCGGTCGAACGTTTCAGCCGGGGCTCAGAGAAGGCCCCTACTACGGGCCGCTTGAGATAAGACAACCTGGCCGGTCTGCCCACGGTCCCCACGAGGCGGACCCCAAGACCGGCAGCCCGTCGGCCTGCCCATGCGGGCAAGACCGGCGGGCGCATGGCCGGTTCCCCATGGTGAACTGAAGGTGCGGGCCTTCCATTGCGGGGGCGCCGCTGTCGCGCGGGAAGCACTTGCGCAAATGACGATGGCTAAAGACTTAGCAAAAACTCGCAACATTGGCATCATGGCCCACATCGATGCCGGTAAGACGACCGTCAGTGAGCGGATTCTGTACTTCGCGGGCAGGACGTACAAGATCGGCGAGGTGCACGACGGGACGGCCGTGATGGATTACCTGCCCGAGGAGCAGGAGCGGGGGATCACCATCACCTCTGCCGCGACGACGCTGGAATGGCGCGGGCACACGGTCAACCTGATCGACACGCCCGGACACGTGGATTTCACCATCGAGGTGGAGCGGTCGCTCCGGGTCCTGGACGGGGCGGTGGCCGTGTTCTGCGGGGTGGGGGGAGTCGAAGCCCAGTCCGAGACGGTGTGGCACCAGGCGGACCGCTACCACGTGCCGAGAGTCTGCTTCGTGAACAAGCTCGACCGGGTCGGGGCCGATTTTGAGATGGTCGTCGGAGAGATCGGCTCTCGTCTGGCGGCCAACCCGGTTCTCCTTCAGATTCCGATGGGCCTGGGAGACGACTTCGCGGGGCAGATCGACCTGCTCCGCCGCAAGGCGATCCACTACGATCCTGCCGAGATCGCCACCACGCTTCGGGTGGAGGAAGTGCCCCGGCAGTATCACGACGAGATGGAACTGCGCCGGCACGAGCTGATCGAGAAGGCGGCCGAGTTCGATGACGCCGCCACGGACAAGTACGTCCACGGGCAGGAGCTCACCGAGGAGGACATCATCCGGGCGATTCGCCGCGGAACGGTGGCGGGCAAGCTGCACCCGGTGTTGTGCGGCTCGGCCCTGCGGCACATGGGCGTCCGGCCGCTGCTGGACGCGGTGGTCGATTTCCTCCCCTCGCCGCTGGACATCCCGCCGGTGAAGGGGCACGAGATGGTCAAGAGCGCGAAGGTCACCGTCCGAAAGGCCCAGGCCGACGAGCCGTTCGCGGCCTTGGTGTTCAAGATCATCTCGGACCAGCACGGGGACCTGTACTTCACCCGCGTTTACAGCGGCTCGCTGAAGGCCGGCACACGCGTCCTCAACAGCACGCAGAACAAGAAGGAGATCGTCTCCCGCATCTGGGAGATGCACGCCAAGCAGCGGAATCCGCGTGTGACCGCGTCCGCCGGGGACATCGTGGCCCTGGTGGGGCTCAAGAGCAGCCTGACCGGCGACACGCTGTGCGACCCGCGGCATGCCATCGTGCTGGAGCGCCTGGAGTTCCCCCAGCCGGTCATCAGCATGTCCATCGAGCCGCGAAGTAACGCCGACAAGGACCGGCTTGGTCTGGCGATGAATACCCTCCGCCGGGAGGACCCGAGCTTCCGGTACAGCTACAACGCCGAGACCGGCGAGACGGTCATCTCGGGCATGGGCGAGCTGCACCTGGAGATCATCCGGAACAAGCTGGTCCGCGACATGGGCCTGGAGGTTCGCGTTGGCCGGCCGAAAGTGGCCTACAAGGAGACGATCCTCCGCACGGCTGAGGCGGAAGGGCGCTTCATCCGCCAGACCGGGGGGCATGGTCAGTATGGTGTCGTCGTGCTGCGGGTCGAGCCGCACAGGCCGCAGGAGGGCGAAGCCAGCATCGTTTTCGAGGACGAGACAAAGGGCGGGGTCGTGCCCCGGGAGTATATCTCCTCGGTGGAGCGGGGCGTTCGGGACGCCACGACTTCAGGACCGCTGGCGGGCTATCCCATGCTGAATATTAGGGTTACGTTGCTGGACGGCAAGTACCACCCGGTGGACAGCAGCGACCTGGCCTTCCAGCAGGCAGGGGCGTTGGCGTTCGCCGAGGCGGCCAAGAACGCCAGACCGGTGTTCCTGGAGCCGATCATGCGCCTTCAGGTGACCACGCCGGAGGAGTACCTCGGCGCGGTGACTGGAGACCTGAACGCGCGTCGGGCGGAGATCAAGGAGATGCAGCAGCGTGGGCGGATCCGGGTGCTGGTCGCCCTGGCGCCCCTGGCGGAGATGTTCGGGTACAGCACGCAGTTGCGGAGCCTGAGCCAGGGCAGGGCCACCAGCACGATGGAGCCGCACTCTTATGCTCCCGCCCCGGCCCAGGTGAAGGAGCAGATACTGCGATACGCTTAGGTTTCGGAAAAAAGAGCAAAAAGGGCGTGTGTAAGATTGACAATGGTGCGCGTCTGGGTATCCTCATAGGACTTTGCATTTTTCCCAGGGCGTGAACGCCTCGCGGATGGGATCGGAGACTAATTCCATGGCGAAGGACAAGATACGCATTCGAATGGAAGCCTACGACCACCGGGCGCTGGACGCCTCGGCGAAGGAAATCGTCGATCACGCCGAGCGGACGGGCGCCAGGGTATGCGGGCCGATCCCCCTGCCGACGCGGATAGAGCGGTACACCGTGCTTCGCAGCCCGCACGTGGACAAGAAGTCGCGCGAGCAGTTCGAGATGCGGACGCACAAGCGAATCATTGACATCTATGAGCCGACCGTGCGGACTATCGAGGCGCTGAACCGCCTGGTTGTCCCTGCGGGCGTTTTCATCAAGATCAAGGCATAGGGTGCAAGACATGTTGGCCGCCATTTTGGGCAGGAAAATCGGCATGACGCAGGTCTATGACCCCAGCGGGGCCGTTCAGCCCGTGACCGTCATTCAGGCCGGGCCGTGCAGCGTGCTTCAGGTCAAGACGGCGCAGACGGACGGCTACAACGCCGTGCAGCTCGGTTTCGAGGATATCAAGGCCGGGCGGGCGACCAAGCCACAGATCGGCCACGCGGATAAGGCCAACGCCTCCCCCAAGCGGTTCGTGCGCGAGATGCGCCTGGCCGACGCGCCGGCCGACGTGCAGGTCGGGCAGATGCTGACCGTGGAGTCCTTCGGTGGAGTTGCGTTCGTGGACGTGACGGGCACGACGAAAGGCAAGGGCTTCCAGGGGGTCATGAAGAGGCATCACTTCGCGGGTCAGCCCCAGAGCCACGGCACGGAGCGGAAGCACCGAAGCCCGGGTTCCCAGAGCGCCCACGCCACGAACCGCGGGTGGGGGGGAAACATCAAGAAGGGCAAGCGGATGTCCGGTCACATGGGGATGGTGCGGTGCACGAGCAGGAACCACAAGCTCGTGGGCATCGACAAGGAGAACCACCTGCTGCTGATCAAGGGCGCGGTGCCCGGGGCCAGCGGCGGTTTTGTTTTCATCAAGGTGAGCAAGACGGCCAGGGTCAAGGCGCCTCCCAAGGCCCCGTCCAAGGCCGAGGCGAAGGGCAAGGCCAAGGCCAAGCCCGCGAAATAGCCCCCAGGGAAGCATATGCTGGAAGTTCCGGTTTATAACACGAGCGGCCTGAAGATCGACACCTGGCAGGTGGACGAGCAGGCCTTCGGTGGAAGAGTCAACGTCGCCCTGCTCAAGCAGGCGGTGGTCGCGTACCACGCCAACAAGAGGCAGGGCACGGTGGCGACCAAGAGCCGCGGGCTGGTGGAAGGCTCGACGCGGAAGCTGTACGCCCAGAAGCACACGGGCAACGCCCGCCGCGGGAACATCCGCACGAACATCATGAAGGGCGGCGGCGTGGCATTCGCCAAGAAGACCCGTGATTTCCGGCAGAGGCTGCCAAAGCAGATGCGCAAGGCGGCGTTGAACTCGGCCATCCTCGCCAAGCTCCTCGGCAACAACCTGATGGTGCTGGACGGGCTGAAGGTGGAGGCGCCCAAGACCAAGCAGATGGCCGGCGTCATGAAGAACCTCAAGATCAACCGTTCCTGCCTGCTGGCGACCGCGGAAAGAGACCGGAACGTCTATCTGAGCGCCCGGAACATACCGGACCTGACCGTCCGTCCTGCCGCGGAACTGAACGCCTTCGACGTGGCGACGCGGCAGAAGATGCTGGTGACGGCCGACGCGATGAAGGCGCTGATGGCGAGGGAGGGCGGATCGTGAAGGATGAAATGTACGACATCGTGGTCCGCCCCCTGGTGACGGAGAAGGGCACGCATCAGTCGCAGACCTTGCGGGCCTACGCCTTCGAGGTGTCCGTGGGCGCCAACAAGACGCAGATCAGGCAGGCGATCGAGAAGATTTACGAGGTGAAGGTGCTGGAAGTGCGAACGGCCAACCGGAAGGGCAAGCCCCGCCGCGCGGGGTACACCCGCGGCAGGACCAGCCAGTGGAAGAAGGCCGTCGTCGTCCTGGACCCGGACTACCACATAGACCTGTTCTAAGCGAGCAAGGCAGTTTGCCATGGGAATCAAGATATACAAGCCAACGTCCGCAGGCCGGCGGAACAGCTCGGTGAACATCCGCAAGGAGCTCACCACGACCACGCCGGAGAAGTCGCTGCTGGTCCCCAACAGGAAAACGGGCGGGCGCAACCACAGCGGGATGATAACCTGCCGGCACCACGGCGGCGGAAACAAGCAGATGTACCGCATCATCGACTTCCGCCGGGACAAGGATGACCAGGCAGGCACCGTCCTGACCATCGAGTACGACCCCAACCGCACGTGCAACATCGCCCTGGTGCAATACGAGGACGGAGAGAAGCGATACATCCTGGCGCCGGTGGGCCTTCAGGTGGGTCAGAAGGTGTACTCCGGCGAGAACGCCGAGCCGCGGGTGGGGAACTGCCTGCCCCTGCACAAGATTCCGTCGGGCCTGGAAGTGCACAACGTGGAGATGACGCCCGGGCGGGGGGGGCAGTTGGTGCGGTCCGCCGGGGGGGCGGCGCGACTTGCCGCCAAGGAAGGCGCGATGGCGCACCTGGTCCTGCCGTCGGGGGAGACGCGCATGGTGAACGCCAAGTGCCGCGCGACGATCGGGCAGCTCGGCAACGTGGAGCACGGGTCGGTGCGGTGGGGAAAGGCCGGCCGGATGCGGCACCGGGGCATCCGCCCGACCGTGCGCGGGTCGGCGATGAACCCGGTGGCGCACCCGATGGGCGGAGGCGAGGGCCGCCGCGCGGGCGGGCGGCACCCGGTTTCCCCCACGGGCAAGCTCGCCAAGGGCGGAAAGACGAGGAAGCGACGGAAGAACTCCAACCGGCTGATCCTGCGCCGCCGCCGCAACGTGCGCATCGGGCAGCTAGTGTTGTAGCTCAGGTGGCGGCAGAGGACGGAAACGCATGACCAGAAGCAAGAAGAAAGGCCCCTACGTGGACGAGACGCTGTTCCGGAAGGTCATGAAGGCGACCGAATCGGGCGTCCGGGAACCGATCAAGACCTGGGCGCGGCGATGCACGGTCGTGCCGGAGTTCATCGGGTACACGTTCATGGTGTACAACGGCAAGGTGTTCCATCGCGTCCTCATCACCGAGGACATGGTGGGACACAAGCTGGGCGAGTTCAGCCCGACGCGGATCTTCCGCGGGCACAGCGGCGTCAGGAAGGCCGAGGAATAGCCCCGGGCCTTTGGGAGTTTGGGCGAATGGCATGGCGATGCACACATAGGTACGCGCGGATCAGCGCCCGGAAGGTCCGCCTGATGGCGGACCTCATCCGCGGGCGCGAGGTCCAGGACGCGATGAACATCCTGAGATTCACGCCCAACCGGGCGGCGGGGATGGTCTCCAAGGTGTTGGCCAGCGCCATTGCCAACGCCAACGAGGCCGAGGCGGACGTGGAGCAACTGTACGTTCAGGAAGCGCGGGTGGACGAAGGACCGACGATGAAGCGGTTCCAGCCCAAGGACCGCGGCAGGGCGCATTCGATCCGCAAGCGGACCAGCCACATCATCGTGGTCGTGGAAGAAGAGAAAGAGGAAGGGTAACGAGGCGCAAGCATGGGGCAGAAAGTATCACCCATAAGTTTCCGTACCGGCGTGACGATCGGCTGGAAGAGCCGCTGGTTCGCTCCCAAGAGCAACTACGGCGAGTTCCTGGTCGAGGACGAACGAATACGCCGGTTCATCGATCGCCGCCTCAACCGCCAGCCGCCCTACGCCGCGGTCAGCGGCATCGAGATCGAGCGCACTCGCGAAGAGGTGAAGGTGATCATCCGGACGGCCCGGCCGGGGCTGGTCATCGGCCCCAAGGGCGCCGAGGTGGACAAGCTGAAAGGCGAGATGGAGGAACTGACCGACCGGCGCGTGAACATCAACATCGTGGAGATCCGCAATCCCGACCTGGACGCCCAGTTGGTGGCGGAGGGGATCTCCGAGCAGCTCAAGCGCCGCGCCAGCTTCCGTCGGACGATGAAGCAGCGTGCGGAGGCGACGATGCAGGCGGGCGCCAAGGGCGTGAAGATCATCATCTCCGGACGTCTGGGCGGGGCGGAGATGAGCCGCACCGAGTCGGCGATCATGGGCAGCATTCCGCTGCACACGCTGGAGGCCGACGTGGACTACGGTTTCGCACCGTGCTTCACGACGTACGGCGTCATCGGCGTGAAGGTCTGGCTGTATCGGGGGATGTTCGGCGAGGCGCCCCCTGAAGAGGAACAGCAGCAGCGGTCGGCGGATGCAGCCATGACCCGTGCGCGCCGGCGTCGGGAGCGAACCGGCGGGACGCGCGGAGGAGCAGGCGGCGAGCGCGCCCCCAGACAGGCCCGCCCCGGCGGGTCCAGGCTTGGCGGCCAGCGGCAGGCTCAGCCCGGGGCAGGGCAGACCCCACGGGCAGAGCGGCCGCAACCTCCCGCCCCGCAGCAGGGCGAGGGCGCCCCGCCCCCGCAGGACGCTCAGAGCTAGGCGGAAAAGGTGTTGCCATGGCGATGATGCCCAAGAGAGTCAAGCACCGCAAGAGCCAGCGCGGGAAGATGAAAGGCAAGGCCACCCGTGGGAACAGGGTGTCATTCGGCGACTACGGATTGCAGAGCCTCGACCTGGCGTGGATCACGGCCAAGCAGATCGAGGCCGGCCGCGTCGCGGCCACTCACTTCCTGCACCGCGAGGGTCGGGTGTACATCCGCATCTTCCCGGACAAGCCGGTGTCCAAGAAGCCGCTGGAGACGCGCATGGGCACCGGAAAAGGCGAGGTGGAGGATTGGGTCGCGGTGGTCAAGCCAGGCACCGTCATGTTCGAGGTGGCCGGGGTGGACGAGAACACCGCGAAGTCGGCGTTTCAGCGTGTGGCACACAAGATGCCGGTGCGCTGCCGGATGGTGCATCGCCGGCACAGATAGTCGGGCCTAACAGCCATGAAGATCACGGAAATCAGAGAACTGTCGGGCGAAGAGTTGGAGTCGGAGCTGGAGCGCCTGCGCAAGCAGTTGTTCGGCCTCCGCTCCCAGGCGGTGACCGAGAAACTGGAAGACCCTTCGATGATCACCAAGGCGCAGCGGGACATTGCCCGCATCCTGACGGTCATGAAGGAGCGCGAACTCGCCAAGGGCGGGTCGCCACAACCCCGGAGCTGATGGGATCATAGCGTATGGCAGAGCCAGCCGAACAAGCCGAACAGGCCCAACAAGCCGAACAGGCCCAACAGGCCAAGCAGCCTCGCCGCCAGAAGCGCGTGGGCATGGTCAGCTCGACGAAGGGCGATAAGACGATCCGCGTGATCGTCACCAGCACGTTCAAGCACCCCCGGTACGGCAAGTATCTGCGGCGGCAGACGAAGGTGGCCGTTCACGACCCCCAGAACGCGGCCAAGCTGAACGACGTGGTCGAGATCGTCCCCTGCCGGCGGATCAGCAGGACCAAGAGCTGGCGTCTGCTGCGGATCGTTCGGCGGGGGGAGCAGGACATGGCGATCCCTGCCAGCGAGGTTAACCCGTGATCCAGGCACAGGCGCGATTGGACGTTGCCGACAACACCGGCGCCCGCGAGGTCGGGTGCATCCGGGTGCTGGGCGGTTCGACGAGGCGCGGCGGGTTCACCCGCAGGACGGCCTCCCTGGGCGACGTGATCATCTGCTCGGTGAAGAAGGCCATTCCGGGCGGCGAGGTGAAGCAGGGCGACGTGGTGCGGTGCGTGGTGGTCCGAGCGGCCTACCCCGTCCGGCGTGGGGACGGCAGCTACGTCCGGTTCGACCGCAGCGCGGTGGTCATCATCGACACCGAGGGCAACCCGCGCGGGACGCGGATTTTCGGCGCGGTGGCCCGCGAGCTTCGAGAGAAGAACTTCATGAAAATCGTGTCGCTGGCGTCCGAGGTGGTGTAGGTCCATGGCCATGCACGTGAAGAAAGACGACGTCGTGTTCGTGCTCGCCGGAGACGACAAGGGAAAGGTCGGAAAGGTGATGCGCGTGTACCCTCGGCAGAACAAGATTCTCATCGAGGGCATCAACCGGGTGTACCGGCACCTTCGGCCCTCACGGCAGCACCCCCAGGGCGGACGCATCCAGAAGGAGATGCCCATCCACATCTCCAACGTCCTGCCGGTGGATCCCGAGACGAACCGGCCGACGCGGGTGGGGTTCCGGACGAAAGAGGACGGCACCAAGGAGCGATTCGCCAAGAAGTCGGGCAAGTCGCTGGGCATAGTGAGGAAGGGCGAGGAAGCCAAGAACAAGTAGGTTCGATCCTATGGTCGCGCGACTCCAGGACAAATACCGAAACGACGTCACAGCGGCCTTGCGGCAGCGGTTCGGGTATCCCAACCCGATGGCCGTCCCGAGGCTTCGGAAGATCGTCGTCTCCATGGGAATCGGCGATGCTCACCAGGAGCAGGCCAAGCTGGAGACGGCCCAGAAGCAGTTGAGCATGATCACCGGGCAGAAGCCCGTGGTCACGCTGGCCAAGCAGGCCATCAGCAACTTCAAGCTGCGCAAGGGCATGAAGGTCGGGCTGAAGGTCACGCTCCGCGGGCAGCGGATGTACGAGTTCCTGGACCGCCTGGTGACGCTGGCGATCCCGCGGGTGAAGGACTTCCGCGGGCTGAACCCGTCCGGATTCGACGGCAGGGGCAATTACAACATGGGCCTGGTCGAGCAGACGGTCTTCCCGGAGGTGGATCCCGCGACCGTGACGTTTACCCAAGGCATGAACATCGCGATCCAGACCTCGGCCAGGACGGACGAGGAGGCCAAGGAACTCCTGGGCATGTTGGGCATGCCCTTCCGAAGGGACTGAAAGGTTAGGTTCACCGTATGGCGACGAAGGGCCAAGTGGAAAAGGCCAAGAGAAAGCCGAAGTTCTCGACGCGGATCGTTCGCAGGTGCCAGCTTTGCGGCAGACCCCGGGCCGTATACCGGAAGTTCCACATCTGCCGCATCTGCCTGCGGAACCTGGCGGCCCAGGGCAGGGTTCCCGGCCTGAAAAAGGCCAGTTGGTAAGAAGGAAGCAGACACGATGAGCTTGTCCGACCCGATCGCCGACTTGCTGACCCGGATCCGCAACGGTTTGACGGCGCACATGACAGCGGTCAACTGCAAGGCCTCCAGGACCTGCGAAGGCATTTGCCGCGTCCTGAAGGAAGAGGGATACATCGAGGACTACAAGCGGGTGGAGGACCCGCCCCAGGGCATTCTGCGGGTGTACCTGAAGTACGGTCCTGCCGGCGAGCAGGTGATAACGGAGATCAAGCGGGTCAGCAAACCTGGCCGCCGGGTCTATAGCGGCGTGGAGGCACTGCCCCGGCCGCTGGGCGGCATGGGGATCGCGGTGGTCTCCACCCCCAAGGGCGTGTTGAGCGGCCGCCAGTGCCGCCAGGAGCGGATCGGCGGCGAGGTGCTCTGCACCGTCTGCTGAGGAAGACTGTTATGTCGCGCATAGGAAAGAAACCGATTCCCATCCCCGCCGGCGTGAAGGTGAGCGTCGAGAACCTGACCGTCCGCGTCGAGGGACCGGTGGGCAAGCTCTCCTGGACGCCGCGACCGGAAATCGCGGTGAAGGTGGAAGGCGGCAACGTGATCGTCACCCGCGGCGACGACGAGCGGATGAGCCGGGCCCTTCACGGGCTGACGCGAAGCCTGATCGCCAACATGGTCCAGGGATGTCTGAAGGGCTACTCCAGGAGCCTGGAGATATACGGCGTGGGCTACGGCGTGCAGCTTCAGGGCAGGAAGCTGAGCATGACGTTGGGCTTCAGCCATCCGAAGGTGCTCGACCTGCCGGAGGGAGTGAACGTGGAGGTGGCGGTCGCACAGGCCCGCGGCGACACGGAACCGGCCCGGTTCACCGTCAAGGGCGCCGACAAGCAGGCGGTGGGCGAGTTCGCGGCATGTGTCCGAAGGGCCCGTCCGCCCGAGCCTTACAAGGGCAAGGGCATTCGCTATGCCGGCGAGTACGTCCGGAGGAAGGTCGGAAAGGCCTTCGCCGGGACCGCCACGACGTAACGAGGCAAGCAGCGTCCCCGTTGCGGGGACAGGCAGGGCAGGAAGAGCATGAAGGCGATTGTCAGGAAAATCCTACAGCGCGAGCGCCGCAAACGCCGCGTGCGGAAGCGAGTCTCGGGGACCATGGAACGTCCCAGGCTGACGGTCTTCCGCAGCCACAGCAACATCTACGCGCAGATCATCGACGACATCGCCGGAAGAACGCTGGTGGCGGCGTCTTCCCTGGAAGGTCCGATCCACCAGAAGGTTGGCGACCACGGAGGAAACAAGTCGGCGGCCAAGGTCGTCGGGACGGCCCTGGCGGAGAAAGCGGTCCAGGCCGGGATCAAGAAGGTGGTCTTCGACCGCAGCGGGTATCCGTATCACGGTCGGATTCGGGAACTGGCCGACGCGGCCCGCAAGGGCGGCCTCGAGTTCTAGACAGGAGCTAACCAACGGTGGCGTTACAGCGACAGGTCAAGCCCCGCGAAGGCATGGTCGGGGGCGAAAAGGCCCTGGAAGACAACGTCGTGCAGATTTACCGCTGCGCGAAGGTGGTCAAAGGCGGGAGGCGGTTCAGCTTCGGGGCGCTGGTGGTCGTGGGCGATCGCAACGGGAACGTCGGCCTGGGCTATGGCAAGGCCAACGAGGTGCCTGACGCCGTCACCAAGGGCATCAGCGAGGCCAAGAAGAACATGATGGTCGTTCCCCGGAAGGGCAAGACGATCCCGCACACCGTCTGGGGGCAATGCGGGGCGTCCAATGTGGTGCTGATCCCTGCCTCCGAGGGCACGGGCGTGATTGCGGGAAAGAAGCTCCGCCCCCTGCTGGACCTTGCCGGCATAAGCAACGTGCTGACCAAGGCCTATGGCTCGACCTGCCCCAAGAACCTCCTGAAGGCGGGGATGGACGCCCTGAAGAGGCTCCGCACGGCCGAGACGATCAGCGCCATGCGAGGAGTGGACATCGGATGAAGTTAGACGAGATACTCCATCTTGCGGGAAGGCACAAACCGCGCAAGCGCCGCGGGCGAGGCACGGGGTCCGGGCACGGAAAGACCTCCGGCCGGGGCAGCAAGGGCGCCGGCTCCAGGGCCGGGTGGAAGGCCCGCCTGGGCAAGGAGGGCGGGCAGAACCCGCTCTTCGGCCGAATACCCAAGCGAGGCTTCTCCAACGCCCCGTTCCGCGTCGTGTATCAGGTGGTCAACGTCTGCGACCTGGAGCGGTTCGAGAACGACGCTCGCGTGGACCCCGCCGCGATGAAGCAGGCCGGGCTCATCTCCGACGCCTCCAAGCCCGTGAAGGTGCTGGGCGAAGGGGAGTTGACGAAGAAACTGACGGTGGCTGCCGCGAGGTTCTCCGCCTCAGCCGCCCGGAAGATCGCGAAGGTCGGGGGCGCCGCCCAGCAGACCTGACCGCCGGCGTGCGCCGGTCCGCATAGGCTGGAAGGATTCGTCGCGTAATGGCATTCCGAGTCTTCAGATTGGTGGTGGGAGTCGTCCTGGGAGCGGTCGCCCTCTGGCTGATCGTCCTGGGAGCGCAGGACATCGCGCGCCTCGCCTCCAAGACGCTGAGGACCGGAGTGCTGGTCGGACCTGTCCTGAAGATCATCTCCGCCCTGGCGATCATGGGCATTTACTACTACTCCCTCTGGGCGGACTCCCCGGTCCGGAGAATCATGGAGAACATCTTCTCCATCCCCGAGCTGCTGCGGAAGCTCGCCTTCACGCTGGGTCTGCTGTGCATCTACCGCGTCGGCTTCCACGTGCCCCTGCCCGGACTGAACGAGGAGGAAGTCAAGTCCTACATGTCCGAACAGGCCGAAGGTGCCTTCGGGGAGGCCCTCCAGTTCTACAGCATGTTCACCGGGGGGAGCCTCCAGCAGGCGACGCTGTTCGGGCTGGGCATCATGCCGTACATCTCGGCCTCGATCATCTTCCAACTGCTGGCGACGGTGGTTCCCGCCCTGGAGAAGCTCCGCAAGGAAGGACCGGCCGGGTACAAGAAAATCCAGGAATACACCCGGTACGCGACGGTGCTGCTGTGCGTCATCCAGGGGGCGTTCTGGATGAACTACATGCGTGGCAGCGATCTGCTGTATCCCGAGACGCGGGAGTCCGTGCTGATCTACCTGGCCGGCGTGCTGGGGCTAACCACCGGAACGATCTTCATGATGTGGCTGGGAGAGCAGATCGACGAGTACGGCATCGGCAACGGCATAAGCCTGCTGATCATGGCCGGCATCGTCGCCCGCCTGCCTTGGGCGATCAGCAGCCTTGGCGACATGGTGGACATGGACCTGACCGGCCCGGCGACCGACAGCATAGGTCCCGTGAAGATCGCCTTCCTCATCGGGGCGTTCATTTTCGTGGTTGCCGGTTCCATCCTCATCACGCAGGGCCAGCGGCGAATCCCCATCCAGCAGGCCAAGCACCTTCGCGGCCGGCGGGTGTACGGCGGGCAGAGGCAGTACCTGCCCCTGCGGGTCAATCACGGCGGCGTGATGCCGATCATCTTCGCCTCCTCGCTGATGATCTTCCCGGGCATGATCTTCCGCTGGCTGCACACCCGCGTGCACGGGGAGTGGACCAGAGTCCTGAACGACGCCTTCGCCTCCGGCAACTACGTGCACGAGGTGTTCTACATCCTGCTGATCTTCTTCTTCGCCTACTTCTGGACGACGGTGCAGTTCCGCCCGAAGGAAATGGCCGAGCAGCTCCGCGACTACGGCACGTTCATCCCGGGCCTTCGTCCGGGAAAGAGGACGGCCGACTACCTGGAGCGGGTGATGGAGCGCATCACCTACTGCGGTGCGGGGTTCCTGTCGGTGATCGCGGTGATCCCGCAGGTGGTGAACAACGCGATGGGCATCCCGTACCGGATATCGGCGTTCCTTGGCGGCACGGGCCTGCTGATCTGCGTGTCGGTGTGCCTGGACCTGGTGCAGCGGATTGAGGCGAACCTGGTGATGAGGAATTACGGCGGCTTCCTTGGCGGAAGCACGAGAATCAAGGGGGCGTACACTTGAGAATCGTTCTTATGGGACCGCCCGGCGCGGGAAAGGGCACCCAGGCAAAGCGGCTGGTCGATCAGTTCGGCCTGGCGCACCTCTCCAGCGGAGACTTATTCCGCGCGGAGAAGGCGAGCGGCTCGGGCCTCGGCAAGAAACTCGCCCGGTACATGGACGCGGGCGAACTGGTGCCGGACGAGATCGTCGTTGACGTGATGGCCCGGGCGATTACGGGGAACTCCTCCGGCCCGGGGCTGCTGCTGGACGGCTTTCCCCGCACGGTGCCCCAGGCCGAGGCGCTGGACCGCCAACTGGCCAAGGCGGGCAAGCCTCTGGACGCCGTGATGGTGATCACCGCCGGGGACGAGCTGATCGTGGACCGCATCACGGGCCGGCGGAGCTGTCCCGGCTGCGGCAAGGTGTACCACGTTCGGAATATGCCTCCGCGGAAGGAAGGCGTGTGCGATTCCTGCGGACAGGCGCTGGTGTACCGCAGCGACGACAGCGAGTCGGTGGTCCGCCAGCGCCTTGAGGCGTACAACCGGCAGACGGAGCCGGTGATCGCCTATTACCGCGCCCGGCAGAAGCTGAAGATGATCGAGGTGGACGGCAACCGGGAGGCCGGTGAAGTGACCGCGGCCCTGGTGTCGGCCCTGCGGGAGCTTGGGGCTCGCGGGTAAGAGGAGCGCCGTGGCGATCAAGCTCAAGACACCGGAGCAGATCGAACGGATACGCAGCGCCGGGCGGATCGTCCGCCAGGTGCTGAGCCGCCTGGGCGAGATGATCGCCCCGGGCGTGACAACCGAAGAACTTGACGCCGAGGCAGAACGCCTCTGCACCGCCCAGGGCGCCCGGTGCCTGTTCAAGGGCGTTCCGAGCCCGCGCGGGGCAGGGGCGTTCCCGGGCAGCATCTGCGCGTCCCTCAACGAGGAGGTCGTGCACGGGATACCGTCCAGGCGGACGGTGCAGTCGGGCGACATCGTGAGCGTGGACTTCGGCGTGGAGCTTGACGGGTGGTGCGGCGACGCGGCGGAGACGTTCGCGGCCGGCGAGGTCCGCCAGGAGGTCCGCCACCTGGTGGACGTGACGCGCAACGCCCTGGCGATGGCGGTGCAGATGATCCGCCCGGGCGGGCGGTGGAGCAGCATCGCCCGCTCCGTGCAGGAGTACGTCGAGGGCGAAGGCTTCTCGATCGTCCGGAAGTACGTCGGGCACGGGATCGGTAAGTCGATGCACGAGGGCCCGCAGGTGCCCAACTTCTGGTCCCGCGAGCTGGAGGCGCGGGACATCTGGCTGAAGGAGGGGCTGGTGCTGGCGATTGAGCCGATGGTGAACATGGGCTCCCCGGAAACGGTGGACGCCCCGGACGGCTGGACCGTCCTGACGAAGGACCGCCTCCCGTCGGCGCATTTTGAGCATACGGTGGCAGTGACCGCCCGCGGGGCGGACGTGCTGACGGACGGCCGGTAGGAAAGCCGGCCGGACCGGAGAGAGGTGCAGCGATGAAAGTGCGAAGTTCCGTGAAACGGATATGCGAGAATTGCCGGATCATCCGCCGCAAGGGCGTGCTGCGGGTGATCTGCACGAACCCCAAGCACAAGCAGCGCCAGGGATAAGGCGGCGCGGGTTTTCAGCCCGTGCAACAGGAGAGAATCGTATGCCGCGTGTGGCAGGCGTTGACATACCGGGCGACAAACCGACGAGGATATCGCTGCGGTACATTTACGGTATCGGTCCGACGACGGCGGTGGAGGTCTGCACGAAGGCGCGGATCGACCCGCAGGTGAGGGCCAAGGATCTGACGGAGGACCAGCTCTCCAAGATCGCCGCGGTTATCGAGAGCGATTACGTCATCGAGGGCCAGCTCCGCCGGCAGGTCCAGCAGAACATCGCCCGCCTGCGGGACATCGGGTGCTACCGCGGCATAAGGCATCGCCGGGGGCTGCCTGTCCGCGGGCAGCGCACCAAGACCAACGCACGCACGCGAAAGGGACCCCGAAAGACGGTGGCCGGGAAGAAATCGGTCAAGGAGATGCGATAACAGATGGCCCAAGCGCGCAAGAAAATCAAGCGGAGCATCAGTCGCGGGCTGGTGCACATCAAGGCGACCTTCAACAACACGCTGGTGACGGTGACGGACATGAACGGCGACACGCTGATCCGCGAGTCGGCGGGAACCATCGGGTTCAAGGGCGCCAAGAAGAGCACGCCGTTCGCCGCCCAGCGTGCCGCGGAAACCGCAGCGGGCAAGGCGAAGAAGCTGGGGCTGGTGGAGGTCGAGGTGAAGGTGAAGGGCCCGGGCAGCGGCCGGGAAAGCGCCATCAGCGCCCTTCAGGGGGCGGGGCTGAAGATCCTGTCGATCGAGGACGTGACGCCCATCCCCCACAACGGGTGCCGGCCGCCCAAGAAGCGGCGCGTCTGACGCGGAAGCGATTCAGCAGAGGAGCTAGGAGCAACATGGGACGCTATACCGGTCCGAAATGCAGGCTGTGCCGGCGCGAGGGCATCAAACTGATGCTCCGTGGCGCCAGGTGCGAAACGGCCAAGTGCCCGATGGAGCGCCAGTGGCGGGCGTTTCCGCCCGGGGTGCACAACTGGCGCAAGGGACGCAGCAGCGAGTACGGGCTCCGCCTTCGCGAGAAGCAGAAGGTCAAGCGCTACTACGGCGTGTTCGAGAAGCAGTTCATGAAGTACTTCCGGGAGGCAGAGCGGACCAAGGGCAACACCGGTTCGGCCCTGCTGAGCCTCCTGGAGAGGCGCCTGGACAACGTCATCTACAAGCTGGGCTTCGCACCGTCCCGTGCGTCAGCCCGGATGACCATCTGCCAGGGGCACATCCACGTGAACGGCCGGCGGGTGAACATCCCCAGCTTCCTCGTCCGGGCCGGGGTCAAGATCGGCATCAAGGACTCCGAGCGGTCGCGGAAGCTCGTCCGTTCCCGCCTGGAGGAGCTCGGCGAGCCGCACGTCCAGAACTGGCTGAAGCTGGACATGGTGAAGCTGGAAGCGGACGTCGTGGCCGTTCCTACGCGGGAGGACGTGATGATCCCCGTGGAAGAGAACCTCATCGTCGAGATGTGCAGCCGGTAGCGCAGGCGGCGCAGAGGAAGTTACCCGAACCCCTAGCGATCCGAAGAGGACGGAGGCAAAGGTCAATGCGAATAAGATGGCGAGGCCTGGAATTGCCCACGCGGGTGGTCAGCGACCCGGCAGTTTCGACCCCGACGTACGGGAGGTTCACGGTGGAGCCTTTCGAGCGGGGATTTGGGACCACGGTCGGGAACTCGCTGCGCCGCATCCTGCTCAGCAGCCTGGAAGGCGCTGCCGTCAGGAGCGTGAAGATCGCCGGGGCGGAACACGAGTTCACCGCGATGCCCGGTGTGGCCGAGGACGTCACCGACATCATCCTGAACGTCAAGAGCCTCATCGTGAAGTCCCACGCCGAGGAGCCCAAGACCCTCAAGCTGCACAGCGAGGTCAAGGGCCCCGTTACGGCGGGGATGATCGAGGCGGACCCTGCCATCGAGGTCGTCAACCGCGACATGGTCATGGCGACGCTGACCGACAACGTGGCGTTCGACATGGAGATGGTCGTCGCGGTGGGGCGCGGGTTCGTGCCGGCGGAGGAGATGATCGACCCGGATGTGGACCAGGAGATCGGCCGGATCTACGTGGACGCATCCTTCTCCCCGGTCACCCGCGTGCGGTATCGGATCGAGGACACCCGCGTCGGTCAGAAGACCAACTACGACCGCCTCGTGATGGAAATCTGGACCAACGGAACGATCACGCCGGACATGGCGATGGTCGAGGCCGCCAAGATCCTCCGCAAGCACCTCAACCCGTTCGTGCAGTACTTCGAGCTGGGCGAGCAGCTCGTGGACACCAAGGCCGCTGACATGCAGCAGGACGTGGACGCCGAGCTCCAGAGGAAACTCGCCACGAACGTCAACGAACTGGAGTTGTCGGTCCGCGCCAACAACTGCCTGGAGTCGGCGAAGATCGAGACCGTCGCCCAGTTGGTGCAGATGAGCGAGGCGGAGCTGCTGAAGATCCGCAGCTTCGGAAAGACCTCGCTGCGGGAGGTCAAGCGCAAGCTGCAAGACCTGGGGCTGTCGCTGGGAATGAGGCTGCCGCCCGGCATGGAAGTCAGCCCCCCGACCGCCCCCGTCTGATACCATTGGGACCAGAGCAAAGAGAGTTGCCTTATGCGCCATCGTAATGCCGGCAAACAACTGAGCCGAAACACCAGCCACCGCAAGGCGTTGCGGCGGAACATGGCTGCCTCGCTGTTCGAGCACGGGGCCGTGCGGACCACCGAGGTCAAGGCCAAGGAGCTTCGCCCGTTCGTGGAGCACCTGATCACCGTCGCCCGAAGGGGCACGCTGGAGGCACGCAGGCAGGTGATCGCCGAGATGCAGGACCGCTTCATGGCCGACAAGGAGCACGAGGGCGAGCTGCTGGAGAAGACCGTCGTCCAGAAGCTGTTCGACGAGATCGCCCCCAGGTACGTGGACCGTCCCGGCGGGTACACCCGGATCATCCGCCTCTCGGAGCGCCGCATCGGTGACGCGGGGAACCAGGTCCTCCTGCAACTGGTGGAGGAGACCAAGGCCGAGGCGGGCGCCGCCCGCAAAGCCGCCAGGGAAAAGGAAGAAGAAGCCTCCGAGAAGGGCGAGGAAGAGGGCCAGACCGAAGAACAGGCCGAAGGACAGGAAAAGAAAGGTCAGCCCGAGGAGGGGGCCGAAGAGGAGGCCGGTGAGGAAGCACGGGCGGAGTCCCCCGGCGAGAAGCCCGAGGAAAGCAAGAAAGGCAAGAAGGACAAGACGAAAGAGTGACCCGCGGGGCCGGATGCCGCTCGGAGCGTCGTTTGGGTCGAGGGTGGCCCCGCGTGAATCTGACGAAGTCTCCGGAGGCCCGCGCATTGCATTGCGTGGGCCTTTGCGTTAGAAGGTGGCGCGGCGGTTTTCGGGATTCGCGCGGCGGGGCCC
>Ga0315277_10003616_pt1 | contig 20931 bp, 18 predicted proteins | sample YL17G05_15_MG_FD_203695 | JGI IMG/M metagenome (GOLD analysis project Ga0315277, IMG submission 203695) | Sediment microbial communities from Yellowstone Lake, YNP, Wyoming, USA - YL17G05_15 | ecosystem: Environmental > Aquatic > Freshwater > Lake > Sediment | place: USA: Wyoming | collected... | reverse complement strand
GACCATTACAATAGAACCGGATGACACCATCATTAACGATCGCAGCCTGAATCCTGAAAAATTCCAAAAAGAAACAAAGATTAAGATTCCATCATGGGAATATATGATAGATCAGATGTATCGGGATCCCACACCCTATGCAAGAATAAGGGGAAAACATGTTCGGCAATAAAACAATTCTCGTTACCGGCGGCACAGGATCGTTAGGAAAAGTATTGATCCACCGCCTTCTTTCTGGTGAGATGGGAAAACCCAAAAAAATAATCGTATTTTCCCGCGACGAAGCAAAACAGCACGAGATGCGGATCTCCTACCTGAACAGCAAGGCTCCAACAGATGAGATCATTTATAATAATTTCAAACGCCTGCTTGAGTTCCGTATCGGAGATGTAAGAGATTTTCATAGCGTTTGTTCTGCACTTCAGGGAGTCAATGTTGTCTTCAACGCTGCTGCATTAAAGCAGGTTCCCTCATGCGAATACTTTCCCTTCGAAGCAGTTCAGACCAATGTTGTAGGTCCGGAAAATATAATCCGTGCCATACGGGAAAATAACATACCTGTAGAAACTGTAGTAGGGATTTCAACCGATAAAGCCTGTAAGCCGGTCAATGTTATGGGCATGACTAAGGCACTTCAGGAACGAATTTTTATAAGAGCAAATATTGATTGCCCCAAAACCCGGTTTATCTGTGTGCGGTACGGCAATGTGCTGGCGTCCCGGGGTTCAGTAATTCCCCTGTTTCATGAACAAATTCATTCCGGAGGCCCGGTTACCATCACAACTACGGATATGACCCGGTTTTTATTGAGCCTGGATCAAGCGGTGGATACCATCTTTGCCGCATTACGTGGTGCAAAACGTGGCGAAACCTACATACCACGGGTGCCGTCATCAAAAGTTACGGATATTGTGAATGTCCTCATTGGAGATCGTGAGATAAAAACGGTCATAACCGGCATTCGTCCCGGAGAGAAGATCCATGAAATTCTCGTTTCCGAAGAAGAGGCCAATAGGACGATAGAGCGGGACAACTACTACGTTATTCAACCCATACTTCCTGAACTCTGCACCGTGGATGACACAAAAATTACCTTGGGGCATGAATATTCATCAAATGATAATGTCATGACACCAAAGGAACTCAAAGAGACATTAGAGAGATTTGACCTGATGGTCAAAGAGCAACAAACAACAAACGGAGAATTAATCCGATGAAAGTGATGACAATTCTGGGAACCCGCCCGGAAATTATTCGTCTGAGTCGGATCATTGAAAAACTGGATTCGCACTGCACTCATATCCTCGTCCATACAGGCCAGAATTTTGATAAGAATTTAAGCGACATCTTTTTTGAAGACCTGAAGGTCAGAAAACCGGATTATTTTCTGAGTGTAAAAGGCACGACTGCTGGCGAACAGATAGCACAGATCCTCACAGAGACTGAAAAGGTCATGGAAAAAGAGCAGCCTGACAAAGTGCTGATACTGGGGGACACCAACAGCAGCCTGTCAGCGATCATTGCCAAACGTCTCAGGATCCCAGTCGTCCACATGGAAGCGGGAAACCGGTGTTATGATGACCGGGTTCCCGAAGAAGTCAACCGGCGCATCATCGATCATTCCAGCGATCTGCTGCTTCCGTACACGGAACGCAGCCGGGCAAATCTTATCCGGGAAGGCATTTCCCCTGAGCGCATCCTTGTAACAGGAAACCCTATCCTCGAAGTGATCAGCCATTACGAGGATCAGATTAATTGCTCAGATATCCTGAAACATCTGAAAATCAAGAAGCAGAAATATGTTCTTGTCACGCTCCATCGCGCGGAGAACGTAGATCTCGAACACCGGCTGCGCGAGTTTATCCGGGCATTCACCACAATAAGCAGGCAATACGGGGTGCCGGTGATCTGCAGCCTTCACCCGCGTACCCGTGATAAGATCCGTCAATTCAACATCGATGTGGACCCGGATGCGATACGGTTTAACGAACCCTTCGGGTTTTTCGATTTTATCCGGCTTGAACGCGATGCCCTGTGTGTCCTGAGTGACAGTGGAACCGTTCAGGAAGAGTGCTGCATCTTCCATGTGCCGAATGTTACGATTCGTGACGTAACAGAGCGTCCCGAAACCCTCGAATGCGGCAGCAATATCCTGTCGGGTGCTGACCACGAAACCATCCTTAAGTGTGTGCAGATAGTAATGTTTCAGTCCCCTACATGGGCAGTGCCCCCGGAATATCTCAAGCAGGATGTCAGCAGTACGATTATCAATAACGTACTGGGATATTCACACGTATCCGGATTGAGGAAATAACCCTATTTTTTTTGAGCGCCATGAAAAAATTTGCCCTGATCTCTGCTTCACTTCCGCCTTCACAATCAGCCCAATCAACGGTCCTGTTTCATGTCCTTAAAAAACTAAATCCCGGCGAATACTGTTTAATTACCCAAAAAAATGTTCATCTGTATTCGATGAAACCAAAATGTTCCTCTCAATTGCCTGCAAATTACCATTACTTACAACCGGATTATCAGTTCATCAGGATGTTCACCCGTGTTGCATCAATCGTGAAATCAACTGCTTTGCTTAACCTTGCACTGAAGCTGCGCACACATCAGATAAAAAAGATCATCCGTAAGGAACAATGCGATGCCATCATTGCGTGCACGGGCGATCTTTTTGATCCTCCGGCGGCATTGATTGCCAGCAGGGAACTCGGCATCCCTTTTATCTTTTATGCCTTTGATTATTATTCCCAAGGGTCAGATCCATTACTTCGTTCGTTTGCAACCGGATATGAGAGGGATCTTGTTCAGGCTGCCGCAGCAGTTATTGTACCTAACGAATACATGTCTGATGAATATCTTAAGCGGTACGGTATCACAGCAACAATCCTTCATAATCCATTTGACATCGAAGATTATGAGAAACAGGCAGGCAACCCCAATAATGCGGTAAAACCGATTGAGAAATCAATTGTGTACACAGGTGCCATTTATGATGCCCATTATGACGCATTCCGGAATTTAATTGCGGCAATAAAATTGCTTGAAACCACCCCCATTAAGATTCATCTCTATACCCCCCAATCTCAACACCACCTTATCGGAAATAAAATTACAGGACCTAAGGTTGTGGTTCATAAAGCATTGCCGGTATCTTCAATGCCTGCTATTCAGCGAAATGCAGATATTTTGTTTTTGCCCCTTGCATTTGGATCAGGATATCCTGATATTATCAGGACATCAGCCCCGGGTAAGATTGGGGAATATCTTGCTTCAGGAAGCCCTGTGCTTGTACATGCGCCAAAAGACTCATTTGTTTCATGGTATTTTAAAAAATATAATTGCGGACTTGTTGTGGATGAGAATAGTCCCAAACAACTGTCGCAGGCAATTCAACGTTTGATAACCGATGAAAAATTCTGTCAGGAGATTACTCAAAATGCATACATAGTTGCAAAAACTAATTTTGATATTCTGGTTATACAGAAAAAATTTCAGGATGTCCTCAATGCATTACATCAATCATGAAGGGAAGTCATTAAAATTTGGTGGCTGACATTCATGAGCCAACATTACCAATGAAATGAAAGACTGCAATTTACTCGTCGAATCTTCACACTACCGGAATTACTGTCTGAACAGCCAATTTGCCTTCATTTGAATATCAAAATTTGTAAGAAGATTGGATGAATTCCCTTCAAAACAATCTGATTTATTTATGAGAAAATATTTACCAGAATATGCTTCCTTATATTTTAAGATACCATCCTTCTCTTCTACAAATACATTTGCATCATCTCCATAAATGAGCGTTGTTGATGATTCGTTTATTTTTGCACCTCTCATCATTGCAAGGACAGCCCATCTGGCAAGTCCTACAGAATTAAGATACGGATAATATACTTCATTTGAGTTTTGGTTGAAGATTAATGAATAGTTCGGACCGATATTAAATGCATAATTGGGTTTGCTTCTGAATAAATCCGATGAATTGATAAAAAAATATTGATCATCTGAAATCTCATCTGCATGTGAGAATATTGCTTTATTTACACTATCTTGAATCTCCCCGTCAACAATCCAATTAACATATAATCCCTGATTAATCAACAGACACACAGTAATAATAACGATGAGAGCGGGTACAAATTTTCGGTTCGTTACCAGTGGAAGGATGAGAATAACTAATAATAAAATTGCAAAAAAATCAATAAAAAGTAAATATCGCGGTTGTACGATCCCATGAGCACTGATCGTAATATAAGAAAGGCATAACCCTATCAGACAAAATAGGATCATCTGAAAAGATTTCTTATCATAATTTATGGAAACTGCATTTTTTGTTAATGAACAGATAAAATAATTGACAATCATCCAGGATATCACAAAATCCAAAATCAACAACATAAATAAAATAATCACATTGAGTTCTGCCAGTCCCAAAACTGCATAAAACGGATTTATTATGGTAATTCCAATCGAGGCCATCAAATTATGAATGCAATTGTTTACAAACATTGATAAAAACTGCAAAGAAAAATAATTTTGGTGACGATCGATATATATCCATCCATAGCCAAACCAATTTGTTATACGGACAAGATAATATACCATTGGGGGGATGAAGAAAAACAACGCTTTTTTCCAGTCTTTTTGTTGGATAACAGCATAAAAAATATAGATAAAGGGTAATAGCACCCCGATTTCATAAATAAAAATTGCAACCGCAAAAAATAACCATGAAACATAAAGATAATACCATTTCTTAGCCGATTGAAGATAAAAATAAAACGAACCAAAATAGAGAACGAATGCGATGGAGTCATAAAAAATAGCTGACCAGGGATATAGTTCATCTTTATTAAAAAGTATACAAAAAAGTACTGCACCCATAAACGCAAAAGGAGTGGGATTTAACAAAATATTTTTTAATAATTCTTTTAGAATCAGATATACAAAGAGGAGAAGAATTGTTGTTGAGATAAGATTTATTATTTGATACCCGAGAACAGAATCACCTAGTACATCCACAACAATTTTAGTGAGAACAAATTGACCGGTTCGTTGTGATTCAAATAAAAGATGATTCAAGGGATAAACAGCTATATCGGAATAAACCACTTGTGGCCAATCATCTGTAACAAATTTAAAATAACCTATAAATAAATAATGAGTGAAAATATTAAGAAAAATTAACGCAAGATAATCTTTGTATTTACACATTTGTGAAAAAAACCAATAATTCTGAAATTTTTTCATCTGCAATAAAACTGAGTTGAATAATTCCATGTATGCCCCATAATTGTAAAAGGAATGAATATAATCGCTCGGGATCAGATAGTAAAATATGTTATTTCAGGCATATAAACATAAACGTTTAACACAGATTATTACACTCGGAAGGTATTGTGAAAATATCCATAGTGGGTGGGGGTTATGTCGGCCTTGTGACCGCATCCTGTCTGGCACAACTCGGGCATGATGTAACGATCATCGAGATTGATCCAGAAAAGGTTCTGGCAATCAACAATAAAAAGCCCCCGATATATGAAAACGGTTTAGAAGAAATACTAAAAAATATCGTTGAAAAAAAGCTCCGCGCAAGTACCGATTATGAATCAATAGCAGCAGCACAAATTGTATTTATCTGTGTTGGCACTCCTACCAATGTGGATGGCAGTGCGAACCTCTCTTATATAGAATCTGCAAGTAACTCTATTGGAATAGTCCTGAAAACCAACCCACATTATTGTGTCGTAGTGGTGAAAAGCACGGTTCCCCCGGGCACCACAAAAAACCTTGTGCAACCCGCAGTTCTACGGGCTGCCCAAAAAACGGAACGCGAGATCGGTTTTGCGATGAATCCCGAGTTTCTCAGAGAAGGGCGGGCTATTGAAGATTTTTTACATCCGGATCGTATAGTTATCGGGATCAACGATCCGCGTGCTGGAGAATACATCAATGAGGTGTACCAGGGGATCAAGGCACCAATGATATATACAAGTCTGACTGCAGCTGAGATGATAAAATATACATCAAATGCATTTCTGGCAACAAAGATCTCATTCTCCAACGAGATCGGGAATATCTGTAAGCACCTGGACATTGATGTGTATGAAGTGATGAGAGGTGTCGGCCTTGATCAGCGGATCGGTCCACAGTTTCTTAATGCCGGCGCAGGTTTTGGAGGGAGTTGTTTTCCTAAAGATGTATCCGCGATCGTCTCACTTGCAAAAGAGACCGGTGAAACTCCCCTCCTGTTGCAATCGGTGCTTGATGTAAACGAACAGCAACCGCACCGTATGGTCGTACTTCTTGAACGCAGGCTTGGCAACATATCCGGTAAACGAATTGCCGTGCTCGGACTTGCATTCAAGGATAACACTGACGATATCCGCGATTCACGGGCTATTCCGGTAATTCATGAGTTATTAGACAAGGGCGCCTCTGTTGCAGCTTATGATCCTATGGCCAGTTCCAATATGCAGCGGGTATTTCCTACGATTGAATACGGTTCATCAGCATCTGATATACTCTATGGTGCGGATGGATGCCTGATCATGACCGAATGGCCGGAGTTTTCCCGATTGGATAAGGAGTTTGAACTGATGGCGTGTAAGATCATAATTGAAGGACGTCGGATTTTAACCCATAAGGGAGCTGAGGGGATATGCTGGTAGAACAGAAACGTATAATAATTAGGATCTGGGGGTCTGTATGAAAAACATGCAGAGTATACGCAAGGTAGTAATCCCGGCAGCCGGACTTGGAACGCGGTTTTTGCCAATAACAAAAGCCCAACCAAAAGAGATGCTTCCGGTTGTCGATAAGCCGGTTATCCAGTACGTTGTAGAAGAGGCGATCCTTTCTGGCGTTGAAGACATCCTGATCATCACCGGGCGCAATAAGCGTGCGATCGAGGATCATTTCGACCGGTGTTTTGAGCTGGAAGCCAGATTCAATAATCATGAAAAAAATCCATTTTCTGACTCATTAAACACGCTTTCGGATTTTCCTGACATTCACTTCATCCGCCAGCGGCAACAGAAAGGACTTGGTGATGCGATCCTTCATGCCGAACGGCACTGTGACGATGAACCATTTGCTGTTCTGCTCGGGGATACGATCTGTATCTCCCCAAAAGGTTCAGGCCCATGTACACTCCAGATGATGGAAGCTTTCGATCGCTTTCACCGGTCGATTATTGCTGTTGAGCCGGTTCCAAAAAAGAAAATAAAGGATTACGGGATCATTGACGGCAGGAAAATTGCAACCGGTGTGTATGAGATCAATGATATCGTAGAAAAACCTGCGCCGGAGAATGCACCATCTGACCTTGGTGCGATCGGGAGATATATCCTCACTCCGGAAATATTTTCTCTATTGCATGAGATACCTTCGGGATATGGCGGGGAGATCCAGCTCACAGATGCACTCCGCAGACTGGACAAGCCTTTGGGACTTATCACCAACTGCCGGCGCTACGATATCGGGGACAAACTGGGCTGGATGAAATCCAGCATCGAGCTCACGCTTGAACGGAAAGAGTTTGCCGAAGAACTCCGGCCATTTTTAGTTCATCTCCTGAAAGGTGATCATTCATGACATTTGATTCGCGCGAAGAACTTAACGTGATACAAAAAAATCTTGGCGATATCTCTTTTGAAGACGCCCGTGTACTGGTTACCGGGGGTGCGGGATTTCTTGGTTCATGGATGTGTGAAACCCTCATTATGTCCGGGGCAGAGGTAACCTGCATAGACAATTTTGCCAGTGGACAGATGAATAATATCCAGCCACACATGGACAATGAGCGGTTCCGTTTTATCGAGCACGATATTACCGTACCGATTGCTCTTGATACACCGCTTGACTATATTTTTCATATGGCAAGCCGTGCCTCGCCTTTTGAATTTGAACATTTTCCCATTCAGATTCTCAAGGCAAATACGATGGGGGTTCTTGTAGCACTGGGGATTGCAAAGAAACATCATGCGCGGATCGTCTATACCTCCACAAGCGAAGTGTATGGCAATCCGGATATTGTTCCGACTCCGGAGACCTATCACGGGAATGTAAATCCAATTGGCCCACGCGGGTGTTATGATGAAGCCAAGCGATGTGGTGAAGCATACGTAGTTGCGTACCGGCGGCAACATCATCTCAATACCCGCATCGCCAGGATCTTTAATACCTACGGACCGCGGATCCGGATGGATGGTATCTACGGCAGGGTTATTCCCCGGTTTATTGACCAGGCTCTTAAGGGCAAAGCGCTGACCGTATTCGGAGACGGTTCCCAGACACGGAGTTTCACCTACGTGACCGATCAGGTTGAAGGACTCCTCAGGTTGGCGTCAATGGATGCAGCAGAAGGGCAGGTGATCAATATCGGGAACGTCAATGAAATTACCGTTCTCGAACTGGCACACAAAGTGATTGAACGTACCAGTTCGAAATCTGCGATTTCATTTCAGCCTCTTCCGGAGGATGATCCTTTCCGTCGTAATCCTGATATCACAAAAGCTAGGGAAATTCTCGGCTGGGAACCAAAGGCTTCACTGGATTACGGGTTGATGAGAACGATAGAGTGGATAAAAAATCATAATTAAGGTTTTGAAGAAATTGTGACAAATATTTCCTGGTACAACGCTGTGGTTAAACTACACTATTTATTGCATTCATGAGAAAATAATATGGTATATTTCTGCAAATTACAAATAACCGTTTAGAAGTGAGCATTCAATGAAAAATGTTTTAATTACCGGGTCAAGCGGATTAATTGGCAGCGCATGCATTGAGAAATTCCTAAAGGAAGGCTGGAACGTAATTGGCGTTGATAATTTTACCCGGGCAAAGTTATTCGGTGATGAGGCAGACACCCATAGTAATCTCGACCCTTTAAAAAAAGAGAAGAATTTTACCTTTGTTGAATCTGACATCCGTAATAATGAGGTAGTCACACCGCTGATAAAAGATGCGGATGCCATCATTCACCTTGCTGCCCAGCCATCCCATCCACGTTCACTGGAAATCCCCATGGAAGACTTTCAGATCAATGCGTTTGGTACATTAAATCTTCTTGAATTAACGAAGAAATACAATAAAGAGATCCCGTTTGCCTATATGTCTTCAAATAAAGTGTATGGCGATTACCCGAATTTTTATAACTACGTTACGATTGAAAATGATATCTACAAACGATACGAGAATACAGCGCTTGAATCCTTTGATGAGTATCTCCCGATAGATGGGTGTGGTCACACGCCATTTGGGGTATCAAAAGCTGCCGCTGATATGTACAGCCAGGAATATGGGATAAATTACGGGATGACAACGGCAACATTTCGTGGAGGCTGCCTTATAGGCTCCCACCAGAAAGCTGTTGAGATGCATGGGTTTCTGGGTTTTTTCACAAAACAAATCCTGCTCCAGAATAAATTGTCTATCTATGGAGGAGGTTACCGCGTCCGGGATAATATCCACTCCAGCGATGTAGCTGATGTCCTCTACCGCTGGGTAACCAAACCAAAACCCTCACAGTTCGGAAAATTCGGGAAAACCTACAACTTGGGGGGTATGCGTGCAAATTCGGTTTCAATCTTCGAAACTATTGCAGCAATCGAGGCCAAAACCGGTTTAAAGGCCAATTTTAAAGAAGCTCCCGAACGGGAGAGTGATCATCTCTGGTGGATCAGCAATATGTCACGGTTCAAAAACGACTATCCTGACTGGAAAGGACCCAAAAAGGATCTGGATTATATTTTCAATGAACTCCTCCAGAACTGGATTGATATCTTCCATCTTAACCTGGATCTCAAGGAACCTTACTACTTCAGGGAGCTCCGCAAATGAAGGTTCTGATAACCGGCGGGGCCGGGTTTGTCGGGTCAAATCTTGCGATTTTCCTGAAAAACCATCTGCCTGCTTCTTCGGTTATCTGCTTTGATAATCTGAAACGGAGAGGTTCTGAGCTGAATCTTACCCGGTTGAAAGAGGCCGGAATACAATTTATCCATGGGGATGTGAGAAATGCGGAAGATTTCGAAGTTATCCCTCCATTTGACCTGATGATCGAATGTTCGGCAGAACCATCTGTGCTTGCCGGCATCAATTCCTCTCCTGCGTATGTTCTGAATACGAATCTCCTGGGAACAATACATTGCCTGGAAGAAGTGAGAAAGAACCATGCGGCCATGATATTTCTCTCAACCAGCCGGGTCTACCCATTTAAACCTGTCAATTCACTGAACTATACTCAAGATGCGACCCGTTTTTCTCTTGCAGAAAATTCTGGTAAACCCGGTGTGACCCTTGAAGGGATAACTGAAGAGTTCCCGCTTCAAGGTTCCCGCTCTATATATGGAGCAACAAAATTATGTTCTGAGTACCTTATTCAGGAATATATTGAATCATATGGTATTCGGGCGATCATTAACCGGTGCGGACTTATTGCCGGGCCCTGGCAAATGGGCAAAGTCGATCAGGGCGTGGTAATGCTCTGGGTCGCCTGCCACCTTTTCAGAAAAGACCTCTCGTATATCGGGTACAATGGTACGGGAAAACAGGTGAGGGACGTACTGCACATAGATGATCTATGCGATCTTGTCCTGCTCCAGATTAAACGACTCGATGAGTTCAACGGGGAGATCTTCAATGTCGGGGGGGGTCACAGAAACAGTGCCTCCCTTCAGGAGATGACTATATTGTGCAGGGAGATTACCGGTGAGACTATCCCTATTAGAGCCGAACCACAAACACGTTCAAATGATCTGATCTGGTACATTACGGATAATTCCAGGGTTTCCCGCTCATTTAACTGGGAACCAAAAAGAACCATAAAAGATACCATTACGGATATTAACCAATGGCTCTGTTCCAACCGGGACGTACTGTATAATATTTTTTAGAGGTTCCGGAATGACCGTCAATAATTCGTATTTTGTCTCATGCATTGTACCCGCGAGAAATGAAGAGGGAAACATTGCGGCAGTTATTGATGCATTATCTCCGGTACTGAGTAATTCTCCTGTGATACACGATTATGAGATTATTGTCGTGAATGACAACAGCACAGACTCTACGGGTCAATTGATCGACTCTCTCGCGCAAAAAGATTCTCATATTCATCCGGTTCATCGAACCTCGTCTCCGGGTTTTGGTAACGCCATTAAAACCGGCATGATAGAAGCAAAGGGGGATATTGTGGTCCCGTTTATGGGTGATCTCTCGGACAATCCCCATGATATCCCCCGGCTTGTTGAGCGGATTGCTGAAGGGTATGATGTTGCCTATGGCTCGCGTTTTGTTGAAGGGGGAGCACTCAATGGATATCCCCAGGCAAAATTGATTGCAAATCGTGCGTTCAACAATCTGGTCCGGTTATCGTTTGGGATACAGTATCGAGATATTACCAACGCATTCAAAGCTTACCGGAAAGAGGTTCTCGATAAGATTGGTATTGATAACCTTGAGTCCAGTGGTTTTGATCTCACAGTGGAGATCCCAATCAAAGCGCATATTCTTGGTTTCCGGAGTTCTGAAGTGCCAGTGCAATGGTACGATCGTACTTCTGGCGAGGCAAAATTAAAATTATCCCGGAATGGTTCGATCTATGGCAAACGGTTTTTAAGTCTTTTTTTTCATGGGAATCTAGTTGCCTTAAAAGATCTCTTCAAGTTTTTTGTGAAGGGTTCTTGGCTGAGCATTATCATAGCGTTGCTTTTCGGGTTCCTCATTCTTGCATTTCTCTTTACCTTGACCGGGTTCTCCACCATTTTCTCTCTTCTGGAAAACGTATCCTGGTACTGGATCATTTTGAGTTGTATTGCAATCCTCTTCTCCTTTGTAATAAGGACATGGCGATGGAGTGTTCTTTTGCGGAGTGCGGGATACGTCTATCCCAGGGATATACTGTTCAAATGCCTTATGTTTGGCTGGTTCCTGAATTATCTTATTCCGGCGCGACTTGGGGATATTGCGCGTGCCGTGGCTCTCAAAACGACATCTGATGCACCGTTCGGCATGACACTCTCCACTATCGTCATTGAGCGGATTTTTGACATGGTGACGCTTGCACTGTTCTTAGGGATCGCATCGCTGTTTTTCTATAACTCCGCTTTTGTGTATGTCGAGATTGGGGCGTTTTTCATTATCGCTGCGATGTTCTGCGTCCTTCTCATCATTTACAAATACGATGAAACAATTATCCGGTTCTTCGAACACCGCATTCCTTCCATTCGCCCGTCCCTTGTCCTTCTCAAGGAGGGGTTGGTCAATATCTCAAAAAATCCTGAGGCAATGGCACTTTGCTTTTTACTCTCACTTCCGGTCTGGCTCCTTGAGATCGCAAGCATATTCTTTGCGGCACGAAGCGTTGGCTACGACTTGCCCTTTGTCTATGCCGCAATAGCGGGTGTGGTGGCTTTCATGGCACAGACGCTTCCCCTTACCCCGGCGGGTCTGGGAGTTCACGAAGCATCGATCACCGGTATCCTGATGTTGTTCTCAGTACCGAGTGCCACGGGTATGTCGATTGCCCTCATCGATCACTTCGCCAGAGGACTTGTCATCTATGTGTTCGGGCTGATTGCAACTATTCATATTGCATTCGCGTCAAGATGGTACTTCAGGAATAACGGAGGAAAAGGAAATTGAGTTCGGTTCAGGAACATAATACGGAAATTTATCGAAGAAGATTTGAAGCAGATATCGAATTTCGAAAAGGAATGTATACCATTTTATGTGAATCATTTTTCCAAAAATATGTTCCGGAAGATGCAACAATACTTGAGATAGGGGCCGGATACTGCGAATTTATCAATACGATTCAGGCAAAACATAAAATTGTTATTGATGTGAATCCTGATACTTGTAAATATGCTAAGAAAACGATAGACGTTATCACCGGAAAATCCACGCAGATGGATACCATAGAAAGTGAAAGTATTGACCGGGTATTTGCGAATAATTTTTTCGAACATATAACAAAGCCTGAAATTATTCAGACTCTGCAGGAAACTCACCGTGTATTAAAACGGGGGGGGGAAATTTTGGTTTTGCAGCCTAATATCCGGTATTGTGCCAAGGATTACTGGATGTTTTTTGATCATATTACCCCTCTTGATGATCGAAGTATAAGTGAAGCCCTTGAAATCGCGGGTTTTTCAGTAAAAGAATGTATTCCACAATTTTTACCCTATACTACTAAAAGTCGGCTTCCGAAAACCCTAATCGGCCTGAAGGTTTATATCAGGCTTCCTGTATTATGGAAATTATTTGGGAAACAGGCATTTATCCGAGCTGGGAAGAGGGTTGATTTATAATGAACATGGAAAATAAATTTCCTTTAAGAAAAATTGAGAACTTCTTGAGTTCTCATACTATGTACAATTCCTAATGTACCAGTATTAGGGGAAATGGAAAACTATCAGCCCCTATCAATGAAAGCACCAATGTTTCCATATTATCCATTCTTTCAGAAAAAAACCCTGAATGATATTCCTAAAGGAGTCCACGTACCATGATCCTCTGCTTCGTCGCTGATGCCCGCAGCATGCATACCCAGCGCTGGGTTCAATATTTCGCACAGAAAGGACATGAAGTCCACCTCATCACCTATGATCCGATGGATCATCCCATCGACGGAGTTATTGAGCATGTAATACCGTCTTGGGGGCGGAACATGAACTTATCATTCTGGCCGAGGCAAGTGGCGATTAACAGAATTATCAGGAGAATCAAGCCGGATCTCATTCATGCCCACTTTATCACAAAATACGGATTCCATATTCCATTTTCAGGTAATTATCCAAAAATTGTTACCGCATGGGGTGACGATGTCCTGATTCTCCCACGGTCAAGCAGGATTCTATATTTCTTTACCCGGCATGTTCTTAGATCGGTTGATCTTATTTACGCAGTGTCGCACGATATACAGAACCATATAATCAATGATTTTGAGATTCCGATAGGAAAAGTACACTATCTTCCATTCGGTGTAGATACAGATTTATTTTTTCCAAAAATCCCCATGCACAATGATAATCAGGATATTGTTGTCGTATTCTCGAATCGGCGTTTTTTCCCTGTGTATGATATTTCTACATTAATTGATGGATTTGCAAAAGCATACGCATCGGACAGGCGACTTCGTCTTATCTTAAAGATGGATGGACCGGATGAGGAAAAACACCGGGAACAAGTAAAGTCTTTAAATCTTTCAGACATTATTTTATTTAAAAAGAAAACATTTTGCACCAACATTAATTATGCCGATATTCCGGATGATTATCGCAATGCAGACATTTATATCACAACCTCACTTTCTGATGGAACACCCGTCTCTCTTCTGGAGGCAATGGCCAGTGGTCTTCCCTGCATCGCCACGAGTGTAGGTGGGATTCCGGAATGGATTGAAGATACAAAAACGGGTTTACTGATTACTCCGGGATCTCCGGAGGAAACTGCACAGGCAATCCTGACGCTTGCTGCAGATCCGAGCCTCTGCTCGCGCATAGGATCCGCTGCACGGGATCTTATTATCAGGAACGGGCAGTGGAAAAACCTCATGGCACAGGCAGAGAAAGATTATCAGGCACTCATTGAAACATATAGACGGGACAAAACATGAAATGGCAGGACAAACGGGTGCTTGTGACCGGCGCCGGGGGATTTATTGGCAGCCACCTTGTCGATGAGTTACTCAGAAAGGGTGCAGACGTTACAGCGTTCGTGCATTACAATGCCCGCAATAACTGGGGAATGCTCGAAGGAAGATATGATGAGAAAACACCGCACCTGAAAGTTATTGCCGGTGATGTCACCGATTCCCTGTTTGTGAAAAAAGCCGTCTCCGAAAAAGAGTACGTATTCCATCTCGCTGCACTCATCGGGATCCCGTATTCCTACGTTGCACCGGAATCTTATATCAATACGAATGTGAAAGGCACCCTCAACGTGATGCAGGCCTGCCTTGAACAGGAAGTCACCCGCGTTGTACATACATCTACGAGCGAGGTATACGGGACTGCACAATATACACCTATTGATGAGAAACACCCCCTGCAGGGACAGTCCCCTTACTCGGCAAGCAAGATCGGGGCAGATAAGATCGCAGAGTCGTTCTATTGTTCTTTCGGATTACCGGTAACCACCATCCGTCCGTTCAACACCTTCGGCCCCCGGCAGTCCAACCGGGCGGTCATCCCCACCATCATCACGCAGGCACTGACCGGTAAGACAGTGAAGCTTGGCTCGCTTACTCCCATCCGTGATCTCACCTATGTTGCCGATACTGTTGCCGGGTTCATAAAACTTGCCGAGAGTAAGAAAACGGTAGGGAAAACTATCAACACCGGTTCCGGTCATGGCATAACGATTGGTGAGCTTGCTGATATCATCATCCGGCAGGTTAACTCAAAGGCGCGCATTGTCTGCGAACAAGAGCGGGTCCGACCGGAGAAGAGCGAGGTCATGGAACTCCTCTGTGACAATCGCTGTGCCGCTGAACTGGCCAACTGGAAACCTGCCTATTCCCTTGAGCAGGGTCTTTTTCTCACTATCGACTGGATGAAAGAAAATATTGCCTCGTATAAAGCCGGGCGATATACGATATAGGTACAATCATGCAGGCAATTATTCTCGCTGGGGGAAAAGGGCGGAGGCTGATGCCGTATACCACGGTACTGCCAAAACCGCTGATGCCTATCGGGGACTATTCCATTCTTGAAGTAATCCTGCGGCAGCTAAAACATGCCGGGTTCTCGAAGATTACTATCAGCACCGGGTATCTTCACGAGCTGATCATTGCGTATCTCAGCAGCAACAAGACGCTCGGCCTCGACATATCATATTCACATGAAGAAACGCCGCTTGGTACTATCGGCCCGCTGAGACTCATCGAAAATCTGGATGATACATTCCTTGTCATGAACGGGGATATCCTCACCGATATAAACTACAAGTCGCTTATCGGTGCACACCGGAAGAAAAACGCCATAGCAACGGTCGCCACCTACCAGCGGGATGTCCACATCGACTTCGGAGTGCTTGAAAAGAACAACGATAACAGAATCATTTTATTCAGCGAGAAACCCACCTATCATTTCGATGTCAGCATGGGGATCTATGTCTTTTCAAAGAAGATCCTTGACTATGTTCCAACAGGTGAACCCTTCGGCTTCGACCAGCTAATGTATGCCCTCACGGGAACGAAAGCGCCGGTCTTCAGCTACCCGCACTCCGGATACTGGCTTGATATCGGCAGACCGGATGACTATGTCCGTTCAATCGATGAGTTTGAACAGTACAGGGATCGTTTCCTCCCATGAAAATTCTTGTGACCGGTGCAGCCGGATTTACCGGCGGATATATGATGGAATTCCTTGCCAATCAGAAGGGTATGCATCCTGTTGCCCTTATCCGGTCGGAGTCATCAGAACATTCTAAAATATCCGGAGTCTCCTGGGTGACAGCCGACCTGCTGGACCGGGACCGGCTCTTTGATAAAATATCCGCGGTCTGTCCCGATGCCATCATTCATCTTGCCGGGCTGTCCCATGGGACACTGGATACCCTGCTTATGACTAATGTGACTGGTACCAGGAACCTGCTGGATGCAGGGATGCAGGCAAATCCGGACTGCCGGGTTCTGGTTGTAAGCTCCTCGGCGGTGTACGGGTATGCAGGCCGGGCGGCAATACCTGAAAGTGCACCACTCAAGCCATTAAGTGATTATGGCCTGAGTAAAAAGACTCAGGATGCCCTGTCATTGATGTATCATGAGATCAAAGGTGCTGCTGTTGCAGTTGCCCGGCCATTTAATCTGGTTGGTCCAAACCAGTCCGGTTCATTTATCTGCGGATACATTGTTAACCAGATTGCTGAAATCAATCAAGGTAAAAAAACAGGTCTAGATCTACTGGAAACACAATCATACCGGGATTTTGTTGATGTACGGGATGTAGTACGGGGATATTTCGCGTTGGTGTCTCACCCGGAATTTTCACATTACTGTGCAGGCAAAGTATTCAATCTCGGATCCGGCATTGCCTGCTCAATATCAGAGATTATCTCAAACATCGAAGCGATTACCGGCAACCACTACAACATCCGACTCCCGACATCACCTCCGCCAATTCCAATTCCTACCCAACAGAGTGATAATTCACGGATTACTGCCACCATCGGATGGAAACCTATGATCCCGTTAAAAGTATCCCTTATCGATATGTTAGATGCTGTGAATAAGTCTTAAAATGAGTGCAAGGATATTTTATTGTATATGGATGAGAAAATGAAGCTGCAACCGATTCTACCTGATCCTTCACAAACGTCAGATAATGATCAGACAGAACAATCAAGGTTTTTTCTTCCACAGAAATCTGCCCCCCTGCTGCATCAATCGCCGGTATTCATGTTTTTTCACATGGCTTATAATCTGACTCGTTCGGATTTTCCATGAAGGTGTATACAGAATGGATATTACTCCTCCGATGGTAAAGGGATTCAGATGAAACCGGACTTTAACCAATCCAATTTCCGACAAGCTGTGGGCATCACTGCCGTATATGATCTTTTTTCCTGAACTTATAGCAAGTAACTCTGCATTTGAATTTTCTTCCGTGGTACACCGTGAATTCCAACACTCTATGAAATCCACGCATTGTGCTATCTCTTTAACACAAGTATGATCGTGATAAGGATGTGGCAGCACAACAATTCCCCCTTGGGATCTTACCACCCTGATGACCTCATGCCAGTCGGTTACTTTTATCTCTTCATTGAGATTAAGTCCAATAATATCCCCGCAATCCGTCTTAATCTCGGCACCCACTATCACCTCCACGCCATACCGGCCTGCCACCTTCTTCCCCTCAACTCCCCCGGCTATTGTCCCGTGATCGGTGATCGCAATGCAGGTTAGTCCGACTTTTTTTGCCCGCTTTACAATACTCTCCGGAGACATGAGCGAATCATGGGAGTATTTTGAATGGATGTGGAAATCAGCAATGAGGTCGTCCATGGGGCCTCCAGAACCGATTCTGATGAACGCGAAGGAAAAACTCTGCAATCGTCATGCCAACCTGAAGAATGGAGGGTAGGGGATCATGCAGATCCAGATCGTAATGGAACGATCGGTCACCGAAATCCCGGATGAAGTGCGGAAGCATACACGGGTTGGTCATTACGTGAAAAATATCTGCCGGGAAAAGCCAGCGGTACTTCACGCCAGTTTCATAGTGGTTTACCGGTTCAATGTCCCCGTCAGCCGCCATCCGGCAGGCAAGGTACGGGAAATCAACCCCGGCAGCAATGGACAAACCCAGCGATCCCCAGAACTTGGGATTGATCTCCATGAGCACAAATTCCCCGGTCTTTGAGTCTTTCTTGAATTCCACCATCGCGACACCATGCCAGTCCAGGCTGTCAAGGATGCGCAACCCGGCATCGCGTAAAGCCGGATCATAAACGCTCTCTGCCACCGCGCTCGGACCCCCCGTAACCGGGTACTCGCGAATCCGTTTGTGCATGAAGATCGCACGGGCTTTACCGTGATTGTACAGGGCAAAAAAACCGTACCCATCCCCGGTAATATATTCCTGGATCACCAGGGAGTACCGGGCGATCATCCGGTATTTTTCCGATAATTCCTCCGGGGAATTGGCATACCGGACAAACCCGGATTCCTCGGATCCCTTGATCACGGCAGGATAGGAGACCTCGTGCGCAATGGCAGCTGCATCGGACTCTATTTTGGGATACCAGGTTTTCGGAATGCGCAGACCGATTTTTTCTGCGTATTGTATGGTACGATCCTTACTCCCGGCAATGCCAAGGGCAGCATCATCTGCCAGAGGAATTTTTACATATTTTTCCAGTTCGTGCCGGATTTGGGATACCTGCATCACTGCGGCAAAACTGACAGGGAGCAGGACATCGAACTTGTTTTTTCTGACGTACTCCAGCAAAAATTCTGCAAACCGGGGATCCTTCTCAGGATCGGGTGCGATCACGTGGTGGCAGCAGTATTTTGAATAAAATGAGATGCTGAGGGAAAGATGGGAAAGAACCGTCACCTCAATGCCTCGTTTTCCCAGGGAGCGTACCGCTGCGAGGGTATGCTTGAAATTTCCATCGGTCAGCAGGACTTTCATCGCAGCATCACGGATAATTCCGGTTGAACGCACCTGATATCAACATAGTTGTCTCCCCGTTCATATTCGCCATCAACATGGGAAATCAGAGATGGATCGATATAAAGACGAACCCGCAGAGAGGGCTCTTTTACCGGATTCAGATCCTGTATCCGGATAGTGATTTTTTTTGTATCCTGAAATAATGTAAGGGTTGTTTTTCTTCGGTTCTCGAACCATTCAACCACATCACCCGCAGTAGTCACCCATGCATTGTCAGCGCGTGCCCGCTTCACCAGATCGGTATACATCCCGGACCAGTCCCGGGGCGGGGTGAGGTTCTCGTAATGCCAGAGAATCGTGATCGCCCCGCCATACTTCTGTGCAAAATCAACAATCTCCTGACATTGCACGCGGGCTGCAGATTCATCCAGATGCAGGCAGGATGTTTTTTCCCAGCCCTGGTCAACCGGAGCCCAGCAGAATTTCCCCAGGAGTCCGAGATCCTGGATATGCAGGGGGAGTTCCCTTATATTTACAGTCCCCTTCGGCCGGTACACCTGCAGGGTTCCTGCCCGGAAACCAACATCGTCATTGTACCCGAATGTTGTATCGTAGGAGTATCCGGCTTCATCGAGTTTTTTCCAGCTATCCTGATCAAACAAAAGCCAGTGAGTCCGGTTGCCGACAGCCCCATTACCCACTGCTGCCATCTCCTGCGTTCCCGTTTCAGCATCCACCCAGTTGTCAATACCGTGTATGCCGACCTCCCAACCACCCTGCGTCAACTCGTGCAGGATACCGGTGTCTATTCCATACCCGACCGCCCGGTACGGGTGGGCCCGCTTCCCCGGGTCATCCTTTCGGGGCACAAAGAAGAAAGTCGAGCGGACACCCAGCTCTTCTTCAATGGTTTTCCAGCGTTCAAAGAGTACCCAGGGATCCGTTCCAATACCCAGGCGGGCAAAGAGCAGCTGAAACCCTGCATGGATTCTGCCGTGCGAGAAGCACTGGAATGCCGCATACCCTGCGGTGACCAGCCGGCATTCCCGGACTGACGTGACATCCACATCGTGAGTCAGTGCCATACTATAGGGATGCCCCCACGGGGCTGGAGGAATTTCTGCAAGGAGAGTATCTTTTTTTAGTTCCTGCCGGAGCTGATCGAGCAGGATGTCGCAGAGAGGTTCGTGGAGATGTGACCGGCCGACATTAAGCAGCTCACAGATTTTTCCAAAGATATCATTATCCGTAAGATCGATCAGATTTCCTGTGTAGCCGGGCAGGTCTGACTTTCGTGCGAGTACGACATCGTACTGCCTGCCGGGCTGGTACCATTCCCACGGTACTTTGAGAAGCTGGAAGGTCTCTTCAACAGCATACGGATCCGGATATGATACACCAATCATCACTGTGTCCTGCTCTAACAACCTTTATCCTGCAATGCAGAAACGATCATGTAATCTCATCAATTTTAAGGGATATTTTTATCGTTTTTTCTTTTTTTGGGCAATACAATAATAATTTGCCCCAAACCCTTTGAGGATTTTTGACATCAGCTTGTCTGCCCGGACGAGTGGTCCGATACAGCTGCCCAGGAATCCTTCCATCCGGTCCAGGAGAATGGGAAACACACCATCCGTACACCAGTGCTCGATTACAAAGCCAGAAGATTCGAGGGTGTTTTTAAATGAAAAAAACGGGATATGATAGTGCCAATTCAGATGAGTTGTACCTTTGAAATAATTAACGAATTTTTCTTTACAATATCCAGCTCCATAAAGAAATG
>Ga0315277_10003615_pt1 | contig 20936 bp, 14 predicted proteins | sample YL17G05_15_MG_FD_203695 | JGI IMG/M metagenome (GOLD analysis project Ga0315277, IMG submission 203695) | Sediment microbial communities from Yellowstone Lake, YNP, Wyoming, USA - YL17G05_15 | ecosystem: Environmental > Aquatic > Freshwater > Lake > Sediment | place: USA: Wyoming | collected... | reverse complement strand
AACGGGGGAAAGGGGGCGCAGGCCCACGCCCGGGAAAACCGACTGTGCAAACCCACAGATGGATCTTGTCGCGCGCATTTCTCGTCGCCAAACGCAAACCGTCGCGCTCATGAAAAATTACGGCTAAAGGTTCTGCAAAAAGGGGCGGGTCATGGTGGCCACTGGGGTGTGTTCGCGAACCCAGTTAAACGAAAGGCAGAACCATGACCCAAAAGGCAAAAAGGAACGACCGACCGAAGGTAACCCTGGACGTGGCGGAAATGAAGTCAGTTTTGATGGAACAGAAGGATTTTCTGGCGCCGGGGGTGCAGGAGGCAGTGCAGGCGATCTTGGAAGTGGAGATGGAGGCGTGTTTGCAGGCCGGCAAGCACGAGCGCAATGACCAGCGCTTGGGCTACCGGAGTGGCTATTACCGGCGGCGGTTGATCACGCGAGTGGGGCCCCTGGTGCTGCGCGTGCCGCAGGATCGGTCGGGGCGTTTCAGCACCCAGGTGTTTGAACAGTATCAGCGGAGCGAGAAGGCGTTGGTGGCGGCGCTGGCGCAGATGTACGTGCAGGGGGGTGAGCACGCGCAAGGTGGCGGCGATCACCGAGGAGTTGTGCGGACACGAGTTCAGTGCGTCGAGCATCAGCACGATCACGGCGCGGCTGGACGAACAGTTGGAACAGTTCAGCCGGCGACCGTTGAGCGAAGCCTTTCCGTATGTGGTGGTGGACGCGCGGGATGAGCGGGTGCGGGAAGGCGGAGTGATCGTGAGCCGGGCGATCCTGATGGCCTTGGGGATCGACTGGGAAGGCCGCCGTCAGGTGCTGGCGGTCGAGTATGCGAACCGGGAGAGTCAGAGCAGTGGGAAGGACTGCTTACTGCAATTGAAGGCCCGTGGGTTGCAGGACGTGTGGTTTGTGGTGAGCGACGACCATCCGGGGTGGAAAGCGGCGATCCGGGAAGTGCGGCCCGGGGTGTGGTGGCAACGGTGTTATGTGCATTTCTTGCGGAATGCCCTGGATTATCTGCCGCGCCAGGCCGATGACGATTGCCTGCAGGAGTTGCGGTGGATGTATGAGCGGCGGAACGTGGACGAGGCCCGGCGCGACCTGAAGCCGTGGCTGGAGAAGTGGAGCGGCAAATATCCGAAGCTCTGGGCGTGGGTGGAGACGAACATTGAGGAGACGGGGACGTTTTACCGGCTGCCCGTGGCGCACCCCACACATTTGAAGAGCACGAACTTGCTGGAGCGGTCCAACCAAGAGATTAAGCGGCGGACGCGAGTGGTGCGGATTTTTCCCGACGAAGCCAGGGGTCTGCGGCTGGTGCGGGCGGTGGCGGCCGAGCAACACAAGGCAGGGATGGAAGGCAGCCGCGACTTGAAGGCGGACCTGCTGCGCGAACAGATCAAACCGATGAAAACAAACCTGACGATAGCGGCATGACATTCGACCGGCGGCGGGGCGAGCTAAGAAGCTCGCTATCCCCGCCGCCTACCTTTACCCAGCGAGCTATCATGACCACCAATTTGCTGAACGTGACGGAGACAACTATTCTTCGGCTCAGACAACGACAACCTCAACGGTACGGGCGCTGTCGCGTTCGACGTGGCGGGCGGGCGCATCTTCGCCTTGGATTCCAACAACGGCATCATCGCGCTCAAGTATGGCCTGCGGCTTGATTTTGACCCGACTCCAGGGGGCATGATCTTGACTTGGAACTGGGCAGGCACGTTGCAATCGGCCACGACCGTCGCCGGCCCTTACTCGGACGTGCTGTCCAGCGCGACGAGCCCTCACACGAACACGGCCGCTGCCCCGCAGTCCTTCCGCCTGCGCCGCTGAACCGATTCACCCCTCCTCACGACAGGAAAACCGGGACCAGTGTCCCGGTTTTCTTTTGGCTGTGGCACGCCGCCGAGCGACTTCGGGCTGAGGGGGAGCGCCGACCCCGATTCCTTCTGAAACGTGCAAGTCGCCTTGCGGTTGTCAGGGTTGCCTCCGTCAGCCATTTGGCGCACAAATAAGCCATGCCAGTGACTGCGCCATTGCTCCAACTCGCCGACGTGACCAAACGCTACGCCGGGCCGGACGGCTTGGCCGCCGTGCCCGTGCTGAACGGCATCTCGCTTTCCGTCGCCCGCGGGGAATCGCTCGCCATCGTCGGCCCATCCGGCTCGGGCAAGAGCACCCTGCTGCAAATCATCGGCACGCTCGACCGACCCACCAGTGGCCAGGTTTTGCTCGACGGCAACGACCTTGCCGCGTTCGACGAGTTACAACTTGCCGAAGTTCGCAACCGGCAACTCGGCTTCGTTTTCCAATCCCACTACCTCCTGCCGCAATGCACGGTCTGGGAAAACGTCCTTGTGCCGACGCTGGCCCGCTTCAAATCCGAAATCCGAAATCCGAAATCCGAAATGAGGGCGGAATCCGCCCCGGCTCGCGCCGAGCGCCTGCTGAAGCGTGTCGGTTTGGGCGAGCGTTTGCACCATCGTCCCGGCCAGTTGAGCGGCGGCGAACGCCAGCGCGTCGCCGTCGTCCGCGCCCTCGTCAACCGGCCGCAGCTTGTCCTCGCCGATGAGCCCACCGGCGCGCTCGACCACGCCGCCGCCACGGCGCTGGGCCAGCTCCTCGTCGAGCTGAACCGCGAGGAAGGCGTGACGCTCATCGTCGTGACCCACGCGCTGGATTTCGCGAGACGCATGGGCCGGGTCCTGCGGTTGGCGGGTGGCAGGCTGGTTCGGGATGCAGGGTAGAAAATGGAGGATGACGTCACTTGGCACATCGCATTCCGCGTTCCGCACTCTGCGTTCAAATGACCTTCCGCACGCTCATCCGCCGTAGTCTGCGCCACCATTGGCGCGCGCATTTAGGCGTGACGCTGGGCGCGGCGATTGGCAGCGCAGCGCTCATTGGGGCGCTCGTGGTCGGGGATTCTGTGCGCGGCAGCCTTCGGGTGCGGGTCACGTCGAGGTTGGGGCAGGCGGCTTTCGCCCTGACGTCCGGCGAGCACTCCCTCAGTCAGGACCGGCAGAACCTCTTCATCGGGATCGTGGACAAGCTTGATGAAAAAGGTCGCCGTGTCCTTTCTCCGACCCGTCCCGGCGCCGCATTGGTGTTGCCTGGGACGGCTGTCCGCGAAGACGGAACAGCCCGCGCGAACCACGTGCAACTGATCGGCGTGGATGTCCACCGTGGTGAAACAGTTTGGGGAGGTTACGCCAACGGTTTCTTCGGCCTGGCCGCCCAACCCTCGCCGACGGAGATCCTGCCCGGGCAGGCACATCTCAATCAGGCCCTGGCCAGTCAATTGCGGGTTCAGGTGGGTGACCAGTTGGTTCTCCGCGTGGAAAAGCCTTCCGCACTTCCGGGGGACGCGGCGGTTTCACCGCGAGGATCGCGAGCGGCGATTCGAGTGCGCGTGGCCGCGATTCGGTCGGCGGCGCAGTTTGGTGATTTCAGTCTGCGGATGACCACCGGGCCGACATTCAACGTCTTCCTCAACCTCTCGGAGCTGCAGAGCGCCACAGACCTCACCGGTCGCGTCAACACCATTTTAGTCCCCAGCCAATTCACCCACGCCAACCGTCTGGAGCAGGTACTGCGACGACTGTTTCCGAATTCCACGGTCGAGGACCTGAAGCTGGTTACCGGTGTCAATTCGCCAATGTGGGGCGACGCGATCCAACCGGTGCCGGACGCAATTGGTTTCGAGCGCCTTCAAAAGGACACTGCCAGACTTCTCAACCGGCTTTCGGATGCCGACTTGGTATTGAGACCTAGCGGCGACGGAAACTCCTTTGAACTGAGATCGCGCCGTGTTTTTCTCGATCCGCCCGTCGAGCGTGCCGCCCTGGTCGGAGGCACCAACGCACAACCCATCCTCACTTATCTCGCCAACCTGCTCCGCGTCGGCACGAACGCGACGCCTTACTCGATGGTCACCGCCGCGGGCCCGCCGTGGACACCGGCGGACATGCGCGACGACGAAATCCTAGTCAACCAATGGCTGGCGGACGATTTGCGCGTGAAGCCGGGGGACGAAGTCGCGCTCAGCTACTTCGATCCTGAATCCGGCGCGCGGCTCGTCGAGCGCACGAACATCTTTCGCGTGCGTAGCATCGTGCCGATGGAACTGCCGTGGGCGGACCGCACGCTGATGCCGGATTTCCCGGGCATCGAGAAGGCCGAGAGCACGCGGGATTGGGACGCCGGCTTTTCGCTCGCCCACAAGATTCGGCAGAAGGACGAAGATTACTGGAAGCAGTTCCGCGGCACGCCCAGAGCGTTCGTGACTCTTGCCGCCGGGCAGAAGATGTGGGCGAACCGGTTTGGAAACCTGACCGCCATCAGGTTTCCCATTCCGGCGAAGTTCACACCTAGATTCGCAATGAGGTACGGTCCCACGGGCCCGCCACCGCAAGCAGGAGCTTCGAACTCAATTCCGACGACCGAGTCGTCAATGGATTCACTGCAAGCGGATGTGTTCCGCATTCCAGCCGCACCTGAACCTCCGCCGGGCAGCAAGGTTCTCGCATTCCAGCTCTCCGGGCCAGAGCACCGCGAGTTGTATCGCCTGGAGGTAGGACAGAACATTGTGGCCAATCTCAAACCGGAGGAACTGGGTCTGCGCTTCGAGCCGGTGCGCGAGCAAGCGCTCAAGGCAGCGGAGCAATCGCAGGATTTCGGCGGGTTGTTTCTGGGGTTCAGCTTCTTTCTGATTGCCGCGGCGTTGCTGCTGATGGCACTGCTGTTTCAGTTCGGGCTGGAGCAGCGCATGGCGGAAGTCGGCACGCTGCTGGCGCTGGGGTTCACGCCCAGGCAAGTCCGCCGGCTCTTGCTGGGTGAAGGTGTGGCGCTGGCATTCATCGGTGGCGTGCTCGGCGCGTTGGGCGGACTGGGCTACGCGAAGGCCATGTTGCACGGTTTGGCAACAGTGTGGCGCGATGCCGTGGGTGCGACGACGCTGGGTTTTCACGTCACGCCGCGAACTTTGGCCATCGGGCTGTCTGTGAGTGTGATTGTGAGCGTGCTGACGATATGGCTGACGCTGCGGAAATTCGTGCGGCGTTCGCCGCGCGAGTTGCTCGTTGGTGATGTTGAGGGTGGTGAGCTGCCGCTGCTGACTGACGTAGCGCAGACTTCCATGTCTGCTGTATCGCAGGTTTCCAAACCTGCGGGCGGTGGAAACTCCGAAGCTCTGCCGATTGGGATATCGGCGATGCGGCAGGTTTGGAAACCTGCGCTACGGGGCAAAGGCACGCTGCCGCACTCCAAACTTGGCTGGCTCGCACTGGCTGGCGCGCTGGCACTGGTCGGCTGGGTGTTTGCGAAAGGCGAGACCGCGAATGCGGGGGCGTTCTTTGGCGCGGGCGCGTTGGTGCTGGTCGCGGGGCTGAGCTTCGTGGGGGCGTGGCTGGCATGGTTGGGAGGAGCGCCGAACACCCGTTCGGCGCGGACGGGGAACGCGACGACGCGCGCCGAACGGGGGTTCGGCGCTCCAATCACGCTGGCGTCGCTGGGTTTTCGCGGCTGCGCGCGGCGCCGGAAACGCAGCCTGGCCACGGTGGCGATGCTGGCGTGCGGCAGTTTCCTCATCATCTCCATTGGCGTGTTCCGGCTGGACGCCAACCGCGACGCGGCGAAGCGGACTTCTGGTACGGGCGGCTTCGCGCTCATCGGCGAAACAGCGATGCCCGTGGTGCAGGATTTGAACTCAAAGCCGGGTCGGGAATTCTTCGCCCTGAGCGAAGCGGACGTGCAGGGCGTGAGTTTCGTGCCATTTCGGGTGCGCGAGGGTGACGAGGCGAGTTGCCTGAACCTGAACCGCGCGCAAAAACCACGACTGCTCGGCGTGAAGCCCGAGATGTTGGAGGGGCTTTTCTCGTCTGCGAAAGGCGCAGGATGGCAGGCGCTCAAATCCGAAATCCGAAATTCGAAATCCGAAAAGGAAATCCCCGCCATCGGCGATGCGAACTCCATCCAGTGGGCGATGCACAAGAAAGTCGGCGACACGATTGACTATGTGGATGAGCGCGGGCAGCCATTCAAAGTGCGCATCGTCGGTTCGGTGGCAAACTCGATCTTGCAGGGACCCCTCATCATTGACGAGGCGGAGTTCGTGAAACGGTTTCCCGGTGAGAGCGGGTATCGAATGTTCCTGATTGACGCGCCGTCGAACCGCGTGGCCGAAGTCTCCGCCACGCTGTCGCGTGCGCTGCAGGACGTGGGGCTGGAGATGACACCCGCCGCGCAACGGCTGGCACAGTTCAACGCTGTGCAGAACACGTATCTCGGCACGTTTCAAGTTCTCGGCGGCCTGGGTTTGCTGCTCGGCAGCGTGGGCCTTGGCATTGTGGTGCTCCGGAATGTGCTGGAGCGGCGCGGCGAACTGGCAGTGCTGCTGGCCGTGGGTTTCCGCAAGCCGACGCTGCAACGACTGCTGCTGATCGAGAATGGCGCATTGCTGGCGCTCGGGTTGACGGTCGGAGTCATCGCCGCCGCCGTGGCGGTGCTGCCGGCGTTGCGTTCGCCAGGGGCGGAACTACCCTGGCTGTCGCTCGGGCTGACACTGGCCGCGGTGTTGGTGAATGGCGCGCTCTGGACCTGGGCCGCGACGCGCTTTGCCGTGCGCGGAGATTTGTTGCAGGCGCTGCGGAATGAGTGAATTCTTCCGCCACGGATTGAACACGGATCAAACACGGATGAAGACGATTTTGCTTTGCGGATTGCTGGGAGCCAGCCTCACCGCCTTGGCGGGCGATGGCGGAGCGAAACTTTACTCGAACGATTTTGAAAAGGAGGAACCGGGAAAGCTGCCGGAAGGATTTCTGGCGTTGAACGGCGAGTTCGCCGTGAAGGCGCTTGGGACGAACAGAGTGCTGGAGCTTCCCGGCGCGCCGCTCGACAGCTTTGCAGTGCAGTTCGGTCCGGCGGAGAGCGTGGACGTGGCGGTGTGCGCGCGCATTTACGGCACCGGCCAGGGACGACGCGGCCCGACGTTCGGTGTCGGCGCGGGCGGTGCGGGCGGCTGGCGCTTGCAGGTGGCGCCCGGCAAGAAGGCGGCCGAGTTGTTCAAAAGCGACGAACTAAAAGCCAGCGCGGCATTCGATTGGAAGTCCGGCACCTGGACGCGCTTCCGCCTGCAATTGCGGAAGGTGAAGGATGGCGCGTGGCGGGTCGAAGGCAAGGTTTGGACCGACGGCAGCCAGGAACCGAAGGAATGGACGGTGGCGGTGGATGAAACGGAGCCGCCGGTTGCCGGGCGCGCATCGGTGGCTGGCTCGCCGTTCTCCGGGACGCCAATCTGGTTTGATGGTTTGGTTGTGGAACAGGTTGGGAAGTGAAGCAAAGACGTGAAACCTGAAACGCGAAGAGTGCCACGACGGTGTTTGTCTTTACGTGTCACGCACCACGTTTCACTCAATCGAAGTCCGAGCACCTCATGAAGTAGTGGCAGCGTGGGCAGAGCAGCTTGCAGTGCTCGTTCTGCAATTCGTGGCCGCAACGGGGACACCAGCGCCAATGCTCGTCAGGCACGTCTTCGTGCGCGGACGGGCCTGCCGCGGTACCCGACAATGGCAACTCGCCTTGGACTGCGGACCGTTCGGCCTTCACGGTCAGTCGTTAGCGCCGAATTGCACGGTCCGCAAGTTAAGGTGCGGTCCAAGCGGTCCAAGCGGATTGCCGAATTTCCGTTCCTGAACCACACTCGTCGCGGCAACGTCCAAACCATCGTATGACGGCGAACCGAATCCTCCTCACGCTGCTGGCGTCCGCTGTTTCGACTGCGGCGGCCGACTGGCCGATGTTCCGCGGCAACCCGGCGCTGACCGGCGTGGCGCAGGGCACGCTGCCGGACAAGCCCGCGTTGCTCTGGACTTTCAAAACCGGTGGGCTGGTTAAATCCTCCGCCGCCATCGTCGGCAACCGCGTCTTCGTTGGCTCGAACGACACAAACGTCTATGCGCTCGACGTCGCCACGGGAAAGAAACTTTGGGCGAGCGGCACGGGCGACGCGGTCGAGTCATCACCGCTAGTGCTGGATGGCCGGGTGTTCGTCGGTTCGGCGGACAATTTTCTTTACGCACTCGACGCGGCCACTGGCAAGCGACTGTGGCGCTACGAAACCGGCGAGAAAATCCTGGGCGCGCCGAACTGGGTGAAATCACCGAAAGGCGACGCGACGTGGGTGCTGGTCGGCAGCTATGACTACAAGCTCCACTGCCTCGACACGACGACGGGCAGAACGAACTGGGTCTATGAGAGCGGCAATTACATCAACGGCTCGCCGGCGGTGGCGGACGGGCGGACGGTGTTCGGCGGATGCGATGCAGTGTTACACGTGATCTCGCTGGCGGACGGCAAAGAGCAGAAGCAAGTCGAAGCCGGCGCTTACATCGCGGCGTCCGTGGCCGTGACCGGGAACTGCGCCTACTTCGGCCACTACGAGAACCAGTTTCTCTGCGTGGACCTGGAGCGGGGCACGAATGTCTGGACGTTCAAGGACCGGAACTTCCCTTACATGTCGTCGCCGGCGGTGACGGAGACGCGCGTCATCTTCGGCGGGCGCGACAAACAGGTACATTGCGTGAATCGTGCGGATGGCAAGCCGGTGTGGACTTTCGCCACACGCGGCAAGGTGGACAGTTCGTCGGTCGTGTGCGGGGACAAAGTTGTCGTTGGCTCCGACGACGGACGGCTCTACCTGCTCGCGCTCGACACCGGCAAGGAGCTTTGGTCTTACGAAATTGGTCAGGCGATTGAGAGTTCGCCAGCGGTGGCGGACGGGCGAATCGTCATCGGCTCGAACGACGGCAGCGTGTATTGCTTCGGCGCAAAGGCGAAATGAATTTCGGCGCACCGCTCAAGCTGGCGGTGCCACGCGACTCCTGATTTTCCCCATCCAGTCGCGAAGCACGCGGACGAAATGCGCATCAAAGCGGCGGCTGAACACGCCGACGACGGAGTGGCCTTCCCGCAGAGTGATGGCGATCGCCCACACAAACACGACCAGTGAAATGAGCAGATTTTGCCAGCCGTCGAGCCGCCACTGGTCTTTCCAAATCCACATCGGGTCCTTGTCGAATGGACCGAAGTAAAAGATTGGCCACAAGTCTTCCGGCGACGGTCCGCGCGAGCCGACGAAGTCGCAAAGCAAGTGAAGGTGGAAGACCGCGAACGCCAGCACCAAGACGCGCCAGCGATGTTTCGCCAGGCAGGCCGCGAGCAGTGCAAGGCCCACACCTGCCGCGAGGCCGTGAAGCAGGTAGTGATGGTAGTTTTGGTAAAGTGGGAAGCGATCGCCGCCGGTGGCAGCATTTCGGATCATGTCGAGCACCAAGCCGCCGCCATCGAGGTCCGGCGCCAGACCTGCCAGCGTGACGAGCCGGCAATCGCGGGGGTTGTCCGTCGTCTTTGCGGCGACGACCCAATTGAGGACCAAATGTGTGATGGGCGACATGGCAGCTGGTCAGCACGCGGCGGGACGCGCCGCGTTTGCAACGCGGGGCTTCACGATGCTCACGGTTTTGGCGCCGGTGCCGTCCGTGGTGGCCGGCGGACTTGGAGTTGACGGTAGCGAAGCACGGTTTCGTTGCGGTCGCCGGCGGCAGCAAGGCCCAGGCGGAAGTCTTCGCTCGCCACGTAGATCGGCTGCGGCCGCGGGAAGTCCTTCCAGATCTCCTCGCCATTGAGAGACAACGACACCTTTTTGTCCTGCAGGCAGAACAGGAACGAATTGGGACCGTCCCTGAACTTCACCGGTTTGGAAGTCCCGCCGCCCTTCCAGCCCAGCGCGAGGTGCACGGAATCCTTTCCCGCAGGGCTGCGCTTCATGGTGAGTGCGATCCAGTTGGAGTCGTACAGCGCAGGCAATCCGATGCCGAGGCCGGCTTGAAATGCCCGGTTGGAGGACTTCACGAGTTCAAACTCGCAGCGTATTTCCACCGCACTGCCGACAGGCACGCGAGAATAGAGCAAATGTCCATCGGCCCCCGCCCGTAATTCGAGCGTCCCGTCCGCGAGCTGCTCGTGGTCGCCCCGCGGGTAAAACCAGTTGGGATCATCCGCACCGGCCGGCAGGAAATCCACCCAATCGCCGTCGAACAACTTCTGTTGGAGCGCCATGGCCACGCAGCGTTGGTGGATGAAGGCACGCGTGCGTTCGTCGGCGTTGTTCGTGGCGGCGAGTTGCTGGAAAAGTTGGGCTGCCTCGTGCGCGTGACCGGGCGCAAACGCGAGTTCGGCTTCGGCAATGTGATTGGAGGCTGGGCTGGTGCGCGCGGCGACTTCCAGCGGCAGTAGCGACAAGTCCACGCCCCATCCTTCGAGGTTCCACTGCCGCGGTTGCCAGTCCAACGCCTCCAACTGCGCTCGGGCAACTTCGTCGTGCCCCGCCAGGTGCGCAACCACGGCGTACGAGCTATGCCAGCCATCCCGCGAGTCGGCCTGCGTCGGCTCGGCAATGTAGCCTTCGTACATTCGTCGAAGGTGCGGCCAGATGTCGGAGCGACCGTAGAAATGCGTTCCGTACCCCAGATCAGCTTCCTGCTCCAGGTCGCGGACGCTGTCCATGAACATCCGCGGCACGTCCGTGTCAAAGCGCGCCGTGTTGAGCGCCGTGATGCCGAGGGCGAGCATGGCGGCGCGGCTGCCGTGCCAGCGCGGGCGCAGTCCCCAGCGCATGTGGGTCCAGGCTCCGGCATAGTCAATTTGCGCCATGAGCGCACGGTCGAACCAAAGCCGCATTTCTTCCGCGCCAGCCTCAGCCATGGCGGCGTACACCATCTGGCTGGGCGCCTGCGGCCATTCGGGATGCAGTTTCCAGGCTCTCGTGAGGCATTCGCGCGCAGCGGCCATGTGTTGGCCAAACCCCTGCCAGCCTTGTGCCGTTACAGCATTAGCGTAACCACCACCGCGCACTTTCCAGCCCTCTGTGATGTGGTGCTCCCCCTCGAGCAGCAGCGCCAGCCAGGCGAACGATTCCCCTGCCCGCGCCACGACCGGATACACCGCGGCTTCGTTGCGTTTGCAGAAGCCGCTTCCCCAGCGGTTCAAGAAAATCTCCGCCATCTCTGGCTGGTCTGCCGACTGTATGCTGCCGTCCTTGAACGCTTCGCCCAGCAACCGCAACGCCGCCGCATCCAGCGTTTTCATCCGGTCCGGGGTCTTGTTCACCGCGTCCGCGAGACTCACCGTGGCGAAAAGCTTCGGGTAGGCGCGGTGCCGTGAGCCTTCGTAAGCCGCGACCGCGTGCTCCAGCCGACGCACGTATTTGGTGCCGCCGCCCGAGTTGATGGGGACAACCGTCAGCACCAGCGGGTCGGTGCAACCGGCGTCACCGGCGAGCGACTCGGCAAGTTCCGTCGGCGCCGGTTGGTTGGTGGCCGCCGAGCCGCCGTAGTTCTGGGCAATCCATGATTCAATCAACTGCCGCGCGGAGGCATCGCAGGCTTGGCTGTGGTCTCCGCGCTGGTCGTAACCCTCGAGCCACTGGCGCACCCGAAATTCCCGCCCGCCTTTCGAGACGTCCTTTGCCGTCAGCGTGTTCGTCGTCCAAGTCACCGGCTTGCGAGCCTCCGCCGCCCCGGCGTCAGACGCGGGGCGAAATGCGCTCTGGCGAATTCCCTGCCGGACGCCCAGGATGACCAACCAGCCAAAGGCGGCGATGCCCACCACGAACAGGACAACGACGAGCACGATGATCCAAGCTAACGCGGGAGTCGTGCTGCGCCGCGATGCGCGCGCCGGCACTGGCGGGACATCGGGCGGAGGCTGACGCAACACCGAATCGAGCGTCCGCCACGCCGCCATGCCCTCGCACCAAACCAGCTCGGCGCCAGTAAGTTCGCCGGCCCCCCGGCGACGCTGCAGTTCCTCCAAAGGATACGGTCCCTCGCTCTTTCCCTGTCGGTGCAGATGAAAGTTCATAGGCTGGTCCGCTGGCACTGTGCGGAATCCCGCCACCGTCGGCAAGCCCGCGATTCGCGCACGTGCTTCCCGCCGGAAAGAAGGTTTTCGTAGCGGTCTGTCGGCAAACTGACGCCAAAGCTAGTGGGGCGAGCCTCCGGCTTGCCTCCGTGCCGGCGACCTTTCAGGTTGCCGCGGTGCGCTCGCCCTGTTCTCCAGCCACGCCAGAGCCTTGGCCACACATTCGCAGACTGGAAGTCTGCGCCACTACGCGGCGGTGGAGCTGCAGGCTGCGATGCACTGCAACGGGCGCAGTTTTTTCAGATGGCGGCTTTCTCCCGAAAGCCGCTACGCTGCGCGCCGTGACTGATGCCGATTTCATGCGCCTCGCCCTTCGTCTCGCGCGACGCGGTTACGGCCGCACCTCCCCGAATCCGATGGTGGGCGCGGTGTTGGTGAAGCGGGGTAAGATCATTGGGCGCGGTTGGCATAAGCGTGCAGGCGGACCACACGCCGAAATTGAAGCGCTGCGCGACGCAGTGCGACACGGCCACGCCCCCCGCGGCGCGACGCTCTACGTGACGCTCGAACCGTGCAGCACGCACGGTCGCACGCCGCCGTGCACCGACGCCATCATCGCGGCGGGTATCAAGCGGGTGGTCTTTGGCGCGATTGACCCAAACTCACGGCACGCGGGCAGGGGTCTGAAGATTCTGGAACGCGCGGGACTTGCGGTGGAGTCATTTGGCGTTCCGCGTTCACGCGGTGGGAGCGCCGCATTGCGCCCGAACCGCCTGAAGGCGGAATTCCAAACGGTGGCCAATGACTGCGAGCGGCTGAACGAGGCCTTCAACCACTGGATCGTCCACCGCACGCCGTTCGTCACGGTGAAAGCGGCGATGACCTTGGATGGCAAGATTGCCACAGCGATGGGCGAGTCAAAGTGGATTACCGGCGAGAAAGCCCGCGCCTGCGGCATGAAGCTGCGACAAGGCAGCGACGCGATCCTCGTGGGCATCAACACAATCCTAGCGGATGATCCGAGCCTGACAGTAAGGACGAGAATGGCGGATGGAAAATGGAGGACAGCAAAACCGATTCGCCGCATTGTTTTGGACTCGCTTGCAAGCACGCCGCCGAACGCGAAGGTTGCGAGCGACGAGCACGCAGCTTTGACCACCGTCGTTGTCAGTTGGCGCGCCCCACAATCCCGCATGGCGGCGCTGGCAAAACGCGTTCGTGTGCTCGTCGCGCCGCTGACGAAGTCAGCCAGCAGCCATCAACCATCAACCGTTGACCTCCGCTGGCTGCTGCGAACGCTCGGCTCGGAAGGTGTCACCAGCCTGCTCGTCGAAGGCGGCGGTGAAGTGAATGCCTCGTTCCTCCTGCAGAACCTTGCGCACCGGGTGGCGTTCTTCTACGCGCCAAAGATTTTGGGTGGTCGCGACGCGCGGAAAGGCGTGGCTGGGGAAGGTGTAAGGCGTTTGGCGGAGGCGATCCGGCTGCGTGACACCGAGTGGCGACGGCTGGGGCCGGACCTGTTGCTCACGGCGCGGGTCGTCGAGACGGCATCGCGGTGTTGAGGACGCGCGGAAATTAATCCGTGTGGAAGATCTCCTCCATGCCCGCCCACCATTCATCCGGCGCGCGGTTCTTCAACGGCTTCTGGCACGGCTTGCAGAAAGACCACCAGCGCTGCGTCGTTGGGTCGGCGGCCATCTTCGCCATGTCGGCAGCGAAGTCGCTCCCGATGTATTCGAAGTAGCTGAGCAAGTACGGCTGGCCGTCGTCCAGCGTGCGGAGATAAATGGAGTAGTTCCGGATGTTGCATTGCCGGATCATCTTCAACACGTCGGGCCAGGCGGCGGCGTGCAGCTTCTTGTATTCGTCAACTTTGTCGGCGTTCAAGCCGATGACCATTCCGTAGCGTTTCATGGATTGCCTTTCACTTTGTGGCGAGTTCGCCGAGATAGTTCCCGTAGGTCAGCAGCAGCACCGCGCCCACGAGCACCAGCAATGCGAGGCCGATGGTGGTGTGCGTCACGCGGCGGCAAGTGCGCCACTCGCGCAGGGCGACGCCCACGACATTGCTGAACAGGACGAGCATGATCATGTGGATCGCCCAACTCGTGAACTTGTAGTGACCCATCCGTACGTGGCCGAGGTTGTAGAAAAAGAACTGGCCATACCAGAACAGGCCGGTGACAACCGCCATCGCCCAGTTGAGCGGCAGGCTCGCCTTCTCGGGGCCGGCGGGCAGTTCGACGAGTTCACCCAGCGTCTTGTGCCGCGCATGCAGCCACAGGCAATAGACCGCCGTGGTCAGGAAGGCGCCGGTATTTGAGAAGATGTAAACGACATTGCCACGCCAGATGCCGGCGCCGTGGGCGGTGGCCACGTCGGCGATTGGTTCGCCAGCTTCGAGCGCGAATCCGTAAACCGCGGAAAGCACACCCGCAAGCAACGACAGCGCCAGCCCTTTGGTCAGCGAGAACTCGCCCTTGGTTTGGTTTGCCGTGACGTCGAGTTCCTTCAGCCGCCCCGCCCAACCGGCGCCGGCGATGCCGAGCGCGCCGACCACGATGCCCGCAACGATCCAGGTCGCACCGGGTTTGCTGAGCGTCGTAACAAGCGTGCCTTTGACCAGCGGCGGGATGAGTGTGCCGAGGACGCTGGAAAGCCCAACCGCGATGGCGTAGGTGAGTGAGAATCCAATGTAACGAATCGAAATGCCAAACGCCGTGCCACCGATGCCGTAGGCCGCGCCGAGCAGAAACGAGTTGAGCATCGCGCTGCGTGGAGCCTCGCGCAGCACGTTGAACAAGTCAGGGATCGTGAGCCACGCGCCAAGGATCGGCAGCAAGAACCAGCAGAACGCCGCCTGCGTTAGCCAGTAGGTTTGCCACGACCAGCGCTTGACCTGTTTCTGCGGCGTGTAGCACGTCGCGGCGAAGAACGCGCCGACCGCATGCAGGCCAACGCCGAGGAATGGATTGGAGGCAATGGGACTCATTTGGCGAGGACGGTCAAATCAGCTCGCCGGGCTTCCGGTGTGACGCGCAATGACTGCACCTTTCCGTCGCGATAAACACCCTCGACCACGGTTTGCTGCGGGGCATGGAGTTTGAACTCGACGTTCCATTCCTTCGGCCAGGCAGGCAGGAGGAAGATCTTCTGTCCGTCGGTTTGCAGCAGCATCGCCTGGCACGCTTTCATCAGCACGCCGCCGTGGTCCTGGTCGGGCGTCCAGTCGTAGTTCGGTCCCCAGAACGCGGGAAAGCGTTCGTTGGGGTCGTGGCTGCGGGCGCGGCTGACGACGGCTTTGCGGACACCATCAGTGAGACCGAGGTAGGCCATGAAAATGTCGTCCTGCCGCCAGCCGCTGTGGCCGCGATCGGCACGATGCTCCAGCGCGGTCAAAGCCCAATCAGCGTTAGTACGATTGAAGGCAAACAGACGAAACGGGAACACGGCGTAAAGCTCCGGGTTCTCGATGTTGCGTTTGTCGGCGAAGAACTCGGCGGGCGCTAGCGCTTTCCTGCCGTTGATTTCGCGCAAGGGCAGTGGCGGAAGCTTGGCGCGCAGGCGTTGCCAGAGTTCACGTTCAGATGCGGGAGTCAATTCCGCCGGCATGGCGAGCAGGCGTTCAGTCACGGCAATGCAGCCGGCAAGCTCGGGAGCCGCGTTCGTGCAGCGCCACCGCGTTTCCAGCGCTTGCGACGGGTGCATGACGAGCTTGCCTTGCGCGTTGGTGGGGTAGTGTTGATCGAAGAAGGCGAGGATTTCACGCGCGAACGGGAGCGCGGTTTGCCGCAGGAACTCGCGATCGGCGGTGTGGTCGTAGTAGTCGAGCATCATCCAGGCGATTTCGAGGCCGCCGACCCATTCCCACTTGTGCCAGCCGCCTTCTTGGAGCTTGTCCGCGCGCTGCTCGAAAGGCGTCCAGCCGTAGGTGTCGCTGAAGACCGCGCCCCAGAACATGATGCACTCCGGGTAGAACGCGCCGTCGTGGCCGAGGTAGTGCCGCGTGCGATATTTGCAGAGCGGCAGCAATTCGTCGGCATACATGCGAAAGAGCGGACGCTGGAGATCGAAGTCGCCGGAGGCGCAAAGGCTGATGTAGGGCAGGCGCGTGTTTTGCCACCAGTAACCCGGCCCCCAGCGGCGGTAATCGGGGTCCTGCTCCGTGTCGCCAGGCGGGACGGTGAAGAGCGAACCGTTGAACTTGATGGGATACGCACCGCGCCCCGCGCACGCGGTGATGAAGCGTTGAAGGTGATACATCTGGCTGACGTAGGCGGCTTCGTCGCGAGCAGTCGAGTTGGCGGTGCGCGCCGTGACACGGATCCAACTGCGATTCCAGAATTCGCGCCACCATTTCTCGTGAGCCGTCCGTCGGGAGGAAAACCACTGCTTCTCCACGCGGCGGATCATGTCGTCCACATCCGCGAGCCAGCGCTCCGGCGTGGAGGGATGACGCGTGAGCACGAAGATGCTGAAGCGATGCGATGTGTTGCGCGGAGAGCGCAGGCGAGAATCATCCAGGCGTTCACCCCCAACCGCGGTGACAACTGCGCCAAAAGTGCGATGTAGCAATGGGTCGGGTTGTGTGAAGCCCGTCAGGCCCTGGACTTCGGCGAGCAACTGCGGGCCGACTGATTTGATGTCGTGATGAAACCAACCGATGCGCCCGCGCTGGCTGGTCAGGACGGTGTCGGGCTCAACGACGGTTGTCGCCTGCCGCTTGTCCGGCAGCTTCCGGTTTAACAACACATCGCTGACCTGCAACTCGCCGAGTTCCTGCTGGTTCGTGCGCCAGAGTTCGATGGAAGCCGTGGCTTCAAGTGGCGTGGCACTCTCCGCCGTCACATGGATGACGGGATGGTTGGCGTCCACCCAAAGGCGGATTCTGGTCTCAGAAGCACTGCCGGTTCTGATTTCGACGCAACCCTCACGCAAATTCAATTCCTGGCGAAACGGTTTGCCTGCCGTGATGGGATTCGGCTCGAAGTGGACGCGCACCTTGCCGACTTTGAGCAGGCGGGCGTTGTCGTCCCAGGCGTCGGTCTTGCTGATGTAGAAGTGCAGGTCGCCGTCCTGGGTCATCCACGTGTTGAGCGCAATGTCGCCGTTGCCCAGCGGCATCGAGCCGTGGTGATTGGTGCTGGGTGAATCCCAGACGACGTTGAATGCATCAATCGGGTCGGCACTGGCGCCTAACGGGTGGGCGCACGCAATCAGCACGAGAGCTGCGTCGAAGAAGGTTTGTTTCATGGGATGCTTTCGGAATCATCTGATTCGCCCGGCGAGCACCTCGTCATCCACAGCCACGGAGAAATCACGCAGTCGGAAGAAGGTCGCTTTGCCGTCGGGGTCTGGAAACTCGGTGAGCGTCAATTCGAAGTCAGCTTTTGTGGCCAGGCTGAAGCCGGGCTTCCAGGCGCGCACACGACAACCAATGCCGCCGGGGCGCACCGCGTCGCTCTTCACGGGATCGGCCAATGAGGATGGATCAAGTGCGAGGTAGCCCAGTTCGGTGCCGTCGAGTTTCGCATGTGCGGCGTTTTGGGCGGGGTTGAGGCAGAAGACTTGCGGTCCGCGCATCACGGCCACGCGGCCGGCTTGCCGCTGACGACCTTTCACCAGTCGCCACGGCATCGGAAGATCGAGCGTGACTTGATCACCCGGTTTCCATTGGCGCGATATTTCAAAGAAAGTTCCTGCCTTTACTGCGCCTTTGACTGGCTCGCCATTGACGCAGACGCTTGCGCCGTGTGCCCAACTTGGAATTCGGAGTCGCAGCGGGAATCTCGCCGGGCGCGCTGGATCAACCACAAGACTGATGTGGCCGGAGTTCGGGTAATCGGTTTCCTGGTGGATGACGAGTGACACGTCTTTGCCCACCGTCAGTTTCGCCTGGCCTTTCGTGTAGAGATTCACCGCCACGCCGCCGTGCGTGCGGTAGAACACCATCGAGGGTAATTCGGCCACGATGCGGCGGAAATTGCACGGGCAGCAATAGGTGTCGGTCGGCCAATAGACACGGCCGCCTTCCGTCGGCGCGAAGTAGCGGAGGCGGCGGCCGTCGGGCGATTGCGCGGCGAAGAGCGCGTTGTAGATCGTGCGCTCGATGAGGTCGCCCATGCGGGCGTCGCCCCTCAGCCGGAGCAAACTGTCATAGACGCGGAGTTGATACGCCGTGGCGCAGGTTTCACCGAGATCGCCGCGACCGTCCTGGTCGTCGGTCCAAATCTCGCATTGGCCGGTGCCGCCGGTGGTGTGAAGGCCGTCGTGGTGCAGCATGAAATCGAGTGCACAATCTGTTTGCTTCAACAGGCGGCGGCTGGGGTGGCTGCGGTAGAGTTCGAGTTGCGCCAAGCAGCGCGCCATGTGGGCGTAGATGTGGCCTTCGATGCCCTGCCGGCGCCCGATCACAATGGGCAAGTCCCACGCTGGCAGCGCCCGAGTTTTCGTGACGAAATCGAGATACGAGGCCGCGCCGGTCTGGCGATGCAAGGCGAGCATTGTGCGCTCGATGCCGGTCACGGCTACATGCGTCGCCACGTCGGTCTGTTGCCCCCAATCCTTCGGCAGCGCGGACCAGCTCCGCACGAGGTAATCCGCGGCTTTGCGCGCAGCGACGAGCGAGCGTTCGTCACCGAAATACTCGTAGTCGGTCAGCAAAGCCCAGATGATGTAACCCATCTCGTGAATGTCCCAAAGTCCCCGCACGCGCTGGGCGGGCGCGATGATGCCGATGTAGCCGTCCGGTTCCTGAGCCTTCAGCGTCTCTTCAATGAGGTGCTGCTTTAGCGCCAGCACCTTTGCATCACCGGTGTTGGCGGCGAACTTGACGGTGGCGTCAATCAGCTTGCCGAGGCCAATGTAGCCATCCTTGGCGGTCTTCGTTCTGAACGGCGGCAGGAAGTCGCGATCGGCGTCCAGCACGAGCAGGTTGTTGGTGATGGTGATGGCGACGCGTCGCCCAATTTCGCCACCGACCTGCACGTCGCGCAGACTGAGTGGCGCCAGAACATCCGCGGCCAGGCTGACAGTGGCCAGGCAGCAAACGGCGCCCGCCCCACCGAAAAGTCTCATCCAGATCTGGCGCAGAGGTCGGAGCGGAGATGGAAAAAAGTGGTTCATGGTGGCGTGCCTGCGTTCCGGAAAGTCTGCCGGTTTCATGGTATCGCTTGCTGTTGGAAATGCCCGGTACGTTTCATTGGATGTTCCGTTCTTCACTTCTTTCCGGGTTGTTGGATCGAACCGGAGAAGCCTCGCCAGGCCGTGATGGAACGTTTCAAATTCTCCTCCGGTTCCCCTTTGAGGTTGTAACATTGCAGGCCGATGGGACCAGTGTAGCCAACCTGGCCGAGCAGTTTGAGGAAACCAGTGACGCCGTAGTTGCCTTCCCCGAGCGGACGGATCAACTCGCTCCAGCCACCGCTCCGGTCGGCGCCGTTGATGGAGACGAGAAAGAGATGGGGCGCGCAAGCTCTGACGATGGCTTCCAGCCGGTCGGCATTGCCCGCCGCCAGTTCGTGGCACAAGTTCACGGTGACTCCCACGTTGGGCCGGCCCACCTGCCGGACGATGCGGAGCGCCTCCTCCGCCGTGGCCACGAAAAAGCCCTTGTGCGGATAAAGCGCCACGCGCACACCGGAAGCGCGGGCGAGATCGGCGATCTCCCGCACGATGCGCACCGCGTTCGCATCGTTGGTGGCCTTGCCCTGCACGGTCAACCACAGGATGACGCCGGTGCCCTTGAGTTGTTGCACCGCCTCCTTTAACTGCGGGTCATAGGGCTTCGGCTGGTCCACGTAGCACGGCACGTAAAGGTTGAAGATTCTCAAACCCTGACTTTGAAAAGACTTCAGGCGTTCAGCGAGATCTTCCGTGCCGGTGTAGCCGATGCCGTCGTAGCCAAGCGCCTTGAGAGTGGCGGCTTGCCGCGCCGGTGGCCATTTGAGTTCGCGTCCGACGCCGTTGTCAAAGGCGAAGAACGGATTTGCCAGGTGCGCAGTGGCCGGACTAGCGGCAGCATTCGCATCAGGGAAAAGCAGGCACAGTCCCAAGGTCGCATGGAGCAGAAACAGAGAGGGAGGCTTGTTCATGGTGTGTCCGCTTTGATTTGCTTCAGATCGCCCATGGCGCGCGGTGCGCACGGGCGAGCAACTTGTTCGCTTCGTCATTTCCCACGAAGCGCTCGGTCTCAGGATTCCACTTCAGCCTCGCGCCCGTCTGGATGGCGATGTGGCCGATCTGGCACATGCTCGAGGTGCGATGGCCGATCTCGGCGGGAATCATCGTTTCCTTGCGGCTCTTGATGCAGTTCACGAAGTCCTGCTTTTCCGTGATCAGAGGGAACGCAATGTCGTTGGGGCCGGGCTTCCATTTCAGGAGTGCCTCGTCGGAGGCGATGAATCCCTCCGGCTTGAACCAGGTGTTTTCGATCCAGCCCTCGGTACCCTCGACGCGGACGAATGGCCGTCCGGCGTTGGTGTAGATCACCTCGACGCCACTGGCGTAGCGATAGCGAACCTCGAAGCGTTGCAGCACGTCCCAAAGGTTGTCCTTGGGAAACTCGCCCTGACCCTCGATCTCGACCGGGCCGGTGCGCTCGGTGTTCAGCGCCCATTGCGTGATGTCGAGAATGTGCGTGCCCCAGTTCAGAATCACACCGAGGCTGTAGTCGCGGATGTGCATCCAGCCCGGCCCTTTGCCGGAGTAATCCAGCCCGACCTTCGGCGGATGGACACGTTGATCAGTGTAGGGCCTGGCCGGCGCGGGGCCTTGCCACAACTCGTAATTCAACTCCGGCGGCACGGGCATGGGCGGGGGATTCTGGACCAGCGGCGCCGGGTCTTTGGGCACGCCGGCGAGCACGCGTTTCACCTGGCCGATGCGCCCGTTGCGAACCACCTGGCAGAGTTTCAAGAACCGTTCTTCAGCACGCACCTCGGTGTCGGTGCGGAAAACCCGTCCGTGCTTCTTCACCGCCTCCGCGATGGCCCGTCCTTTAGCAACGGACAGCGAAA
>Ga0315277_10003612_pt1 | contig 20939 bp, 17 predicted proteins | sample YL17G05_15_MG_FD_203695 | JGI IMG/M metagenome (GOLD analysis project Ga0315277, IMG submission 203695) | Sediment microbial communities from Yellowstone Lake, YNP, Wyoming, USA - YL17G05_15 | ecosystem: Environmental > Aquatic > Freshwater > Lake > Sediment | place: USA: Wyoming | collected... | reverse complement strand
CTCCACGAGGACTTCCCAGAACGTCGAGCATTCTCCCCAGATCTTGCGCCCGACATCCTCTGTTTCTACTTCCAGCCCCAAGGCATCTTTGAGTTCTCGCAGCAGGCCCCGCATCTGCGCAATCTCGGCCAGCAGGCTTGTTCTTTGGTCGGCCGAGAGCGTGTTCTGCTCGACATAGAAGACGGAGCGCACTTCCCGTCCGCGCGCGTACTCCTCAATTTCGCAGAGCGTCCGGTCCAACAGTAGCAAGGCCGTACCGATCCCCCTGCGGTGATTGTCACTGATCGGAATGGACGCGTGGTTGGACATGGCTTGACGGCCCTATCTTGCGAGAGATTCGTCCTTGGTCTGCGTTGTCCCCTTCATGGCAAGACCCAGATGCTGCGAAACTGTTTCTCCCGGAGCACCGATTCGGTCTTGCCCGCACTGTCGCTTTGGGCCTTTTTGCTGTCATCGCTCAGAAGCTGGACCTGTTGGAGACCTTTGTCGCGGTAAGCAACCACCGCTTCCGGGTTGAGACCTTTGAGTGAAGCGTGCTTGAGCGGCTTGGGGGTTTTGTCGTCGCCCGCCCAGCCATACAACCGGGACTGCCCCTTTCGGTTGCACTTGGTGGTACTCTCGTCCGAGGCGTCTGTAAGTTCAGCAAATGAAAACACTTATGCTCCTGCGATATTTGCACCTTACGGCAGTTATCAGCCGTGGAAACAGTCCCGGCGATTTTCCCCACGAGGGAAGGCGAACCCCATCGCCAAGTTCATAATGAGGAGAAACGGCTTTGACTTCCATCACTCACCCGATTCCAGCGTTTCCGGTTTGACTGGAGTTCGTCTGACGAAACTCACGGCTGTCACCCAGGCGAGCGCCAGCGCCCAGCCAGCCAGAATGTCCGAAGGGTAATGCAGGCCAAGATGGATTCGCGACAGTCCAACCGCCAAGACGTAGAAGGTCCCAAGCGTCAGAACCGACCAGCGCCAGCGAGTTGCCCAGGTGAGGGCTGCAAACACGAAAGCGATTGCCAAAGTGTCCGCGGCTTGACTGCTCGGAAAGCCGGATTCAAAAGTCGGAGCGAATGTTCCCCAAACTGTGGATTGGGTTCTCTGAACTATGGTCCTCACCAAGAGGTTGCCAATCACCACGCCCACGATGGCAAGCGTGAGAAAGAGGGCATCGCGCATTCTGCGTTCGTGTTTCAGCACCAGAACGCCAACAACCGCAAGAGCAACGACAGCATTGATGTTGCCGGTTCGGGCAACAAGGCTCAGCAACTTGTCGGCGCCAGGTGCCAGAGAACCCTCAAGAAATCTGAGGAGGGCGGTATCCCAAGGCAGATTCTTCTGGTGCTGGATAGCTTCGGCCAGCCACTCGAACCCGCAGAGAGGAATCCAGATGCCGAAGAAAACAATGAGCAGCGATCCTTGTTGATTCTGGATGAATCGTCCGGCCTTTGCCATTAGGCTGTCAGCTTTCAGAGTGTGCATGAGTGTCAATTGTTCGTATTCACATCGCTCGTCGTCTGAAACCTTCCGTAGCGCAGCGCCAGCATCGGCAATATCCAAATGCTGCGAAACTGCTTCTGTCCGAGCACCGATTCGCTTTTGCCCGCATCGTCGTTCTGGACTTTCTTGCTGTCATCGCTGAGAACCTGGACCTGTTGGAGACCTTTGTCGAGGTAAATGACAACCGCTTCGGGGTTGAGCCCTTTGAGAGAAATATAGTTGAGAAGCCTGGGGCTCTTGTCGTCACCTGCCCAGCGATACAACCGGGACTGCCCCCTCCCATCGGGAGGACCGGCAATAATAGGGTATTCCCCTTGCCACAAAGCCATGTCTCGAATACCGAGCCCGCCCAAGTCCAGACGAACCGGCGGCCCGAGTTGGGCCCGACGGCCTTGGATTACCGCGTCGGCATTCAGCAACGGCACCAGCAAGGCCCGCCCCTGCGGCACCGGGTTGCGAAATCCGATGAGCAAATGTTTGTCTGGAGTCGCACAGAGCCCTTCAATGCTCAGGCCTCCTGCAGACTTGGGCGGACAGGCAGCAGCGTCCGCCAATCGGAGAGGCTCAAGCTGCTTCTCTTCGATCAAATCCTTCAATAGGTCCTTGTAGGGCTTGCCCACCGACACCAGGTTCACGCCATATTCGCTGGTCATAATGTCCGTCGCGAAGAATCGGCATCGCGCCTCCTTTTCATTCCCACGATTACTTCGCCCATGTGAGCTGATCCAATAAGCACGGTTGGCAATTCTCGCGGCCGCCTCAATATCCGTTTCGGGCGAGGCAACGGGAACGTCCAGGAACCCAGTCAGATCAACAGACTGCAATGCTGGGCCGCCACGATCTCGGCAATACACCCGAAGGATGCTGTCTTCGTCGCTCGCAGCGACGAAATGCTCGGCGTCAAGAGCCACCGCCGCCGAGCCGTCCACCGCGCCGATATGAACAAGCGGCGCTAACACATTGTCCACCGCTCTGGCGCACACGCCGGCAATGCAACAGAGCACCAGCACGAATGCAAAACGCGGTTTCATAGTTACTTGACCACAAGCACCACGCAGGGCGCCAAGCGAACCAAGCCCTGGCAGGTGCTGCCCATCACGCGATCATAGAGCTTTGAGTGCCCCATGAAGCCGATGACCAGCAGGTCGAAGCCCCGTTCCTTGATGAACTCCACGATCGTCTTGACCTCATGGCCGACGAGCACATGGCATTGCAACTCGATGCCCCGATCCTGAGCCATCTGCTTGGCGCGCTGCATCGCTTTGGCGTAGGTGCCGTTGGCGGCCTGCTTGGATTCGACCACCTCACCCACGGTTCCAGGATAGTGTGGTACCTCCTCCACGCTAATGGTGTGGAGTTCGGCGCCAAAGCACTTGGCCAAGTCAATGGCGTGCTCCAATGCCTTGAATGAACCTTCGGACCCATCCAATCCATGCACAATCTTCTTATATTCCATTGGCAGTCTCCTCTGACAATTCATGTTGGGGCCGGAACCATTTCTGGGCGATCAATGTCGGGACGACGGCACTGGCGATGACGACGACCACGAGCGTCGAATACTGGCTGGAGTCGATCAGGTTGCGAGACAGGCCGAACATGGCCGAGATTGTTCCAAAGGTCAGGCCCGTGGACATGAGCAGCGTGGTGTACATCGAGATGCGATTGTCCATCCGAAAGAGCTTGGCCATCGGATACACACCGAGGAACTTGGCCGCCACCTTGACCAATAGCAGCAGAAGAATGACCAGCGCACCTTGGGCGATGGCGCTGCCTTGGATCAGGGCGCCGGCCTTGAGGAAATAGAACGGCGTGAGCAGGGCAAAGACGGCTACTCGGATGTGATAGACGGTCTCTTTGTGGTGCCCCAACTCACCAGCTACCACCAGACCTAAGATGTAGGCTGGCAGGACTGCTTCGCTGTTAGCATTAGTCGCCAAGCCGCCCAGGACGAAAAGGAGCAACAGCAGCAGTTTGATCTCCGGTTCGCTCACCTGCCCTTCGTATCGTCGCAGGAAGTGGTGGGTCAGATTGGGTGCGAAGGGCATGAGGGCGGCTGATACCCCCAGGAATAGCACCAGCCACCAGTTGTAGTTCGCGAACATGACGCCCAGAGCCAGCACGGTGCCCAGGTCCGTGACGAAGCAGCAGGCCAGGACCAGTTTGCCGATGTCGCGTTTGTTCAGGCCCGTCTCGACCATCACAGCATACACGACGGCCACGGAGGTCGTAGACAGAGCCGTGCCGGCGATCATACTGGCGGGTGCGCTCCAACGCAGCAGCCAGTACGCTGCCGCCATTGCCCCCAAGAAAGGGATCAGGAAGCTCACGAACCCAATCACCAGGGCGGGTTTCCAGTGCTTCTTGAGGGCATCCGGCTCGATTTCTGCCCCGGCCAGGAACGTCAGCAGGATGCTGCCGAACCCGGCCAGAAAGTTGATCCAAGGCGTGGGCTCCAGCTTGGCCGGCATCCCGATCAACAACCCAAACCAAGGGATGAGGTTTCCTGCTACTGCTCCCACAAGGATTTCGATGAGCGCCACCGAGATGGCCGTGCGAATAGAGATCAGACTTGCCACCAGCGCCAGGCCAACCCAGAGAGCGGCGATCAACCAAGGTGATTCCGACATAACGATACTCCTACCCTACCAGACCAAACCGGTAGGAGTCATCAGCCGGATAGGCGCTTGTGCGGGGGACTCCATCCCCACAACGTCACGTATTATACGGCCAGCCTGTTTGCTCTGCAAGCAGAATCTTCCGGTTTCCGCATTGCAGACCTTGGAAGATCGCTGCTGTGCGGCTCCAAGCCTGGGATTAGCGAGGCACTCTCTCTCGGCCCTGCATCTGGCGCACTCCATAGAGGTACTCCCGGTCGATCTTGCCTTCCATCACTCGAAGGATATCCGACAATTCCAGGCCGTCGCGGGCAGCAATGAGTCGGCCCATAGCTAAGCTCACGGACAGAATTGCGTTCATGCCCAAGTTGGCCTTCCTCTGCATCGTATGAATCTTCTCTTCCGAAGCAGCATTGGACGCGATCTTCTGCCGTTTCGTAGCCAAGTCCAGTTCGAGGGCCAGCATTTGCCGGTCCACATCCACGAGATTGCCAACTTCGGCGAGCGTCTTGCCGACGAACAAGGGAGCGATAAACTTCTCCACATTGTCGGCCGCATTGAGGCAGCCCTTCCCTGCGTACCGCTGCGCCCGACGCCAGAGTTCCGACAGGTCTTTGTCCTGCTTCGAGCCAACTACATCGTTCGTAAGGCCCTTCTTGAACTTGAAGGTCTTGCCGCCATCTTTGCTCTCGAACAAGTCAGCGAATCGGTCCGTGGTCGCGCATTTCTCGACGATGCTGTCCACCAAATGGATCGCCTCATCGGAGCCGGCCGAGGTGCCCAGCGGCGTTGCGCCGGTGAAGATGTAGCCGTTCTCCAAGCGAACTGATACGCCCACAGTGGGAATGCCCGCGTTGGTCGCTACCTCACTGGCCATGATGTCAGCAATCTTCATATCGGACGGAACCGGGCGGGTGATCTTGAAGCCGCGCTGAGCCATTCTCATCAGTTCCACGATTCGACCGTATTTGACCAGTCGCTCCGTGTTGGCCCCGCCGCCGCACTTCATGGCCAGAGCATCCACCGCAAAGGCAATGTCGGCCTCCATGCTGTCATTGGGACTCTTGGAACGGTGCGATACGACCAGCGAGGCGCCACGGCTCTTCGCCGCATACGTGGCCAATAGGGTCTCGCTCAAGCTGCCGATCTGGTTGGCCTTGATGAGGGCCGTGTTAATCAGTCCCCCTTCGATGCAGCGGGCGATGGTTGTATCCTTGGTGACAACCAAGTCGTCGCCGATGATGAACAGGCGATCCCCCATTTCTTTCATCAGCAGCTTCCATCCTTCGTCATCGTCCTCGGCCAAGCCGTCTTCGATGGAAACGATTGGGTATTTCGCTACCCAGTCCTTGTACATCTCCACGAGTTCTTCAGACGACATCGTGCGAGGCTCTTCGGCCCGCCAGAAGAAATACTGGCCGATGGCGTCGGTTTTCCCAGTGTGCTCACGGTAGGCATTGGACAATTCACTGGCGGCCGGGTCCAGCGCCAACGCAACATCCTTGCCCGGCACGAACCCACATTCCTCAATCGCTTGGACGGCCACTTTCAAGGCTCGTTCCTCCGGGCAGGTGTCCTCGGCCCGCCTGGAGTATGCACCCACCATGCCGCCTTCCAGACCGATGCCGACGAAATTCATGCCTTCAGAGTCCTGCACGATCTGGATGACGCGGCTTTGCAGGGCGTTGGTCATGCGCTGCGCCTCGACGTAATCGGTGGCCGAAAGAGGCACGAACATGAACTCTTGGAATGAGAGGTTCCCGCCTTGTTCCTCCGTGTGCCGCCCTCCCATCAGGCAGTTGCGATGTTGCCAGGGGGCACGGACCTTTTGCCCGTTGGACAACGTAACCTCCTGGAGGCGGCGATTGAGCATCATCTTCTTCACAGGCACAGGGTCCCATCTGCCTCCGCCGGCGGCACGTCGGGCCTCTTCTGCCTTGGCGGCCGCGCCTGCCAGACGGGCTTTGTACAGTTTCAATGCCCGATGATCGGCCAGCAGCCGGTCCAGCATGGCCACAACACCGATGGTGCCCAGCAACCGGCCCACAATGACGACGGCGTTGGACAGGGTGACTCCCGACACTGTCGGATCACCGAGAGTGCTCGTGCGACCCAGAGCGATCAACACAATGCCCAGAGGCAGCGTAGCCAGGCTCAGCTTGCCACTGATGCTCGGACCGGCAGCCGAAACCGCCAGGTTCTGAGCTTTGACATCCGGGAAGTAGCAGCCGGCTTCTTTCTTGATGCCCCGGAATTTGCCCCAGGGAATAAGAAAGAGACCCTTCAAGTAACCGCCGAAATTGAGGTTCCTCTGCGCATCTTCCAGTAGCTCCGGGCGGAGGTTGTTGGTCTTGACAGCGGAAATCCAGTGCCCCAACTCGTGAATCGCGATGTTCACATGCCAACCGAGATACCAGATGATGGCGGAGAAGATCACCTCTTTCTCCATCGGGTTGAACATGAAGTTGAGCACATCCGTGCGGTGCCCGACAATAAAGGGGATACTCAACAGCGAGGAAAGAAAGGCCGCGTGAAAGGAAACCAGCTTGTGGTTGGCAATGACCCATCCTTCTTCCAGCATTCCGGGCCGCCAGTCTGTGCGGCTTCCGGGCAGGAAGTCCGTCAGTGTGCGAAGGATACCTTGGGCAGTTGAACAAATCCGATTTGACAGAGTGTGCATCCGACTTCTCCTTTCGATACCTGTCCTTGAGGAGTCGTCTGACACTCTTTCAGGCTACTCCCACCAGGATGTTCAAGTCTTGGTAGGAGTTATCAGCCCACACGCACGAGCGGTTTCGGTGAACTCCATCACCTCTCGGGAGATGTCTTCCGAGTCAAATGCGTATATACTCTATACGCTTGGGGGTTTTGCGTCAACACCCTCCGGATAAGGATGTTCCCATTTTTCTGCGTTCGGCAGTTGTCAATCACTTTGAGACAGTACCTTGCCCTCTATCTTAATCAATGGCAAGGTACTGTCTCAAGTAGTCTCACACAGAGCGTCGGCGGCCTAATAAACCAGGAATACCCAGACAAGCACCGGAAAAGTGATGGCGATAGGGCCCCCGAAGACTACTGCACACAGCGCCTTTGGCATATCGAAGCCAAAGGCGATACAGCCGGCGCAAATCCATGCACCGACAACGACCGCCGCCACGGTGCCCTTCCATCGCCGCGCCCTCGCTTTTGATGCAGCCTCCTGAGTAATGGGCACACACTGTTCGAGCATCCAAAACATCTTGTGCATCACCACCGCGCACACCACGAAGAAAGCGACTGCCACAATAGTTTTGACAACCATGCAAACCTCCCGATAAGGATGTTCCCATCTTTCCGCGTCGGGGCCATCCGGTTCCGGATCGGACGCCGACTGTTGCGCTACACTGCCGTATGTCGGGCTCTACCCAACACGCGGTAGAATGTCGGCGTGGCAATCAATCCAATTCATCGACCTGTAGGCCATCATTCCACGTTCTGGATTTGCTCTTTGAGCCGCTCGATCAGGCACTTGATATCGACGACGGCCCGAGCGATACGGGCATCGCCGGCCTTGCTGGCCATCGTATTGGCCTCGCGGAGCATCTCCTGGCTGAGAAAATCCAAACGGCGGCCAGCCTGACCATCCGTCCGACAAATCTGCGCGAACTGCTGCAAGTGGGCGTCCAGCCGGGTGATCTCTTCCGAGATGTCTGACCGGTCGGCTAAGATCGCCACTTCCTGCGCCAGGGTCTGCTCGTCCAGCTTGAGCTTGGCCTCCGCCAGCAGCTCGTCCACGCGCTTGCGGAGCTTCTTGGCGCGATCCTGGGTCACCGATCCGCTGCACTGGCGGATCGTCTCCAACTCCTTTTGGATCGCGTCACAATGCTTTTTCAGGTCCGCTTCGAGGAAGGCGCCTTCCGCCTCCCGCATCCCTTTGACTTTCTCCAGGGCCTCGGCGGTCAGACGCAACACGAATTCTTTGATCCGGGCGCTCTGTTTCTCGCTGGGCGTGACCGGCTGAACGATCCCCGGCAGATTTAGTAGGCTCGCCAGATCGATGGACGCCTGCACACCGACGGACGAGTTGATGGCGCCGAGCTTCATGACCACGGATCGCAACGTGGCTTCGTCGATCTCGAACAAAGCGTTGGCCGCGACCGCCTTGAGCCGCAGCACATAATTGATCGTTCCCCGCGAGAGTTGCCGGCGCAGCTCCTTGTCGATCTCATCTTCCAGGAAGGCGGTCCCCTCCGGCAACTTGACGATCGTCTTGAGATAGCGGTTGTTGACGGTCTTGATCTCGACGGCGTAGGACACTCCGTCGAATTCCCCGGCCACCTCGCCGTATCCGGTCATGCTGTTGAGCATGGTCCTCCGCTCTCCCAGCCGGGGTTTCCCATTTGACTTCATAGCCTGTGCTCCTGCATGGTACACGTCCTATGACACCCAAACACTGCATCCGATTTCAATAGCTCGGGCCATCAAGTTTGGCCTGTCCCCCGTCAGAATCTGTCATTCTGCCGCTCCGGCACTGCACCACTTTTTTGGCGCACCTCTGCCGCCGTCTTCTCATTGCCCAGCCCTGCTTTGGCCCCGTATGATCTCATCCGACTGCCATCCACTCTGGGCCAGCTCTCAACCGCCCGATGCGGTCGAGGTTTTCCCGGAAGAGCCTCTGCGACCGCAGCGACTTCGGCCATCTGAAACACTACGTGACGGGAACGGCAAACCACTTTGGCCCCGATCTTGATCAGCTTATCTCTAGGTGTCCGCAGCGACCAGTCCTTCAATGATTTGGGCAGTGCCAGCCGCCGCAAGAAGTTGCCCTGGTTGTAGGCCAACGCAAACAACTGGAGACGAACCTGATTGTCCACAAAGTCGTGCCAGGAGGGCCGAGTACCTCAACCTGCAGCGAGCTTGGCTCCTTGCCCCTGGCCAAGCCGCTGTGCGCGGGCCTGACACTCCTATCCCTGCTGGTCGGCTGGTGGCGGGTGAATCGGATAGTGTCCATAGCGTCGAAGCCCTGCACCGACTCCGGTTGCAGTTGCCACCAATAGCGACGTCACCATCGCAGTCATCAGGACGGAGATCAGCCGTTGCTCACCCCGCTACATTTGAGGGGCGTCGAACCATCTGCAGAAGGCGATAGAATGTCGGCGTAGCAATCAGGGAGAACAAGATCGAAATGCAGACCGCGCCGATCACGGCAATCGCCAGCGGCCTGAGCATGTCGGCTCCCGACCCGATGCCATAGGCCAGGGGCAGCATCCCCAAGACAGCAGCCAGAGAGGTCATCAGCACGGGACGCAGACGACGCCGGCCCGAACGCACCAGGGCCTCATCCGGCGAGAGCCCTTGCTCCAGCAGGTGATTTACATAGTCGAGCATCAGGATGCCGTTCTTGGCGACAATGCCCACCCCAATAATGGCTCCCAGGAACGAGACGACATTGAGCGACGTACCCGTCAGATACAGGGCCATCACCGTGCCGAACATCGCGAGAACGGCACCGAGCACGATGGCGACAGGCTCGGGAAACTCACGAAACTCGATCAAGAGGACGGTAAACACCAATACGATCGCCATGATCAGGACGATCAGCAGATTCTGGAAGGATTTCTGTTGCTGTTCATAGAGCCCGCCGAAATCCAGGGTCCCTGGCGGAATCGACGCGTCCTTGTTGAGCCGCTCGCGAATTTCGGCCACGGCGCTGCCCATGTCACGATTCTCCAGGCGTGCCGTGACGGCCACATCCTGACGCATATCCTCGCGGCGCAACTCCAGTTGTCCGGCCTCCTCCACAATGTCGACCACCTGGGAGACCTGGACGATCTGCCCGGACGGTGTTCGAATCGGCAGATCCTGCAAGGTCTTGATTCGGTCGATTGCCTTCGGGTCAACAAGGACACGAATCTCGATGATACGATCCCCTTCCAGGATCGAAGAGGCCGTCTGCCCCAGCATGGCGGTATTGACCGCCTTCGCGATCTCATCGACCGTCAGACCGAAACGTTCCGCGTCCACGGTCCTGACCTGCAGGTGGATCGAGTTGCCCGTGTAGACTAACCCATTGAAGGTATCGACAACGCCCTTGACCTTCTGGATGCTCTCTTCGATCTGGGGGGCCTTCTTCTTGAGGAAGTCAATATCCGTCGAGAACAACTTGATCTCGATGGGCGCCGGGGACCACATCAGATCGCCGATCAGATCTCCCAGGATGCCCGGGAACTCCCACCGCAGACCGGGCACAGCCGTGTTGAACTGTTGACGCAGATCCGAGATGACTTGCTCCGTGGACCGCTGACGGTCAGGCTTCAATTTGACGAGGAAGTCCCCCGTGTGGGGTTCCGCAATGGCTAGCGCCAGGCGGGCACCGGTGCGCCGGGAGTAACTCTCCACATCCGGTATCGTTCGCAGAATCTGTTCCGCCTGCATCAGCATCTGGTCTGTCTGGGCCAGACTGGTTCCGGGACGCCCCTGGTAGTCGATCACGAATCCTCCCTCGTCCATGGGCGGCAGGAACTCGCTTTCCAACCGTCCATAGATTTGGAGACCGGCCAACAAAATCAGCACGCACAATCCCAAGGTTACCCAGCAGTGTCGCAGGGCCGCCCGTATCGTCAGCTCGTACAACCCGATCACGCGTTTGAGAACCGCCCCTCCTTCCGCCGCATGATCCGACGGCACCTGCGAGCCGCGCACCTTCATGAGCCAGACGGCCAGAGACGGAGTCACCGTAACCGCCAAGACCAGAGACACCAAAAGGGAGACCACCATCGTCATGGCCAAAGCCCGGAAGAACACCCCCGTGATGCCATCCAGAAATGCCAACGGGATGAAGACCACCACCGGTGTCAAGGTGGAGGCCACCAATGGTCTGAGGATCTCGCCGATACCGCTCTGCACGGCGTTCACGCGTTTCAGGCCGGCGCTGAGCTTGGTGTGAATGGCCTCTACGACGACAATCGCGTCGTCGATCACCAGGCCGATGGCGGCGGCAATGCCGCCCAGGGTCATCAGGTTAAAAGTCAATCCCATCAGCTTCATCGTCACCAGTGTGATCAGGACGGTCAGGGGGATGACCAACGCGGCCACCAGCGTGGATCGCCAACTCTTCAGGAACACGTAGAGGATGGCCACGGACAGCATCAGCCCGAACAGAATCGCCTCCCAGACACTTCGGACTGACTGACGCACGATCAGGGATTGATCGTAGAAGAACGCCAGCTTCATGTCCGGGGGCAACTCCTGCTTGAGGGTCGTGATGTCCTGCCGGAGCGCCTTGGCGATATCCAGCGTGCTGCCATCGGGCTGGCTGCGTATGTTCAACAAGACGGCTTCAACACCATCGGCTGTGACGATGTTGAAAATGGGCTCGGGTCCTCTCTCCACGTGGGCAAAATCCCGGACGTGTACCGGATGTCCATCAATGACCTTGACTGAGAGATCGGCGATCTGGCCGGGGTCCTTCAACCGGCCATCCACGAGGGTCAGGTACAGGAAGTGGTTCTCCTCATGCATTCCGGCCGGTGCGATGAGGTTGTTCCGTTCCAAGGCCGCCGTCACGTCCGACAGGCTCAGGCCCAATGCCTGCAAGCGCAACGGATCGACGATCACATGATACTCCGTAGTCCGGCCGCCGACCAGGTCCACGCGGGCCACGCCGGGAATTCTCAAGAAGCGAGGCTTGAGAGTATATCGGGCCGTCTCCCACAGATGCGTGATATCGCGCGTTTTACTGGTCAGGCTGACCCCGATAATCGGAAACGCCGAGAAGGTCAGACGACGGACATCGGTCGTCGCCGTCGCAGGCAGGGTGCTGCTGATCTGAGACAGGCGTCCCAGCACATAGAGCTCCGACTGGATCATGTCCACCTTCCAATTGAAGAAGACGCTCACCTCGGCCGAGCCCCTTCCCGTAGCTGTCCGAATCGTGGTCACGCCGGGGATATCCTTCATGGCCTCTTCGATCGGTCGGGTGATCGTGGCCATCATTTCATCGCCCGGCATCACGCCGTTGTCTACGAGGATGACCACGCGAGGAAAGCTCGTCTGGGGAAAGACCGATGAGGGGATGTGGAAGGCACAATAGACCCCCCCAAGACACAGCGACAGGGCGATAAAGACAATGGCTATGCCGTGGTGTGTGGCAAACCGTCCCAACAGAGAGTACTGTTCCTGGTGGCTTGAATGCTCTTGCGTTCCCATGTCCTGCTCCGGCGGTCTTCCCGCGTTCAGTGGCTGATCACCCGGATCTTGGTTTTGCCGGGCAGACCGTAAGCCCCTACGGTCACGACGTTCATCCCCGGCTCCAATCCCTGGCCTTCGACCTGGACCCAATGATCTTCACTGACGCCAGATTTGACAGGTATGGGAATCGCGTCATCCCCCTGCACGATCGCAACGACGGTCCGGCCCTCAGGGGTCGTCACGACGCTCTCCTCCGGGACCGCCAGTTGATCGCGATACTCCGCGACAACAATCCGAACCCGGACAGACTGGCCCAGACGCAAGTCGGTATCGGCCGGCAATCCAACCAGCACGGCCACCGTATCATTGTTGGGATCGACTTGATGGTCGATGTAGTCAACCCGCCTCGACGACGTCTGAGCCGATGGGTCCCACGCCGCTGTCGACGCGCCCCGATCGATCCTCACTTGCTGGCCCAATTGCAGCTTGTCCGCCTGACGGCTTGGGACACCGGCATTGACCACCAGATGTCTCAGGTCTGTCAACCGGGCCAGAGCACCTGTGTGCGCGACCGCCTCGCCGGCTCTGGCGCGGACATCCATGATCCTGCCGTCGAACGGAGCCATAACCTTGTGCAACTGCAACTGTGCCTGGGCCCGGCCGAGATCATTACGCGCGTTATCAAGCTGCTGCTGAGCCTCCAGGTAGAGCTTCGCCGAGGTGCCCTGGACCTTCTGAAGGTTCTCCTGACGCTCGAAATTCGCCAGGGTGAAAGTCACTGCCTTCTCGGCCTGTTCCACCGCCAATTTGGCCGGCTGGTCGTACAATGCAAACAGGACCTCACCTTTCTTGACTTCCTGGCCCACGGAGCAATGGACTTCTGTGATGATGCCATCCAGAGGCGAGTCGATGCTCACACTCGCCGGGGCGGCGCCGTCGGTGCCGGGATTCGGGACGACCGAGCCGTAGGCATCGAGGTAATCATGCAGGGTCATCCGGCGAATCTGTGCCGTTTCCACCGGCACGACGGTCTGTACCTCCGCCTCCGATGCTTCTTCGACAGGAGGTCCCTGCCAAGAGAAAACATAGATGCCCGCTGCGCCGCCCAGCAGAACAAGCAATCCGATAACACTACCGAGTTTGTTACTCATGGTCTCCATTTCCTATAGTCGCGGTGCGTTTTGCCGGAATCTGTTGCGACCAATCCGGCAGATCGGCCGCCACGTGCATGGCATTCTCGATTTGCCCCAGTGCTCTCTGGGCCTCCACGCGGGCATTCAATCGGTTCAGGGCACCGGTATTGGACTCCAGTGCCGCCGCGTCAACCTCCAGCCGGACGACCTGCCCCAACTCATACATCTTCCGGATGCGATCGGTGGCGACCCTGTGTTCTTCGACGAGGGTCTCGGCGGCCTTCACTTTTCGCACGGACGCCTGGTAATTCCTTACGGCCTGCTCCAGGTCACTCACAATTCGAGCCTGTAGAGCTAGGACCTGGGCCTCGGCCTGGACTCGATCCGCCTCGGCAGCGGCAATCGCCCCCCGGTTTCGGTTGAACACCGGCAAGGTTACGGACAGCCCCAGCGCCCACTTGTTCTCGCTCTGGTCGAATTCATAGCCTGGCCCGATCTGGACATCCGGATACTGCCCGGCGATCTGACGCTGTAAGGCCGACTGGCTGGCCTGGTATTCGGCTAATGCGGCCAGAAGGTCTGCACGATTCAGCAAGGCTTGGCGTTGCGCCTCGGCCGGCGGCACATCATCAGGCAATGCCTCAACCGTATCAAAGGACAATTCTTTCGACTCCAACGCCTTGGCCGGCACGCCAATCACACCGGCCAGCCGGGCACGGGCCTGGACCTGTTGCTTTTCCGCATCCAGCATGGCCAGGCGAGCTTCATCACGCAGGATATGGGCTTGACCGAGCTCGTTTGCAGAAATCTCTCCCGCGCGAAACATCTCCTCCAGTAGCTTGACGTTATCCTCCTGAATGGTGCTCCGACTCCGCAACAGGCTGGCGGTTTCGGTAGCCGCATACAAGTCCAGCAGCGCCTCCCGTATCTGGTGACGCAGTTCCCAGGCCGTCTGGGCGATTTGCAGGCGGGCCGCTTCGGACAGGTGCCCTGCTTCGGCGATTCGATAGCCGCGTTTGCCGGCGGTTTCCATCGGGATGTCCAGCACCGTACCCACGATCCATGGCGAGATGGGGGCGTTATACCCCGTGGTCGAATTGAAACCAGGAGTTATGCCGAAAGTGGGGTTGGGACGCTCGGCCGCCGCGGCCTTGCGGCCCTTGGCCACGGCCCATCGGGCTCGGGCCACGTCAAGCTCAGGACTGTAGAAAAACGCCGCCAGTGTCAGCGCCGCCGAATTCCATGTCGTCAGCGGCCACTGCCGAACGTTCAGCTTCTCCTGAAGGTAGCCTCGCAGATCCTGCCCGTCGAGCGTGCGAGACCCAAAGTCGTCAAGCGTCTTTGTGCCCGACAGGGGCCGATCCTGATAGGTTACACAGCCGCCGATAAACACCAGTGCAGCAAACCAGGCCAACCTCGCATGCGTACACGGTTTCACCATCTTATCCACCACAGCGCCTCATGAAAAGAGAGCGATCACACGTTGTCCACATAGCAGTCATCCGCCGAAGCGGCGCTTATACGGGGGACCCCGTCCAACGAATGGCAATCATAACGGGACAGCGGCCCGCTGTCACCCCGCAAAACGTCTTTGCTCAAAGGGCAGTGGTCGGTTGACAGTTCCCGGTTGTCGATTCGTTCGGTGGTGCGGCCGGGGGCTGCCCTCCGTCCTCCGTCGTCTCTGCTTCACGAGCCTGCGTAGCGTTTCGCAGAGCGGGCTGTCCTCCCGCTTCCAGCGGGAAGTTCAGCCAGGCGTATTCGCCCAGAGGTCGATGGCCTTTCGGTCGTGGGCTTTGGTGGCTTCGATCTCGTCGTCGAACTGGCCGGGGTCGTGAGAGATCCCTTTGTGCTTGATCTTCACGCCCCCCTTGTCGTCGCGGCGGCAGGCGACGATGGAGCCGGAAGGCTTTTGCCGGGGCCGGGTGTTTGGGCGGTTCTGCTCCGGCGTGCAGATGCGCAAATTGGCCCAGCAGCTACTCATACCGTTACCGTCGATGTGACCGACCACCATGCCTTGGGGCGGTTACATGATCATGCGGTGCATGGTGATCGACCGGCCGGCTTGGACGGTGACAGCGTAGTAGTCGTGGCCCCGCGCGCACGGGGCGCGTCAGCGGAAGCCGTTGAGCCACTCGAAGTCGGCGATATCAGGACAGGCGTTCAACGCGGCCGTCGTCGTCTTACCTTTGCGGGGGCTGCGTGATACGCCCACAGTCTTGGCCGACTTCTTGTCCGGAGCTAAGGCGGAAGTCGAGGCCGATCCCGTTGTGCCCACCCCCAACGTAGTTGCCATGAATTCCCTTCAATTCATTCTCCGTCCTCCCTTGCTGATGGTTGGTTGACTTGGTTGGAGCCGCCGTCGATAGTGGAGGAGCATCGAACCGGTTGCCAATTCGCCTGGACGCGATACTCGTTCAGGATGGAGCAACGGACTCAGTATCCATTAGTCACCATTAAACGGAAAATCAAGACCCGCAGACTCCACATCGTTGGGGCCGATGCAGGTCGTCTGTCAGCAATGCCGGCCACGCTTCTTGTGAAGAGCGACGTCACTTGGTCGAGCAGTCCCCGGTGACAGATCATTTAGCAAACGACGCCAGTTCTGTTCCTCACTCCGAAGCCAGATGAGCCTGTGTGCTCGACACCATCTGGCCATATCTCAACAGTACGACACGGGTGCCGACCGCGTCTGCTTTCGCCGGCGCCTGCCGCTGTAGGCGGTGCTATGCGCGAGCTTCGCCGTCTGGCTGCCGGGGGCCTTCGTGCATCCGTGGCTTCTCCGAAGGCCGTGAGCCTTCCACCGTCCTGGTGTGGACCCGTTGACGCGAGGGGGTGAGGTGGCTATAAACGGGCCCATGCAGTCCGTCGAGCAGGACCCCCGTACTCAGGTCGGGAAGGAGAAGAAACGTGAATAAAGCCATTCTGGGAATCCTGGTTGGCCTCGTTCTTGGCGCGGCGGGCACAGCCATCTACCTGAAATACCCCCAGGCCAAGCCGGAACAGAGATCCGAAAAACCAGCGGAGGCATCGTTCCTCCAGCATGACGCCGACGGCCGGACCTTGGTTAAGGTCGATCAGGAGACGCAGACCCGCATGGGACTGAAGGTGGAGTCTCTGGCCGCAGCGCAGATTTCGCCGGAGGTGAAGGGCTATGGCCGTGTGCTGGACCCCGCACCGCTGGCGGCCTTGGTGACGGAAGCGACCTCGGCCCAGGCATCGCTGGAAGCGTCCACCAAGGAATTCGAGAGAGTCAAAGCCCTGTATTCGCAGAATCAGAATGCCTCGGCCCGCGCCCTGGAGATGGCAGAAGCCGCCATGAAGCACGACCAGATCTCGCTTGCGTCCGTGCAGTCGCGTCTGCTGCTTGGCTGGGGCCAGGCCATCGCTTCGCAGGCGGACCTGGCGACGTTTGTCCATTCACTGGCGGTGCAGGAGATCACGCTGGTCCGTGTGGATTTGCCGCTCGGTGAGCGGTTTTCGGCCCCGCCGATCGGCGGCCGCATCGCCCCGGCCGGCGCGCCGGAGAAGCTGACGGAGGCGCAGTATCTTGGCCTCGCGCCAAGCATCGATCCTCAGATGCAGGGCCAAGGTTTTCTCTTCCTCGCGAAGGCCGAATCTGTGCCGGTGGGCGCCGCGGCGATCGCGTGGCTGACGGTTCCCGGCGACCCGCTCCGGGGCATCAAAGTGCCAGAGGCCGCGATCCTCCGTCATCAAGGAGAGGCCTGGGTATATGTTCAGACAGATAGGGTCGCGTTCGTACGCAGGCAGGTCACACTGAACCATCCCGTCGAAGGGGGCTGGCTGATTGCAGGGGAACTGACGTCGGATGAACGCATTGTGGTAAGCGGCGCTCACATGCTGCTTTCGGAAGAACTCAAATCCCATATCAGCCTGGGCGATTGAGCTCTTCCCGTACCGCTCGGCTTGGAGATTGAGGCAACATCATGTTGAGACAAGTCGTTGAGTTGTCCCTGCGTTCTCGTGGCACCGTAGTTGTGCTGGCCTGCCTCGTGGCGGCTTACGGGATCTACGCCACGCAACGCGTAAAGCTCGACGTCTTCCCCGAGTTCGCTCCGCCCCGGATCGTGATCCAAACGGAGGCCCCCGGCTTGTCCGCGGAGGAAGTCGAGACGCTCGTCACACGTCCCATCGAAAACGGGTTGAACGGAACACCGGACCTCGAAATCATCTATTCGCAATCTATTCAGGGGCTGTCCGTCGTCACGACGGTTTTTCGGGATGACGCGGACATCTACCGCGCGAGGCAGTTGGTCGGGGAAAACCTGGCAGAGATCGAAGGCCAATTGCCCCGAGGCGTCAGTCCGCCCACGATGGGACCGCTCACGGCCTCCACGAGTCTCACGCTTGTCATCGGGCTGATTTCCACAGAACGGACGCCAATGGAGTTGAGGACTTTCGCCGACTGGAATGTGCGGTTGGCTCTGTTGGGTGTGCGCGGGGTGGCGCGCGTGGAGACTTTCGGTGGAGAAGTGCGGCAGATTCAGGTTCAGGTCAGGCCAGACCGGTTGGTGGCTTACGGACTCTCGATAAATGACGTGTTGTCTGCGGCGAGCAAAGCCACTGGCGTGCGCGGCGCGGGATTTATCGAGAACGAGAACCAACGGATCGTCGTGCGGACCAAAGGGCAGTCGCTTACACCCGAGGATTTGGGGGAGGGTATCGTCGGATATCACGACGGCCTGAGCGTTCGCTTGAAGGACGTGGCGGGTGTGGTCGAAGGCGGCGAGCCGAAGCTCGGCGACGCCCAAGTCATGGGGAAACCGGGCATTGTCCTGATGGTTCACAGCCAGTACGGGGCGAATACGCTTGAGGTCACTGAGGCGGTTGAAGCGGCGATTGACGACATGAGACCGCTCTTTGCGTCGCAGAGAATCACGCTCTATCCGCAGTTGTTTCGTCCGGCCAATTTCATCGAAGCTTCCGTACGCAACATCAACGGGTCCCTCTTGATTGGCGGGGCGATGGTCGTCGTGGTCCTGTTCTTCTTTCTGGCGAATTTGCGCAGCGCCTTCATCGCATGTGCGACGATTCCCCTGTCTCTGCTGGCAGCGGTGATTGTGCTCGATTGGCGCGGGGTATCGTTGAACACCATTACGCTGGGCGGGTTTGCCATTTCGATCGGCGTCGTCGTGGACGATGCCATCATCGGACTGGAGAACGTCTGGCGGCGCCTCCGCGAGAATCGTGCCCGGCCGGATTCGAAGCCGGCCTCGTACGTCGTGCTACACGCCACGCTCGAAGTGAGGAGTCCCATCGTGTATGCGACGTTCGTCGTGGCGGCGGTTTTCTGGCCGGTCCTGATGATGTCCGGCGTCAATGGACGCCTCTTTGCGCCCTTGGCCGCGGCGTTCATTTTGGCCACGCTCGCCTCGCTGGTTGTGGCCATCACGTTGACTCCGGCGCTGTGTTTGCTCATGTTGACGCGGGCCAAAATGACTGAGCCGGTTTACATCACGTGGTTGAAACGCCGGCACTGGCGCGGCCTCATGGCGATTTCGCGCTGGCCCAAGGTCGTGATGGGCGTCACGCTGGCGATTTGCGTGACCGCGGCGATGGCGATGCCTTTCTTGGGTGGCGAGTTTCTCCCGGAATTCAAGGAAGGCCACTACATTCTTCGCTTGATGGCCGCCCCGGGAACGTCAGTCCCTGCCTCGCTGGACATCGGAACTGCCATCACGAAGGAATTGCTCAAAAACCCCACATCCGTTTCGTATCGCAGGAAATTGGACGCGCGGAACAGGGTGAGGACACCATGGGCTCGGAATTCAGCGAGTTTCACATCGATCTGAAGCCGATGAGAGGGCGCGACATGGAGGAGGTGAAAGGTGAGATTCGCGTGACGCTCGAGAAGTTCCCTGGCGTCACGTTTGCTGTGACGCCCTTTCTGGAGGAGCGGATACAGGAAGTCCTTTCCGGGGGCGGCGGCGAGGTCGTGGTCAATGTCTTCGGTAATGATCTCCAGGCGATGGACCGAAAAGCTCAGGAGATTCGCGAGATCGTGGGAGCGATTCCCGGCGCGAAGGACGTGCTGGCGGAAGCCCAATCGGGCACGCCGGAGGTCACCGTCAGCCTGCGAAAAGATCGCCTGAGGCAGTTCGGATTTGAAGCCACGGATGTCCTCGAAGCGATCCAGACGGCCTATCAAGGGATCGTGGCGGCCCAGGCCTACGACAACGACCGCGTGTTCGAGGTCACGGTGATTCTGGAGCCGGGCAGGCGCAAGACGCCGGAAACCATCGGACGCCTGTTGCTGCGCAACGCCGCCGGCTTATGCCTGCCTCTCAGCGAATTGGCCGAGGTGGATCTGACTTCCGGGCGCTACGTTGTGATTCACGAGAACACCCGCCGCCGCCAACAAGTCACATGCAACGTCGAGGGGCGGGACTTGGCTTCGTTCGTGAGCGCACTCAAAAGGACGATCAAATCCAAGGTATCCTCTCCACCCGGGGTCTCCGTGTCCTATGGCGGCGCGGCGGAGGCCTCCGGCAAAGCGCGGAACGAGCTGCTGTTTCATTCCGTTGTTGCCGCCGCCATGATAATCCTGCTGCTGTCCCTCGTGTTCGAAAACTCACGCAATATGCTTCTGGTACTGGTCAATCTGCCGTTTGCGCTGGCCGGCGGTGTACTGGCCGCCTTCCTGGCAGGCGGTTCCCTGTCCATCGGCTCGCTGGTGGGGTTCGTCTCGCTGTTCGGTATCAGCATGCGCAATTCGATTCTGATGATCTCCCACTACGAGGACCTCGCGACCGAGGAAGGCATGACGTGGGGCTTGGAGACGGCCATCCGTGGCGCGACCGAAAGACTATTGCCGATTTTGATGACCGCGCTGGTCGTGGTATTGGCCCTGCTGCCGCTGGCGCTGGGTAGTGGCGAGGCCGGTCGCGAGATTGAAGGCCCGATGGCGATCGTCATTCTCGGCGGGCTCGTGACTTCCACTGTGCTCAACCTGTTCGTGCTGCCGACGCTCGCCCTGCGATACGGAAAGTTTGTGGCCAAAGAGGGGACCGACCTGTGAGACGATGGGTCGGCGGCTCGAACCTTGGAATGACTCGACGCGGATTTCTCAGGCTGATTGAGATCGGAGCAGCGGGGGTTGGGTACAAGGACTTTAAGTTGTGCCTCGTCAAGAGAATTTGTGGGCCGCTACGGGCTCCGGTTAGGCCCCGAGGTTGTGATACAGGGCCAATGCCAGCGTTTGGGAAGGTCTTGAAGCCGTAGGCTTTTCTGGTGGTCACTTTTGCCTTGGCATTCAAGCCCTCCACCACGCCGCTGGAAAACCCCTTCTTCGCCCGAAACCAGTTGAGGATCAACTCACGATGACCCCGCAGCATCCGGGCCACCTTCTTCATCGACTCGATCCGAGATCTAACCGATGCCTATAAGAACCTATCCGAATAACCCGGCACAGCGGTACGTGATGACGGCACAGACCAGATGAAGCATGCCGAGATAATTTGCGGCCTTCTTCTCCCACCGCGTGAAGATGCGGCGGAAACGGTTCATCC
>Ga0315277_10003611_pt1 | contig 20944 bp, 20 predicted proteins | sample YL17G05_15_MG_FD_203695 | JGI IMG/M metagenome (GOLD analysis project Ga0315277, IMG submission 203695) | Sediment microbial communities from Yellowstone Lake, YNP, Wyoming, USA - YL17G05_15 | ecosystem: Environmental > Aquatic > Freshwater > Lake > Sediment | place: USA: Wyoming | collected... | reverse complement strand
GAGAAGGGCAGTGCCATGCTAGTGATCAAGAAAGGCCCCGATGCCGGCATGCGCTTCACCATCAACCGCGACGTGATCGGCATAGGACGGCACCCTGAGAGCGATATATTCCTCGATGACATCACCGTTTCGCGCAGGCATGCCGAGATACACCGCGAGGGGTTTGCTTTCAGCCTGTTGGACACAGGGTCGCTCAATGGCACCTATCTCAATCGTGAGCGCATAGAGTCGTCTTCGCTGAGCAATGGCGATGAGATACAGATCGGGAAGTTTCGCCTGCTCTTTTTTGCCGGAGCAGGATGAGGACGGGAGCTCAGATGGAAAAGCAGAAAGACAAGATGAGCATCGGGGACCTGCTCAAGTCCATGAAGGACGAGTTCCCCGACCTGACCATCTCCAAGATAAGGTTTCTTGAGAGCGAGGGTCTCATCGAACCGGAGAGGACACCCTCGGGATACCGCAAGTTCAGCCAGGCGGATGCACAACGTTTGCGCTTCATCCTCAAACTGCAGCGGGAGAAATACCTGCCACTCAAGGTGATACGCGAGAAGATCGACGAATTGGAGAGCGGTAAGGTACGCGCTGGCGACCTGGTGCCGGGGATGATGGGCTCCCTGGAAGTGGGGGAGGACCTGGCCGCCTATGACGATTCCACCCTGCTCCGCGAACATGTTCCCCAGGCGCTGGACATCGACCCCTCTTTCGCGGCTACACTCGAGGAATTCAGCCTTATCTGCATACACGACGGTGAGGACGGACCCTACTACGATAAGGAGGACGTGAAGATCCTGCGTATAGCCAGGGAGTTCTCGCGTTACGGCCTGGAGCCACGCCATATGCGCATGTATGAGAACCTCACTGACCGTGAGGCTATGACCTTCGAACAGATCATCATGCCCGCTCTGAAGTCCAAAGACCAGGAGGCCAAACGCAGGGCGCTGGACACCCTGTTGCAGTTAGTAAACCTCTCGCGGGAGCTCAAGGACCTGCTGCTCAAGAACCGGGTAAAAGAGTACTTCCTGAAGTCAAATCATCCCGTCCCTTTTTAAAAGGTGAACAACACTTCCTGCGAGGCACGCTTTATCGCGGACCGCATGCTCGGAAAGCTGGCACGCTATCTCCGTCTCATGGGTTACGATGTCTCCTACCCACCGCCCATACCCGACGCTCACCTGATCGCTCTCGCACAGGCAGAGGGAAGGGTTCTCTTGACCCGGGACCGCGGCATATCCATGCGGGAAGGGCCACGAAGCGGCAATCCTCCAGTGGTGGAGATATGGCCGTCGGAAGTGATCGAGCAACTGGCCCAACTGGTGGATGAGGGTTGGGTAGCCCGCATCCTGGAGCCCCGCTGCTCGGCCTGCAACACCCACTTGGAGGGGATGGCGGAAGGGGAGGCAAGGCACCTCCTCCCCCTTTTCACCCTGGCCACCCAGAGCAATTTTCTCTACTGCAGCTCCTGCAATATCGTCCTCTGGGAAGGCAGCCACTGGGAGCGCTTCCGCGAGAGGACCGCACGCGCGTTCAACCTCGCTTGACGTCTCTTCAACAAGGGCCCTTGGACGTCCGCAAGCACGATCGCCTATGACCTGTACGGGATCGCTAAGGACGCCATTATCATACGCGTCTCCGCATCCGGCAGCTGCCGCGCCTTCTTGTCCCTCGTTTTGCATTATCGATGCGGGTTGCTATAGAATTGCTCAGGGTGGCCGGGAGCAGGATAAACGACTCACGAAAGATGTCTGAACCCGCCTTATACCCGTGCCCGGGAGGTACAGAGTGCTCTTCTTCTCAGATCTCCAGGAACGCAAGGTCATGGACAGCGCCGGGCGCATGGCCGGCAGGCTGCACGATATCGGCATGGGACTGCGGGGAAGCCTTCCCCAAAGCGAGTTCATGGTCGTCTCGCGTACCAGGCGCGGGCGCAGGGAGATGGTAGCCGTCCCCTGGGAGTGGGTATCATCCCTGCATCCCTCCGGCGTTACGCTGGACCGTGAACGTGAGGAGATATGGAAGAGCGATCACCCTCAGGCTGGTCTTCTGTTGGGGCGCAACCTTCTCGACCGCCAGATCGTCGATCTACACGGCAATAAGGTGGTAAGGGTCAACGACCTCCGCTTGGCGGAATTCGACTCAAACCTCCGCCTGACGGGAGTCGACGTCAGCCAGAGAGCGCTACTGCGACGGCTCGGACTCGAGAAAACGGTGGCAAAGCTACTGCGCCTTGTGGGAGGCGACCTTCCGGAGAAGACCATCCCTTGGAACTTCGTGGCGCCGCTCGAGGTTCAACAAGCCGACCTCAAGCTCACCGTTACCGAATCGCAATTGCGCGACCTGCACCCCACGGATATCGCCGATATCATCGAGCAGCTGGAGCCGCAATATCGGGAAAGACTGCTCGATCTCCTGGGAGCGTTCACGGCGGCGGAATCCCTTTCAGAGGTCGAGCCAGGCAAGCAGGCAGACGTCATCGAGGACCTGACGGAGACCAAGGCTTCCAACCTGCTCGAGATCATGCCTCCGGACGAAGCGGCCGACATCCTTGCCTTGCTGCCGCGGGACAAGGCCGAACGCCTCCTGAACATCATGGGCGTGCGGGAGGCCGGCATCATCAGGGAGCTTCTGGGTTACAGAGAGGACACGGCGGGCGGCCGCATGACACCCGAGTTCCTGTCCGTACCCGGCTCCTACACTTCCGTGGAGACCATGGTCTACCTGCGTGAGAACGCCCCTGACGCTGAAACCCTTTACTACGTATACGTCGAGGACAACGAGGGGCGGCTGAAAGGGGTGGTCTCACTGCGCGACCTCCTGACGTCACCCCAGGGCGAGAGGGTGGAGGAGTTCATGCACCGCGACGTGATCTCGGTCAACGTCGCCGAAGACCAGGAGACGGTAGCCGATACCATGAGCCGCTACAACTTCCTGGCGCTCCCCGTAGTGGACGATTCCAATACCATCAAGGGCATCATCACCGTGGATGATATGATCGACGTGATAAGAGAGGAAGCCCTCGAAGACCTCTCCCACCTGGGGGGCCTCGAACTTGCCGAGCCGGGAGCGGCGCCGTCACTGCGCACGAGGCTGCCTTCCATCATCATCACGCTCATCGGAGGGTTAGCAGCGGCTCTTCTCGTCTCCGCCTTCGAGGACCGTATCATACCCCTTATCTCCCTCGTCTTCTTCATCCCTCTAGTGTTGAGGGCGGCACAAGACATGAGCATCGTCTCCCAGGCGGTGGTTTTGGAGGAGATAGGGGGCAAGGACCCGGGGTGGAAAGAGATACTCATGCTGGTCTGGAAGGAGATGCGGGTCGTCCTGATAATCTCGATGGGGCTCGCCGTCCTGGGAGGGCTGGTCGCCGCCCTCTGGGAGGACTACCTGCGCTTCGGGCTTACGATCGGCCTGACCCTTTTCACCACCGTTGTCCTGGGGACTGCTGTGGGGATACTCCTGCCCCTCATCTCTCGCCGTATCAAGGGCGAGCTGCGCTATACCCAGGCGCGGTTTTCCTCCCTCTTTATCGCCATAGCCACCCTCGCCATATACCTCGGCATGGCCACGGCGCTGTTGTAGCGCCGGCGGCGCACGGGGCCGGCGAGTGGTCCTTCTGCCGGGCATCGTATACTGCGCAAAGCTGATGACCTCGCATGGCGTCATCTGCTACACTCCTGTTTGATGAACGATATAGACCAGTTCGAACAGCCGCAGTATCCGACGCCGCGCCGGACACTCACGGACGACGAGCGACGCCTTCTCCTCGAAAAGAGGATCAAGGAGCTGCGCAAGAAAAAGCGCAAAGAGCGGCGGAGGTCCAAGAGACCGGTCCGCATAAGCGCTGCTATCCTGCTCACGGCCTTCTTGCTGTTCTTCCTTGTCTCGAGCATATACGCTCTCGCTTCCAGCGGGGAGGATGAACGTTACCTGGTCGTGGACTTGCCTGCCTCCAACCTGTCGGCTTTCGAGGACCTGGAGCTGACCACGAGTGAGGTGTCCGTACCCGCCATCCCTGCTTCGTCGGCCATCCTCATGGATCCTGCGACAGGCGACGTGCTGTACGAAAAGAACGTCGATCAATCCGTGCCCATGGCTTCAACGACCAAGATCATGACCGCTATTGTAGCCCTCGAGAACGCATCCCTGGAGGAGACCACGACCGTCAGCGATTATGCCAATGCGGTAGGGGAGTCATCGGCGTGGTTGGACAAAGGGGAAGTCCTCAGCGTGGAGCAACTCCTCTACGCATTGATGGTGCAATCGGCCAATGACGCCGCGGTAGCCCTGGCGGAACACGTCGGCGGCTCGGAGGACGCTTTCGTGGAGATGATGAACGCCAAAACGCGCGAGCTGGGGCTGGAGCACACCTCTTTCAGCAATCCCCACGGCCTGGACGAGCAAGGCCATTACACCTCCGCCCGGGATCTCGCGGAAATAGCCGCATACGCCATGAGTATCCCCAAGTTCCGGGAGATCGTGGCAACGCGCACTTACCAGATCCCATGGCCGGGCCACCCCTACCCCCGGGTGATCGAAAACCATAACAAACTCTTGAAGATGTACTCCAACGCCACCGGGATTAAGACCGGGTACACCCTGGGGGCGGGCAAGTGCCTGGTAGCCTCGGCGGAGAGGGAGGGGTGCGAGCTCATATCCGTCATACTCAACGGGGGAGATAGCTACTGGGACCAGACCATATCCCTCATGGAGTACGGCTTCAACGACTTCACGCACGTGGAGTTCGCTTATTCCGGCCAGCCCCTGGCCGAGGTTGCAGTGGGGGACTTCCCGCGCCGCAAGGTGAACGCCGTGGGCTCGGAGGACCTCATATTCACGGTCCGCAGGGACCGGCTCGCGAGCTACGGGAATGCCAGCGTGCATTACCTGGAATGGATCCCCTATCCGGTCTCCACGGGCCAGAACGTGGGCTATATGGTGGTTGCGCCGGGAACTCCCCACGAGTCGAAAGAGACGCTGGTAAGCGACGAGTACCGCAAGACGCCCAATATCCTGATACGCTTCTTTGCTTTCATAGGGGCGGTCTTCGGCTTATGGTGGAGGGGGATACAGTGGCTTATCCCCGGTCTGTAACGCTCGATATGGAGACGGAGGTGTCCTCTCTTGTACCCTGAACTCCTGGAACGTATCGTTTTCACCGAGGATGAAATATCGCGGCGCATCCGGGAGTTGGGGCAAGAGATAACCGCCGATCTCGAGCAGGAGCCGGGCGGTGCATTGGCGGTCGTGAGTATCCTCAAGGGTGGTTTCGTCTTCCTCGCCGACCTCATGCGCCATATCGACCTCGAGCTCACGGTGGACTTCATGGCCATCACCAGCTACCGCCAATCGAGTCTATCCTCCAGCGGTGTGCGCATAGTGAAGGACCTCTCGGAGAGCATATACAACCGCGACGTTCTCGTCGTAGAGGACATCATCGATACCGGACTCACTCTCAGCTACATATTGCGCAACCTAAGGGAGCGCGGCCCCCGGAACCTCAAGATCTGTACCCTCCTGGACCGCTCCGGAAGACGTATCGCACCGTTACAGATCGACTACCGCGGCTTTGAGGTAGGGGAGGAGTATCTCATCGGGTACGGCCTGGACCACCTTCAGAAATGGAGAAACCTGCGTTTCGTCTGTACTCTCAAGGGTACAGGCCCCGGCGATCGGGGGTAAGACGGTTCCCGGCGCGGGCTTGACGTCTTTTCATGAACTCTACCTCACCTCGGGTAAAATATGATATGGGCTGATTGACAGGCGAGAGAGGGTACTATAGTTTAGCCTTGAAACCATAAGGAAGTGATGGCAATGGTCGAGTTGACACTAATAGGGGTCAGGGTTGAGCTTCCGGCTAATCAGCCTATCGTGCTGCTCAAGGAGAAGACGGGAGACCGCTTCCTTCCTATATGGATCGGAGCCTTCGAGGCCACTGCGATCGCCTTTGCACTGCAGGGCATAGAGACCGCCCGCCCCATGACCCATGACCTTATGAAGAACATCATGGACCAGTTAGGCATCACCATGAAAAAGGTGGTGATATCGGATCTGCGCGAGGGCACCTTCTTCGCCGATATCACCCTGGATAGTGGCGGTAAGCCGTTCAAGATCGACGCCAGGCCCAGCGATGCCATCGCGCTGGCCGTGCGTACCGGCGTATCCATATTTTCCGACGAGCATGTGCTCAACGAAGCCAGTGTATTCATCGAGACTGAAGACGAGGACGAGATCGAGCGCTTCCGCGATTTTCTCAAGGACGCCAAGCCCGAGGATTTCATGTAAGGCCGGGCGCGGCGCATATAACTCCAAAGACCCCTGAATCTAGCGTTCTTGCTGCCTTTTCCTGACGTGGATTATAGCTACCGCGGGGTAAGTACGATACTATTCTTGGTGACGGTTACGGGAGCAAGCATCAAGAGAGGTGATTTCTGACAGATGGACCGCCGTAGGGCCCTGTTGAAAGCCATACTGTTGCTTGCCTCGATCATCTTCGTCGGGATATTCAGCTACATGCTGATCGAGGGTGCCAGTTTCCTGGATTCACTGTTCATGGTGATCATCACCATTACTACCATCGGGTATGGGGAGGTCTTCCCGCTGGGCACAGGGGGAGAGATCTTCACCATCTTCCTGATCATCGCGGGCGTGGGTACCGTAGGTTATACCCTGGTCAGTGGGGTAGAATTCATGGTAGAGAACAGCCTTAGCGGCTTGATGGGGAGGAGAAAGATGCGCAAAGAAATCGAGAGTATGATCGGCCATTATATCATGTGCGGTTACGGGAGGGTAGGCCAATACATAGCCGGTGACCTCAAGGACGCCGGCGCGACTTTCGTGATCATCGAACGAGATCAGTCGGCAGCCGAGAAGGCGGAGGAGTTGGGCTTCCTGGTCATCAGAGCCGATGCCACTAAAGACGAGACCCTCAAAGAAGCCGGGATAGAGAACGCCAGGGGCCTGGTAACCGCCCTCTCCAGCGACGCGGAGAACCTGTACATCACCCTCACCTCCAGGGAACTCTGCCCCCACCTCTTCATCGTCAGCCGCTGCGACAGCGAGGAATCGGAATCCAAACTCCGGCGCGCCGGCGCGGACAGGGTGATATCCCCGCATTCCATCGGGGGCAGGCGCATGGCGGCCATGCTTCTCAAGCCCATGGTCTGGGACTACCTCGACCTGGTCACAAGGGGTCAATATATAGAGTTCAACGTCGAGAACCTGGAGTGGCGCATCGACGATGTCGAGATACAGCCCAATGCTTATCTCGACGGAAAATCCATCGATGAGGCCAAGATCTATTCCATATCGGGAGCGCTCATCCTCGCTGTTAAGAAGCGGGGTGTGGGATTCAACACCAAGCCCGCTAAGGACACGCGCCTGGATCCGGGGGATTACATCGTCGCTATCGGTACCGTGGAACAGCTCGCAAAGCTGGAGGAGATCGCCACTTCAAGAGCCTGGTCCCAGGGCGGCCGTTATACATAGTGCACCGTCCCACAAATACGCTGGCATTCGAACGCCGCTGCGACGCTCTCGGTGCGTAACCGTATTTGCAGAACGGCACACCAGGCTGACCGCCTTTCCCTCTACTTCAGCTCTACCAATCATTGGTAACCCTGTGCTTTAAGCATATAGATTTTGCTATTATTAAGGATAGACCGGCAGCCGCCCTGACCGAGAATCGTGGTGGGAATATGCGCATTGCGACCCGCGGGCACCTTGCGGCCCTGGTAGTGTTAGCGATGGCAGCCGCCTTCCTGGTCTTTTCTCCTGCCGCTGCGGCAGAAGGGGAGGAAGACTCCCTGGCTGGGGAAGCCTGCCGCCTTACCTATGAGATCCTCGAGCTCAAGACCCGCAAGCGGGCCGCGCAAGGCGACCATGACGCCCTTGTTGCGGAGCTGGCGGACTTGGACGGGAGCATAGCGCTTGCAGAAGCCGAGATGGAAGCCCTCTCCAGGGAACTCGATGCCTGCCAGCAAGCCTATGATCAGTCCCTGCGGACCCTCTACAAGCGCGGCGAGGTCAGCGAGCTGGAGGTACTCCTCGAGGCACGAGAGCTCGAGGAGATATGGGAGGATAACGCATATCTCGACCGTATCGTGAAATCCGAGGTCGACACACTCGATCGTCTGAAGGCGAAGCTCTCCGAGGTGGACCTCCAGGGGCGGGACCTGCGTGACAAACGCGCGAAGCGGCAGCGCGTCGCAGAGACCCTGGACACCGAACTCATGAGCCGAAGTATAGATGAGCTCGAGGCGAGCCTTAGCGAGGTCAATGCCCGCCTGCGCGCCGCGAGGGGCGGCGGGGGAGAGCGGGGCGAGCCCTCTCCCGCTCCGGTGGCTTGGTCGGTCCCCCCACCCGGAAAGCTCCTGGACCGTATCCCTTCCATGCCGCCTCTCTCGGACTTCGAGCGTACTGGGATGGTATATTCTGGCTACACGACATGCTACGGCGAGGAATTCCACGGCACCCCTACGGCTAGCGGGGTGATCTTCAACATGAACGACTTTACCTGTGCTCACCGCACTCTGCCATTCGGAACCTGGTTGCTGGTGTCTATTGAGGGCAGCCAGACGATCGTGCAGGTCAACGACCGTGGTCCTTTCGTGCCGGGACGCGTACTCGACCTGTCTTTCGGAGCTGCGCAGAGCATAGGCCTGGACGGCGTGCGGTGGACGGAATTCGAGATACTGATGCCGAAAGGTGGTTGAACATCGATCATGCGGGGTGAGCCTTGACGATGGAAGGCAGCGGCTCCCTGGTCCAGGGGAAAGAGCATAAACGCTGGGATGATGTGCGTTTTGCCCACCGCAGCGAACAGGAGTTCGCCCGCCTGCTCGATTTCTACGATATCCCATGGTTGTATGAGCCGGTGAGCTTCGATATAGAATGGGACAAGAAAGGCAACCCCGTTTCCAAGTTCACGCCGGATTTCTACCTCCCAGAATACGACCTCTTCATAGAGATCACTACCATGAACCAGAAACTGGTAACCAGGAAAAACCGCAAGATCAGGCGCATGAACGAGCTCTACCCCGAGGTCAAGTGCAAGATATTCTACCGCAAGGACTATCAGCACCTGCTCTTCAAGTACAACATCAACCTCGATGAACACTCATTGCCTTAGCCGCCAGTGTTCTGGAATACTGGTTACCACTGCCGTGAGAACCGCTCCCGGCGGTGAGCAGGGCGGCCTCGAGAGCGCTGTGGCGGGAGGGACGCCGCAACCCGCTCGCTCCCGCTTGCCATCTCGTAGTGTGCGAGGCCGGATAGTGTCAGCAAATTGATACCACGGAAGGGCTGGAGTATACGGGCATGGAAGAGGTAACGCTTATAACCGCCTTTGCGGGTGGACTGCTGGCCTTCGTATCGCCCTGTATCCTTCCCATCCTCCCTGGCTATCTCAGCTTCATTACCGGGGTAAGCCTAGAGGAACTTCGGGCTGACGAGCGCAGGAAGGGAGTGATGCGCCAGGCCGCATGTCAGTCCATCCTCTTCGTCCTCGGATTCACCATCGTTTTTACAGCCCTGGGCATGACAGCGGCCGCTACAGGCGCGCTGCCTCCTTGGGTGCTGGATGTCGCAGGCAGGGTAGCGGGGGGAGTGGTGATCGTTTTCGGCCTGCACCTCATGGGGGTCATCAACATACCTTTCCTCAATTACGAAAAACGTATGGAGTTGGGCAGGCGCAGGGGTTATACGGGTACCGTGTTGCTGGGGATGGCCTTCGCCTTCGGCTGGACCCCATGTGTCGGGCCCATCCTTTCCGCCATCTACCTCAAGGCCGCCTTCACCGAGCCGAGCGTGGTGGAGGGCCTCCTTTACCTCCTGGTCTTCTCGCTCGGGCTCGGTATCCCCTTTGTAGTGTCCGCCCTGTTCCTGTCTTCTCTGCTGCCCCTGTTCGACCGTATAAAACGGCATATGAGGGTGGTGATGATAATCAGCGGGGGACTGTTGGTGGTCATGGGGAGTTTGATGGTCGCCGGAGTGTTCGACATCATCCGGCTGGGTTAGCAGGGCCTGGCTATCTCCTAGTGGTTATCGGGCCTGGCGCCTATTCTTTGCGGGCCGACAAGATAAAGGTACAGCGCTCGCCTGTAACGTCCAACCGGAACCTTCCCGCCAGGCTCAGGAAACCCTCCTCCAACCGCCGGTGTATCTCGCAGACCAGCCCTGGATAGCTGCGGGAAAACTCCCCGAAGGGACAGGTGAGGAAGGTGACCTCGACACGGTCGGCGCTAACGGCCTTCAGGCTGGCCTTGTGGCCCCTTCGCCTTATCTCTTCCGTCCACGCCTGTGCTACGTCGCACGGGTCTGCACCCTGCGGCAGATAGGCCAGCGCGGAGGAGCTTGCGATCGCCTCCTCGCGGCCCCGCATGAAAGCCTCCTGACCGATGCGCGGCGTTATGCCTGCCTCGAGGCCCAAGACGCCCCTGGCCAGGACATCCGCCAGCAGCTTGTACCGGCGGGGCGGCAGGTTGATCTCCCAGTCCTCGTCGCTGGCGTCATAAAGATTGGCTGGACGGCCGCAATGTTCTCCACGGCGCCGCATGACCCGCAGAAGGCCACCTCTGACCAGCTTGTCGAGGTGCAGCCTGGCGGCATTAGAGTGCAACCCGAAATGCTCTGCGACCTCGCGCACGGAGAGCGGGGAGTCCGCATGTATCACGTGCTCCATTATCTCGCGTCGCGTAGGATCAGCCAGGGCCGTTGATACCTGTGCTATATGCTCGCTGTAAGTCCTCATCTTCTTCCCCGATATTCCTACTTGACTGATTTATTATAGCAAAGTATATTAATATAGTAAATATAGTATTAATTGTATAAAGGAGGCGGCATGTTACGGGTGAAGTCTCGCTGCTGGCAATGCGGAGAAGTGGCCCTGTCCCTGGAAGACATCCTCCTGGTGGAGCACGGAGACGGCGATGGCACGTTCTACAGCTTCATATGCTGCACTTGCGGGGGCGCGCAGGCTTATCCCGCCGATAGCCGTTTCATCGACTTCATGCGCATGAACGGCTCGGAACCCGTGGTCCTCACACCTCCCATAGAACTCAAGGAGGCGGAGGACAATCCGCCGTTATCATGGGACGACTTGCTCGATCTTCACCTTCTGCTGCAGGACGATTCCTGACCCAGCTCATACGCGGGGTGTAAAAAGCTCTGGCCTTAGACGTGGATTGCGCTTAAACTACACTGATAGAAGCATGAGATAGGGAGGTGAAAAAATGGCTATTACCAAGGACATGACCATACAGGAAGTGGTCGAGAACAATCCGGAGACCATCAGGGTTTTCCTGGAGCACGGCCTGCATTGCATCGGATGCGCCGTTGCCCGTTTCGAGAATATAGAGCAGGGCGCCCTCGCGCATGGCATCGACGTTGACGCCCTCATCAACGACCTTAACACCAAGGCCGGCGACAACAGCGGGGATAACGGCGAGTGAAAAACGGTCTTTTACCGTGTGGCTGCAGGAGGGAAGTACCGCTCAGATGTAGCTCTTGTCCGTTCGGGTTAAGCCCTCGAGGATCTCAGCCTGATGGGGTAGAGGGCTTTTTTATGTGTGGACCAGGGCTCGATAGCCAGCTACGCATAAATACCGCCTGCGATCTGTAACACATCCAGCGAGCCGCGAAGCGGCGGCAGCAGCAAGAAAACAAGGCCCGCCGCAGTTTATCTTTGCAGGCTCTATGTATCCGTCCTCCATCGTTCTGACCGTCTTCGGCATGACAGCGGATCTCCTCATCACAACCAGACCATTCTCTCTCTTCCGAGCGGTGATGAAAAAGGCTCGATGAGTCCGGCTGCAAGGGACTACGTTGCCCTTATTCTCACTTCCTCCGACCTTGCCGGAGAGGAGTCCGGGCACCTCATGGTCTTCGACTAGCCCGAGATGCAGGACTTAACCGGGCCTTTCCTGTAAACACCGCTGTAAAGGAGATGACCACCCCTTGCCGAACTACAGAGCAGAGGTGATGTAATGCTCATAGAGCTGCGCAGCAACGGCGAGGTCGAGCGCAGGGAACTCGCCCTGATCAGCCACCGGGGAGGCAAGGGCTTCGGGCCCGAGAACACCCTGCAGTCCCTGGAAGGTGCCCTGGACTTCGGGGTCGAGATGGTCGAGACCGATGTCCGCATGTCCGGTGACGGCGTGCCGGTCATCCATCACAGCCCGTTTCTCGGTCTCCACCTGCTCGCTCGCATGACCGTGGCCGAGATAGGGGAGAGGGCGCCGGAGATACCGACGCTGCGGGAGTACCTCGACCTTGCTGGCGGCAGATGCGCCATGAACCTGGAGATAAAGAGGTGCGACGCCTCCGTTCTCGCCGCAATCATCGCCGCTGCCGAGCCTGTATTTCCCATCCTGGTCAGTTCCTTTGATGCGGATTTTCTGGAGGATTTCAGGCGTATCGGCAGCCCGGTGGAACTGGGCCTTCTCAGCCAATACGAACTGGCGGGTGAACGCATACTGAAAGACGCTCACCGCTGCGGCGCTAACACCTTGCTCCCGGTGAGCTTCGCCGTCAGAAACGGGCTGGTGGATATGGCCCATACCGCCGGCTTAAGGGTGATAACCTGGACGGTTAACTCCCCCGAGCTCTTGCAGGACACCGTGGCTGCGGGTGTGGACGGAGTGATCACAGACTCCTATCCCGAGATCAAAGAGTTCTTGGAGTCCGGAGACATGGGCTTGAGGGCCGATAAACCACCGTTGCCGGATGGCGGCGGCTGCCGGCCAAAAGGAGGAACGAAAGACAATGGGTGAAACCGGGCTAGATAGAGAGCGCAAGCCGGTGAGCGTGTTCTCTCTCATACTCTTGATCCTGATGATCGTGGTCATAATATTCCTGGTCCTGGTGCAGAACGTGGACCGTTTTTCGGACTTCTTCGGAAATACCACCTTCAAGATCATCTTCGACGTCGCCCTGATACTCGGACTGGGGCTCTTTGCCGCCTACATCTTCACCCGCAGCGCCGAATACAACAAAAGGCTGGAGGCCATGGTGGACCGGCTCCAAGAGTCCAATATGCTGCTCGAAGTGCTCAACAATATCCAGGCCGGCGCAAACGCGAACCTAGATGCACAAGGTCTTCTGGAAGGGTCGCTGGAGGTGGTGATGCCGCTTATCTCGTCCCTGGGCACCATCTATATCCTGGATGAGGATTCATCGAGGCTCGTGCCGCGTGCCCGCTATGGGACTGCCACCCCACTGCAGGACCTGCCCGACTTCGGAGTGGGGGAGGGGATAGTGGGGCTCGTCGCCCAGTCCGGCGAACCCGTCGAGGACAGGGGGAGCGAAGGATCGTCCCGTAATAAGACGGGCATGGTACGCTACGCCCTGCCCATCAAGGCCGGGAACCGGGTCATGGGGGTGATGGTGGCCGGCACCACCAAGGGCTCTTACACAGAGGAGGAGAAGACGCTGCTGCAAGCCGTATCCGAGGTCCTGGGCAACTCACTTACCAATGCCAAGCTCTATAACCTCACGAGACGTGCGCTGGACACCACCAAGAAAACCCAGGGTTACCTGGAGAGCTTCATCCGCGAGGCGCGCATGGGAGTCATGGTGCTCGACGAGAGAGGGATGGTTATGATCGTCAACCAGGAAGCCGGGCGCTATCTCGGGACGCAACAGAAGGACATCATGGGAAGCAACGCCATAGAGTCGCTGCACGGTATGGACGCCAGGGGGCAGCAGCTAGCCCAAGGCTTTCAAAGCTGTTTCCGGGAAAAACAGGGGGTTTATTACACCCAGCCTGTATATGACGACACCGCGAGCCAGACCGTGCTCGTAAACGTATTCCCCCTTTTCAGAGAGAAAGGGGAGTTAATAGGTGCGGCGGCCACCATCAACTGGTCATAAACAGCCACCGGTGCGAACCGCACCTGTGGCGGGTAGCGGCCTATCTCACCGATACTCTGCTGCAAGCATACTCCCACCACAAAGTCGGAGGCGGGCACTGCCCAGGTCCAGAAACATGGTGGACACCTCCTATACTTGAACTGGTACAGGAACCAGCAAGGAGGCGTCCATGAAAGGCAGCACAGGCACCTTCAACCCCTCTTTGGACCAGCATGGATTTCCGCCCGCGATATCGCGTGGATCTCGGGATGGGTCCCTAAATTGGAAGCAGCCGACCTGAGGGGCCAGCTGCTTTCCGGGTGGGGCGTTGGACTTTAAAAGTCCTATACATATATTCAACTATAATTCGCCCACTTGATATAGGCCTTTAGTACTAGAAAACCTGCGATTTTACGGAAAATCCGCCATTTTGGTAGTATTGCTTAGGGGATAAAGGCGCCAGGGGAACGGCGGTAGGAGCAACGCCGCCCGACCAGGACCCGAGGCCCGTATGGAAGGAAATGCCCCCCTTCGCGGTCTTGAAAGGTCGAGAAGGAACGGTTACAGATATGGAAAGGGCCGGACCGGATAGGGTATTATACGTTTAACCGTTCATGGTAACAGGGGTGTAGAGTCTGCAAGAACACGAACGATGGGGTAGAGGCAAGCGGACGAACATCGCGGCACAGGTCGGACATCACCGCAATCCGCTCCGGCGTCGCTCTCGGCGGCCTTTCGGGTCGTTTGCCGGGCACAGGAGCATGCGTATAAGCCAAACAGTTAAGAACTAGTCCTGAGGGGGAGGGAGACCATGGAGAAGAACTTCCAGTCCTGGCCGAAGGGTGTTTTCAAGAACCTGAGCTACCCGGAGGTGCCCATACAACAGATCCTGCGCTCGGCGGCCCTGCAGTATCCCTGGCGCAACGCCATCATCTTCGGGGGGATGGAGATAACCTTCCAGGAACTGGATACGTTATCGGACCGTTTCGCCACCGCCCTGGCCTCCATGGGGGTGAAGAAGGGGGACAGGGTGGGGATCCACCTGCCCAACTGCCCCCAATTCGCCATCGCCTACTACGGGCTGCTCAAGGCCGGTGCCATCTTCGTGCCCATGAGCCCCCTGCTGGCGGAGAGGGAGATAGATTTCCAGCTCAACGACGCCGGCGTGGAGACCTTCATCGGCCTGGACATGCTCTTCGGGGTCCCCCAGCAGGTCATCCCGAACTCGCCGGTCAAACGCACCATCATGGTCAGCCTGGCCGACTGCTATCCGCCCATAGCCGCGCCCGTGAAGATGCTGCAGAAACAGCCGGCGCCGGAGGGGACCATCGATTTCGTCACGCTGGTCACCGACTACCCGGCGGAGCCGCCCCAGGTGGATTTCGACGTCAAGAAGGACCTGGCCCACATCGCCTACACCGGCGGCACCACGGGTACGCCCAAGGGGGTGATGATCACCCATTACAACGGGGTGGTGAACTGCTGCCAGTTCGCCTACTGGTTCGGTGGGGGAGACGTCGACTACCAGGACGGCATGTTCAAAGTCAAGCGCATGGAGGGGGACAGTGACGCGGATCATCCCTTGGTGCAGGGGATGGAGATCTCCCTCATCGTCGTCCCCTGGTTCCACGCCATGGGCGCCATAGGCTATCTCTCCATGCAGCTGCTTGGCGGTAACACCCTGGTGGTCTTCCCGCGTTTCGACCCCACCGAGTACCTGCAGGCGATACCCAAGTACCGCGCCACCGTCTTCGGCGGCGCTCCCCAGCTCTTCGTGCCCCTGGTGGAGAACCCCTTGTTCCAGGAAACCGACCTCTCCGGTATCAAGATGGTGGCCTCCGGCGCCGCTCCCATACCGCATCACCTCCTGGAGACGCTCACGGAGAAGATACCGGGGGTCATCTGCGAGGCCTACGGCCTTTCGGAGTGCACCATGGGCTGCTGCGCCAACCCACCCAGCCGCGAAGGATTCCGGCTCGGCTCGGTGGGCCTGCCCATGCAGGACACGGAGATAGCGATCATGGACGCCGAGACGGGCGAGGAGGAGGTCCCGTTAGGGGAGATAGGGGAGATCTGCATCAAGGGCCCCCAGGTGATGAAGGGCTACTGGAACCAGCCGCAGGAGACGGCGGAGGTGCTCAAGGACGGCTGGCTGTACACCGGGGACATCGGGAAGTACGACGAGGATGGCTACATCTTTATCGTGGACCGCAAGAAGGACATGCTCATCTACAAGGGCTACAACGTGTATCCCCGCGACCTGGAGGACGTCATCAACGCTCATCCCGCGGTGGCCCAATCTGCGGTGGTGGGGAAGTACGACGAGCGCTCCGGGGACATCCCCATCGCCTTCGTGGAGCTGGTGCCAGGGGGAACGGCGAGCGAGGAGGAACTCCTCACATACGCCAACGGCAAGCTGGCCGCCTACAAGAAGATCAAGCTGATAAAGATCGTCGAAGCCTTGCCGGCCAGCGGCGCCGGCAAGATCCTCCGCAGGGAGCTGCGCGATCAGGCCCAGGATTTCGATATCTGAGCCGTAATAAGTGATCTTATAAGGGCCGCACGACTGAAAGGGCCCGGCACGGCCGGGTCCTTTCTTCACGGTAGCGTTCTTTTTTAAAACAGCCGCACCGGGCGCTTATCTGCTTTCAATACCCAGATGGTTACCGTTTCCCAACAGGACTGCTGTGCGGCGGGGGAAAAGCGGCGATGAACCACAGCAAAGACCGGGGGAGATGGGCTGGAAAAAGCGGCCGCAGGAGAGGCACAGATATGGAGATATCTACTTTACATAAGATATATTATCGGCGCTTCTCTTGCCTGGATATACCTAGACCGCAATACCCGGAGCGACTGATAGAGGCGCCTCCCTCCACCTCCTGCTGCCCGCCCGTACGCTCATTGCATGACGCGCCCCCATGCCCCTTTCTATCGCAAAGCTACGGACGTCCTCTCCAGAGATAAAAAGGAGCCTCGGCGCTGCGGTCCGAATACATATATGAGTCATGCCGTGACGGTGCCCACGGCAACCGCCACAAATAAATCCACACATTTTAAAAACCACCGGGCCCCACTCCCCCGCCAGGGAGGACGGCCGGTAAAGATATGACGTTTCCATGTCGAAGCGGAACATAAGAGACCCATCGACGGGGGCGGTCGTAGAGTTGCAGGTGATTGACAGAGTTGCAGGGGGTCAAGGCCATGAAAAAGGATGCGGTATGCGGGCGATGCGGCGTGCCACGAGACTTCTCCAACAACCAGACTTGGGGGGACAACGGGACCATCACCCAGGCCGGGAACGAGCGTTTCCGCGTCGTCATCCTGGACGTCGATCTGGTAAGCGGCATCTTTTCTGGCATACAGGAGATGCTGGGGATCCCTATCGACCATATAACCACGGAAGCTAAGCGCAAGGGCACCGTGGAGTATATATTGCAGCTCTTCTCGGGGTTCAAGCTCAGCCTGCTGCGTGCCTTCGCCCACCGCCAGGCCTACGAGAGGCTCACCATCGTGGGGGCGCAGTTCGGGTACGGCCATTTCGAGGTGCGCGATGTCAAGAGGAAGGAATACGCCGTGGCGTACGGCAGGAATATCTATTATATGCCGTTTATGGTCGGCGACCTGCAAGCTACCTTCAACGTCGTGGAAGGGCTGTCGGCTCAGGTGGGCCTGGAGGAAAAGGACGGCGGGTATCTCTTCAATGTCCACCCCGGCGAGGAGGACTTCGAGCTGGCTTCGCGCATACAACGCAGCTTCATCCCCTCCAGACCGGGAGATGTCCGTTTTGAGCTTTGCGAGGCTTGCGGCGCGCCCCTGGTTCTCGAGGGTCTCGCATGGGACCTCCACGAGGGCATCCTTACGGACACGGCGAGGGGCCAGCGCCTGTGCGTTATCGACCCGGAACAGGTGGACAGCGTGCTTCGGGAGCTGGAGACCGAACTGGGGGAGGATATCTCCCGTGCGATCATCGACGTCGCGCGGCGCCATACCGTAGCTACCTTCGAGCTGGACGAGTCATCACGGGAGGACGCCTATATAAGCCGATTCCTGTCCCTCCGAGGCCTTGGTAACCTGGTCCGTTATGACTGCGGAACGCATTACCTGCAGGCGGTCATCGATAATGCCTCCCCTCCCCTGCTGGTAACGGGCATGCTGCAGGGGATCTGCGACCTCATCAAGGGCGGCAGCTCGGAATGTGTTTTCACACGCAGCCGGGATGGTTCGCTACAGCTGGATATTAATGCCGCCTGAATCGTTCTGCATGTTTCGAACCGCCTTACGATCCCGCGACATCTTCTCCGCAGGTTCTGGCTCGCTCTTGTCCCTTCCGCATTCGCTCAGCTGGGCCGGAAAGCCAGGAAAGTCCTGGCCTCCTCCCCTTCCCCGCGGTGCAGGAACTCCACCGTCATCGGGGTGCCTATCTTGATTGACTCGGGGTCCCTCGCGTCTACTCCCTCGATACGGGCCACCATCCTGGGCCCCTCCGCCAGCGTCACCACGCCGGTGCAGTAGGGGTTCTTCCTGTCGTATCCCTCCTCGATCATGAAGGAGGGCCCGATGGAGATGCAGGTGTAGGCGGCAAGCTCGCCCTCGCCCTCCATCTCGTGCCACTCCATATCATCGCTGCGGCACTCGATGCAGAAATGGCGTGGGGGCACGTAGAGTTGACCGCATTTCCTGCACTTCGAGCCCATGAACTTGTCCTCTTCCAGAAACCGCCGGTATGAGATGTCGCTGAAAGGCCTCTCTTCCATCGCCCTACCTCCTTTCGAAGATGGTGAATGTGCAGGTGCCGCCGGTGCCGCCCAGGTTCTGGGTGGCGCCGATATAGAGGTCCCTTCCCGGGATCTGTCGCCTACCCGCCTCCCCCCGTAACTGCTTCCATATCTCGAGCATCTGGGCTGTCCCCGTGGCCCCCACAGGATGACCCTTGCATTTTAGGCCTCCCGAGGTGTTGATGGGCATACGCCCATCCCGTCTTGTAGCCCCCTCGGCGATTGCTTTATAGCCCTCCCCCGCCTCGAAGAATCCCAGATCCTCGATGTGGATGAGCTCCGCTATGCTGAAGCAATCGTGGACCTCCGCGAACTGGACGTCCTTGGGGGAGAGCCCGGACATGCCGTAGGCCTCCACCGCGGCATGCTTGTTGGCCTCGAAGGAGGTGAGGCTGGGGCAGGCGTGCAGTCCCCTGCCGCTCCCCTGGCCGAATCCCACCACGTAGATGGGGTTGTCGGTGAAATCCTTTGCCAGATCCTCGGCCACCAATAGTATGCAGCTGGCTCCGTCGCTGATGGGGCAGCAGTCGTAGAGATGCATGGGCCAGGCCACCGCTGGATTGAAGCTGGGGTCCCACAAGGCCGCCTTCTCGTCGGCCCAGTCGGGGATGGGCTGACCTTTCTTCTCGGCCCGTGCCTTTTTAGCCTGCATAAGGTCGGCGATGGTCTGCTTGAACTGTGCCTTGGGATTGAGCGGAGCGTTCTCGTGGCTCTTGATGGTGATGTTCATGAGGTGCTCCCGGCCCGCCCCGTACTTATTGAAATAGGCCGTGGCCAGGGCCCCGAAGACTCCGGGGAAGGTATATCCCGCCGCTCCCTCGTAGGGGGAGGTGGCTAGGGCCAGTCCCTCGGTGACCTGCTCCGTGGAGCACTTTGACATCTCCTCCACCCCGCCGGCCAGCACTATGTCGTACATACCGGAGGCGATGGCCATGAGGCCGTCTCTCATCGCCAGTGTGCTGGAGGCGCATGCCCCCTCGGTCCTGGTCACCGCCTTGGGCGCCAATCCGGCCACGTCGGCGATTATAGGCCCCCAGTGCGCCTGGTGCACGAAGAAATCGTTGCTGAAGTTGCCGATCCATGCTGCATCGATATCCGCGGGGTCGAACCCTTTGTCCACGCTCCCGAGCATCTCGCTGAAAGCCTCCGCGAACACGTCCTTGGAGTCTTTATCCGGGAACATACCGAAATCTGACATCCCTGCCCCGACGATAGCGACTCCCCTGCCTAACCTTCTTTTACTTGACATCACCCGACCTCCTTAACCTGTCCCTCAGACCTGGCGGTCATCGCCCGATGATCCTCGACCACACGTATGCCCAACCACATACGGGCTTGCCTCTGCCACCAACACCATCAGCCCACCTCTACGTCCTGCAACTTCTCAACTATGAAATCTATGATGTCCTGGGTCGCCGTACCGGGACCAAAGACGCCTTCAATGCCGATCTCCCTGAGCTCGGCGTGGTCCTGCTCGGGGAAGACCCCACCGACAAGCAAGAGGAAATCATCGCGGGCGCCCTGCGCCTCCAGCTCTTTTATGAGCTCCCGGCCCCATTCCCGGTGAGCGCCGGAATGGACCGAGAAACCTATGACATCCACGTCCTCCTGGATGGCCGCCTCGACCACCCCCTTCACCGTCTTGAAGCCGAAGAAAATAGTCTCCATACCCGCATCTGAAAGCGCTTTCGATACGGTCATGATGCCCCGCCAGTGCCCGTCAAGGCCCGGCTTGAAGAGCAGCACCCTGATCTTTTTCTCCATGCGTCCGCCCCCTTCCTATGCCACAAATGGCAGTTGCCAGATACCCCAGATCTCGCGGTAAACGCCGGTTATCTCCCCGAGTGATGCGCCCGCTGCGGTAAGCTCGGTGACCACCGGGAGCACGTTCTCCCTCGCCTCGCAGACTTTCCTGAGGCGGTCGAGGAGCCTTGCGACCTCCGCCCCGTTGCGGTCCGACCGCAGCTGCTCCAGCCTCTCTTTCTCGATATCTGCAGCATTGGGGTTGGTGCGGAAGGGCGGGGTTGGCTGCTCTCCCTCCAGGGTATAGGAGTTCACCCCGATGACGCTTTCTTTACCGCTCTCCTGGTCGTGGCGACGTTTGTTGAAGGCTTTGCTCATCTCGTTGAAGAGCCAGCCCGTGTTCAGGGCTTCCACCACGCCCCCCATCTCCTCGATGCGCATGAAGTACTCCCAGATACGCTCCTCCAGCTCTTTGGTGAGGGCCTCCACGTAGTAGGAGCCCGCCATGGGGTCCACCACCGAAGCGACCCCGGTCTCCTCCTGGATGAGTTCCTGGGTGCGCACCGCCAGGCGCACCGATTCCT
>Ga0315277_10003610_pt1 | contig 20945 bp, 18 predicted proteins | sample YL17G05_15_MG_FD_203695 | JGI IMG/M metagenome (GOLD analysis project Ga0315277, IMG submission 203695) | Sediment microbial communities from Yellowstone Lake, YNP, Wyoming, USA - YL17G05_15 | ecosystem: Environmental > Aquatic > Freshwater > Lake > Sediment | place: USA: Wyoming | collected... | reverse complement strand
AGGTCGGCGTCGAGCATGGCGATGAACGTCCCGCGCGCGCGACGCAGACCGGCATCTAGAGCGGCTGTTTGCCCGGCCCTGTGCTGCATCGACAGGACCCGCAACTGCGGGTGCGCCTTTCTCAGGTCTCGCAGAACCGCGGCGGTGTCGTCCGTGCTGCCATCGTCAACAACGATGATCTCCCAGTTGTGCCCGAGCGCAGCCGTCGCCGCCGCGATCTCTTCGACCAGCCGCGGCAGGTTATCCGCCTCATTGTGCGCCGGCGCCACGACGGACAGGTAGATTCCATCATCCAGTTGGCGTTGTGGACCCATAGACTTTATCCTTAAAGCCCTTCAAGGGGGCGGCCCGTTATCTTCTGGCGGAGATTGTACCGTGCGTGGGGCTCCGCGACAACGTCATCCGCTTGCGGAAGGTCTCATATCTGTCGCGACCTGTGAGGCACCGGGCAGGAGCGGCCGATGCGGCCCTGCCCATCCGGGCGATTTCAGGAAAAGGATTTATTGAATGTCGCGCCGTGGACCCACTATATTGACTGTATGCACGTCCGGGCAGGGCGCTTGATCGCACTGGCAGAGGCGTGGAGGCCGTGAACGGTTGTGGCAGACGGACCTGAAACTCGGCAAGGGGAGAAAGTCATGGAAGGACAGATGCAAGAGGGTCGGCAGCAGACGCCCTGGCTGGCTGTCATTTTGATTGTGTCGGCCGTAGCCGGCGTGTACTGGTTCATCGATACGCGAAGCACGTTGTGGGACCGGGATGAGCCGCGATTTGCACGGGCGGCGGTGGAGATGATCGAATCAGGCAACTACCTTTACCCCACGTTCAATGGGCGGCTGCGGCCGGACAAGCCGATCCTCATCTACTGGCTCATGTCCGTGCCGTTGCGGGTGCTGGGTCCGACGTCGCTGGCCTGCCGCTTCTTCGGGGCGGTCGGCATCGCGACTGCGTGCATCTTCACGTTCCTGATCGGGCGGCGATTCCTCGGTGTGAAAGCGGCCCTGTGGTCCATGGTTATTCTGGCCTCGACGGCCATGGTCATGGTCATCGGCACGGCGGCAACCTCCGACGCTGTTCTCCTGCCGGCCATGGTCGCCGTCATGGTCCTGTTCGCTCACGCGATCACGTCCGGCCTGCCGTGGTGCTATGTGCCGGCGATGGGACTGGCCTTTGGCCTGGGATTGCTCGCCAAAGGGCCGGTGGCGCTGCTGCCGATCCCGGCGATTGGCGCGACGCTCTGGCTGGGCAGAAAAAGGGGGATTTCCGCCGGCCCGCATTGGAGCCGATTGACGGCGGCGACGGGCGTTGGGGTGCTTCTGTTTCTCGCATGGGCCATTCCCGCCAACAATGCCACCGACGGCGAGTTCCTGCGTCTGGGCATCGGCCGGCACGTGCTGGCGCGGGCGGCGGCGCCGATGGAGCATCATGGCGGCAACTTCCTGCTTCACTTGCCCTACTACCTGCCGATCATTGTGGCGGGTTTCTTCCCCTGGACGCTGCATCTGCCTGGAGCGATCTCGGCCGTGCTCCACAGACGCGTCGGCGGGCCGCATTTCCGTGAGCTCTTCCTGGCGTGGGTGAGTTCCACCGTGATTATCATGACTCTCGTGGCGACCAAGCTGCCGCACTATATCCTGTTCGCGTGGCCGGCCATGGCCCTTGCCGTAGCCGGCACGCTGTTTTCACAGGAGCAGACGACTTTGGAGGATGCCGACCGGCGCTGGCTTCGCGGCGGAGTGTGGTTCTTCGGACCGGTAGCCGGCGGGGTGGCAATAGGCCTCGCAATCGCGCCATTCTGGCTGCATTTGCCCGGCGCCACAGTGCCGTTCTGGGCGTCCGCCGCCGTGCTGCTGGCGATGTCCGCTCTGGCGATGCGCCAGCAACTGCAGGACCGGCCGCGAAGCAGCGCGGTCACGGTGCTCCTTGGCATGATCGTGCTCCTGGTCCCCTTGATGCTGGGCGTGATGCCGGCCGTGGAGCGGGTCAAGGTCTCGCCGGCGATTGCCGCCGCCATCAGGGACAGGACCAGCGGTGCAGCGCCTGTCAGGACCTTCGAATACACCGAGCCCAGTCTGCGTTTCTACGTTGGCCAGCAAATTGAGCCCCTGCGGGGCAACGATGAGTTGTTACGGTGGGCCCGGGAGCCTCAGCCGGGCGTCCTGGTCATCCCGACGGATCTCCTGGCGGAAATCGAGCAGCGCAACGGCTCGCTCGGCCTTGAGGAGATCACTGTGAAACCGGGGCTGAATCTTGCCAACGGAAAGCCGCTGGAAATCGCGGCGTTGCTGCGCGGGGGGAGGAACCTATGAGCAACGACGGGCCGGCCGGCGCCGGTCGCCGGCAGATGCGCTGGGCTTTGTGGATGTGCCCGATCATCCTGATCGAAGTGACGATCTTGAGTTACCTGTTCTTCGACCAGCGGGCGGTCCTGTGGCTTCACGAGCACCCCAATTCGTGGCATCGCCAGCCCTGGCTTGACGGCCTGCGGCAACTGGGCAAGGCGTATATTCCTATCTGGCTGCTGCTGTTGTGGACCTGCATCACTGATCGCTGGCGGCCGACGGTGGTTACATGGGTCGCCCTGCTGCTGGTATGCGTGACGGTGTGTTCGCTCAAGCTGCTGGTACACCGGCCCAGGCCTCACCGACCGGACGCCGTGTCCAGCCAACTGGCAGCGAAGGAACGGCACACGTCGCTGCACAGCGGCCTGTCATTTCCTTCGGGCGATACGGCCAGTGCATTTGCCATCGCGACCGTGCTGTCGCTTTGCGCCGCCTCGCCCTCGGCTCTGGCCTTCTTCTTGGCGGCCGGCTTCGTCGGATTGCTTCGGGTGACCGCTATACACCATTATCCCTCCGATGTCATGGCCGGGGCGGCCATTGGAGTGCTGTGGGGCTACCTGGCCGTACAAATGATGAAGCGGTGGCGGCCGTTGGACCAATTCCATCTGCCGGGCCGATGGCGCATCGCCCTCGGGCTGCTATTGATCGCCACGCCGCTCGGCGGCCGCGCCCTGGGCATGGACTCGCTGCTGGTCTTCCTCAAAATCTATGCGGCTCCCCTGGCGGCTCTGCTGTTGCTGTGGCTGCTCGTCACTGCGGTGGATACGTGGTGCCGTGATGGGTGAGCCGGGACGTCATCCATAATGATGTCAGGCGAGGATTCCCGGCATTTCAGTGATTTCCCTATGGTGGTACAGTCTGAGCACGGATTACACAAGGAAGAGGATAAGCCGCGACCTGTGCCGGGGGGGGGGTAGCAGACGGCTCGGCGAGAATGGACTCTTGTGGTGAGCCCGTCTCGAACACATGCGGCGATTCAGGGAGGATGACTGCCATGAGACAATCACTGTACTATCTGACTGTGTGGGCGATTGTTGTCTTCTTGATCGGGACGTCTGTATCGTTCGCTGCGCCGGTTCTTCCGGACTTCAGCGCGGCAACGTTCATTCCCGGAGCGCCCATCGACAACCCGTACTTTCCTTTGGTGCCGGGGACGCTCCGCACCTACGTGGGACAGCGCAATGAAGACGGCAGTGTCTCGACGGAAGTGGACAAGGTCTTTGTCACTTCACAGACGCGCAACATCCTCGGCGTGCCAAGCCGTGCCGTCAGAGACACCGTCTTCGTGGATGGCGTGCTTACAGAGGACACGATCGATTGGCACGCCCAGGACGCGGCCGGCAACGTCTGGTACATGGGTGAATTCACGACGGAGTTCCAGTACGATGACAATGGGAACTTGATCGGAACGAGCCACGCGGGCTCCTTCGAGGCGGGAGTCGACGGCGCACAGGCCGGCTTCATCATGGAGGCGGCTCCGGCCGTGGGAGATAGTTACTTCCAGGAGTTCTCCCCCGGCGTGGCAGAGGACCAGGCCGAAGTCATCAGCCTCAGCGAAGATGTCACCGTTCCCTTCGGGCACTTCACCGATGTCCTCCAGACCTTTGAGACATCGGCACTTGAGCCGGACGCCCTTGAATTCAAGTTCAATGCCCGAGGTATCGGAGTGGTCCTGGAGCAGGAACTGGGCCCGAACTTTGAGCCCACCTTCGCCTCGGAACTGGTGGGCGTCCAGGTGATCCCGGAGCCGATGTCGGTTTCCCTGGCTGCTCTCGGACTCGCCGGTCTGGCCTGGATTCGTCGCCGTGCCGGATAAGACGCGGCAGCACATTCGCGGGATGCGTGGGGACCGAGACTTCTAAACAGCCTGCGCCGGCCGATCAGTCCAACTTCCTCAGACCGACCGACCGGCGCAACTTGTTGCTTGCTTTGCGGCGTTTGCAGTTGTCGCCCAGTCGATTCCAAATGCACGCGGCACGGATTTACCGCCGGCGCGTGTCGTGGATGTGCTCCTCATGAGTTACATGCTCTTCGTGACCCACGCCCACCGGCTCTTCCTCATGGATCTCCCGTGGAGCGGCCACTGCTGCAGGCAGCCTGTGAGTATGCACTGGCGCGTACATGCTGCCAACGATGAGGCCGTAGATCAGGTAGCCGATGATGAAGGTGATCAGGGCTGCCACGCCATAGTTGATGGCGAATGCGCCCGGCGACGCTACACCCACCACCTCCACACCAGTCACGGGCACCCGATACCCCGCGACGATGAATCCGGCGATGATGGCGTTGATCACGCCTCCGAGCAGGCCCAACCACCAGTTGGATGCCCTGATTGCCTCAAAGACTGCCGCATAAATCAATGCGATGAACCCGCTTACGATCAGGTGGACGATGAAACCGAGCACCCAGGTGCCGCCTGATATATTGTTCGTGAATAACGAACCCAGCACCATCGCATAGTCAAGACTCGTCATTCCCAGGCCCCGGATGATGGCCACAAAGCCGACCATTACGGCTCCGCCGATCACACCCGCTATGAATGCCAGTCCGGCCCTCATGGCTATACTCCTTATTCATGAATCGTGGTTGACTTCAGTATCCAATGTTCTCTGATGTACCTACGCCGGCGCCGGGATCGACGCATGGTGGGCAATCCCCTCAATCGGGGGCGCCTTATCGCCCATGGCCCAGTCCGCCACTTGCCGCGTGCTACGGTGCGCTCATCGGGCATCCGTCCGTGCAGGTCTGCGCAGGACCAGCTCCCCCGGTAGGGTGGGGCGGCGGATAAGACCATCGTGCTTGCGGGTCGGGCGACTCCGTATAGAATCGTGGGATGCTTTACGTGTGGCTGTCAATTCTGATCGTGCTCAATGCCGGATGGCTGCTGCTGGTGCTGCTCGGCCTGCCGGGCAACTGGCTGATGGTGATCTCGACGTGCCTGTTTGCGTGGTGGAAGTGGGATGAGCGGGTATTCTCGGGCTGGACGCTGATCGCCATTGTGGCCCTCGCATTGCTCGGAGAGTTGATCGAATTCCTGGCCGGGATGACCGCCGCGAGAGGGTCAGGGGCAAGCTGGCGTGGATCGATAATGGCGATCTTTGGCGCGATTCTCGGCGCGCTTGTTGGAACCTTCGTCTTCCCCATCCTGTTTCTTGGCAGCGTGATCGGCGCCTCGGTTGGAGCGGGATTGGCCGTGTGGGTCACTGAAATCTCCCGCGGCGAGCTCGCGGAACACTCCCTCCAGCATGCCGTCGGTGCCGGAATCGGTCAGATCATCGGCACCACGAGCAAAATCATGCTGGGCCTGGCGATCTGGCTGGTGATTGCGGTCGCTGCCTTCTGGCCGTAGAGTGATGCACGGCTTTATTTACGCGGTCGATATATGGTGGTTGAGAGGTGCGGGGTGGATGTGAGAAAGTCGCCTGCGGTTTGCGTGTATGTCAACGCCGCTATCACTGTCGGACTGAGCCTGTACTTCTTTCTCATCCCGGCGGGGGAGCCGGTATGCCAAATACGAGAAGCAGTTCTGGCAGGAGGGACTGTTCTTCGCCGGCTTTCGCGAGTTTCCCAAAGGCATCGACGTCGGCTGGCTCAACATGAGCGATGTGGATGCAGGCCCGATCGTCGCCGGCTACGGGGTCGCCGCCAGCGCGTTCGGCGTCGGGGCGGCCCGGGCCATGGGCCGCATGGATCACGCATACGAGTTGGCGGCCCAGGCCCTGGTCGCAAGCTGGCCGTTGCCGGACGGCACGCTGTTGGCGCCTCGCGTGCTCTCGAATGTCTCCGACGCCCCGTACCTGGGCGAGGCGGCCACGCTGTTTGCACTCACCTGCCGGCCCGTGGCGCAGGCTCAGAGCGGCGTGAAGCTGAGATTGCCCACGATCGTGTATCTGGGCGTGCTCACACTGCTGGCCCTGGGCGTCTACGAAATCGCCGCCTCGGTCTTGAAGCTGAGGCGCTGGCGCCGCGGAGATACAAGGCGCTATGTGCCTCGACCCCTGCCTCAGACGCTTGCATGGTGGATTCTTCTCGCCTGTGCTGCAGTCACGGGAATCGCGTTCGGCGGATGGACCGCTATGGTTTTCCTGCTGGCGGCGCTGATCCTGCCGCGGCAGCGAAAACGGCCGGCGGATGAAGGGGTGCGAATCCCCGCCGCCGAGTGACAATCCCCCGAGCGGATTGCCCAAGAACGTTGTGCAATTCCCCAGCGTATGATTCTCGAATCCACCGGTAATCGCTTCTTGAATTCTCAGGCCGGTGGTAGAGTAGGACGCCGTAATGGCGCAAGTTGACGATACAAAACAGTTTTTGCCGACGACCCGGGAGGAGATGCATCGTCTGGGCTGGGACCGGGCGGATGTCATCCTGATCACGGGCGACGCGTACGTGGACCACCCGTCGTTCGGCGTGGCGATGATCGGCCGCTGGGTTCGGAAACTGGGCTACCGCGTGGCGATTCTGCCCCAGCCGGACTGGCGCAGCGTCGATGCGTTCCGCTCGCTCGGCCAGCCGAGGCTGTTCTGGGGGATCACATCCGGCTGCATCGACTCGCGGCTGAACGACTATGCATCCATGGGAAACCGCCGGCAGGCCGACGTATACAGTCCGGGCGGGGCGACCGACCTGCGGCCGGCCCGGCCGCTGCTGACGTACGCGGCCCGAGCGCGTGAGGCGTATCCGAATGTCCCGATCGTCCTCGGCGGATTGGAGGCCAGCCTCAGGCGGCTTGCACACTATGACTACATCTCCGACAAGATCATGCGGTCCGTGCTGGTGGATGCCAAGGCCGACCTGCTCGTCTTCGGCATGGGCGAGCTGGCCATCGAGGAAATCGCCCGACGGCTGCATGGCGGCGAGCCGATCGGTGCGATGACAGGTATCGCGGGCACGGCGTACAAAGTGACCCGCGACGTGCCCGTGCCTGCCGATGCTGTCCGCCTGCTCTCACAGGCGCAGCAGACCGAGAATAAGGCTCTGGTCATGGAGGCCCAGGAGCAGTACCAGCGGCTTGCCAGCCCTGATCTCAGATTTCAGACTTCAGATCTCAAATCGCAAATTTCAGATCCCGGATTGGAGCCGGTGCGCGAAGCGAATCCGCAATCCACAATCCGCAATCCGCAATTGACTCTCACCGGCCGGCCTGTCGTGCAGGATCAGGACCCCGGAACTGTTGTGGTAATGCCGCCGACGAGGCCGCTGACCACGGCTGAGCTTGACGCCTTGTACGATTTGCCGTTCACGCGACAAAGTCACCCTCGATATGCGAGCGCCGGCGGGATCGCCGCCCTGGGGCCCGTCGAATTCTCGATCACCACGCACCGGGGCTGTTACGGCGGCTGCTCGTTCTGCTCGATCTACTTCCACCAGGGCAAGGAGATCACCTCCCGCAGCGTCGAGTCGTTGCTGGCGGAAGCGGACAAGCTCACAGCTCATCCGAGATTCCGCGGAACCATCAGCGACATCGGCGGGCCGACCGCCAATATGTACGGCACGAACTGCACGAAAGAGCAGGGGTGCTCGCGGCCGAGCTGCATCTTCCCGTCGCCCTGCAAGAACCTCGACCTCGACCTCGGGCCGCTGATGGAGATGATGGAATCGTTCGTCCGCTGGAAGGAGGGTGGCAGAGGTGTTCGTGGCGAGGGCGTCTCGCCCTTGAACAAAGAACACAAGGCCAGGATGGCCTCGCCGCGTCGAAACGTGTACGTGGCCTCGGGCATCCGGCACGATCTGGCCCTGCACAGCCGCGAGTACCTCGATTTGCTCGTCGGACATTTCGTCGGCGGGCATTTGAAGGTGGCGCCCGAGCATACCTGCGACCAGGTCCTGCGCCTGATGGGCAAGCCGTCGTTCGCGTCGTTCGAGGAGTTCGAGAGCCGATTCGACGAGGCTTGCCGCCGTGCCGGCAAGGAATTCTACCTCGTGCCTTACTTCATCAGCGCCCACCCCGGCTGTACGCTCGATCACTCGCTAAAGCTGACGGAGTACCTCCTCGCGCGATCCTGGCAGCCCCGTCAAGTGCAGGATTTCGTCCCCGTGCCGCTGACCTTATCCGCGGCGATGTACGTTGCCGGGCAGGATGCCGCCGGCCGCAAGATTCACGTCCCGGGCGGCCGACGCGAGAAACGCCTCCAGGCGGCTCTGCTCCAGTACTACCGCGAGTCGAACGCCAAGCTCATCACGGAGCACCTGCAATCGACCGGCCGCACCGACCTTCTGAAGGACCTGCGCCGACTCTGGTCGAGAGATCAGCTTCGCAAGAGACGAGAAGGCCGTGGCCGGAAATAGTGGGGCAATCGAACCTCGATCGCCTGCCCCCTGTCCTCAGACCAAAAGAGCATGGGTGGCAGCGTCAAGGCCGAAGGCCTTGGCGATGGCGGATGAGCAGACCATCGCCAAGCTGCGCTTGACGCTGCCACCCGTCGCTCGTCATCCTGAGGCGACGCCGAAGAGCCTGTCCTGAGCTTCGAAGGAATCTGGCCTCTAGCTGGGAGGTTTTACCCATTCGCGGGCCAGATCCTTCGTTGATGCTCAGGATGACAAAGTGCACTGCGGAGAACCACCCCGAGGTCTGTCAGATGTCGTCGTGATTCCTCACTACAGCCAGCGGCCAAGAGCGGAATTCCGCGTGATGCTTGTCAATCTTGGCACGACCCTGTTGCGATGAGCGGCGTGCGTGTGTAGAGTTGTGATTTTGTCGCACGGCCGCTCCAGCCGTCTGACGGGTCGAGAGTGGCGTGATCTCGATTCTCAGGCGGTATGGTGTCCGGTGTGGGAAAGGATGCTGACGACGCATGGCGATGGGAATGCTCCAGAGGGGCGGGGTCGAGGAATGGGCGGGACCTATCGGTCTCGTGATCCATCACAGTCTGCTCCTGTTCGCCGTGGTGAACCCCATCGGGAACATCCCGGTCTACGCCGATCTCACCCGCGACCTGCAGCAGCGAGAACGAAAGCGGGTGATGAACCTGGCGGTGCTGACGGCCCTGTTCGTCGTCATCCTTTTCACTTTGATCGGCGACTGGAGCCTGGCCTACCTGTTCAACGTGACCGTCGACGATCTGCAGATCGCCGGCGGCATCCTCCTGTTCATCATCGCCGTGCGCGGCATCATGTCGCCCGGCCCCGTCTACCCGCACCCCAAGGACCGCATGATGGTCGCGGTCTTCCCCATCGCCTTTCCCATCATGGTGGGTCCCGGCGCGCTGACCGTGACCATTATTACGACACAGGCCATCGGTCACCCACTGATGGTCATCACGGCGGTAGTGACGTTCTTCTTCGTCTTCCTGATCGCCCGGAACGCGAGCATGTTGATGCGTTTGACCGGCCCGTATGCCAGCATGATGATCGCCCGGCTGCTGTACATCTTTCTCGCGGCTAAGGCCGTCGCGATGGTCCTCCACGGCCTTGGCGGATTCCTCGCACAGTACTTTCCGGGCGCGCCAACTCTGCCGGGCCCAGCCATCTGACGGGGCCGAAAGGCGACGGCCATTATTCAGACAAACCACTCGACGGCGGAGTCTCCCGTTTGAGCGATGGAAATGGCGAGCCTGGCGTTAGTTCGACCGCCTCTCCGCTGCGGATCGACGCCCACGATTCGAGATAGATTGTCACGGATGCGACGGGGAGTCCCGCCGACAGTCTCTGCCGGGAATTGCACACGCCGCCGATGGCCGCGGGGATAGAGTTATCCCCAAGCTGCATGCGCAGCGCCGCACGGTATCGCGGCTCCTCGTACGTGGAGAACCGAACCGGCGTTCCGGGAACGACCTGGTGCGCCAGACGCCGCAACAACTCCTCCACGACCCGCAAGTCCAACGGCTGCAACTGCTTCCACAGCAGTCCCATGGCGTCGCTCATACAGGCGCCTGTTTTCATCCGCTCCAGGAATGCCTCCTGCGTGGCTTTCTTCCTCATCAGCTCGCCAATCGTGACGACGGAGCCGTCTTCGTCTTTGATCAACATGGCCCTTTCGGCACAGACGTACGCGCCCGGCGCTTCTTCGAGGAAGTCCGGCGGGAGCAGGTACGACAGGGCTTCGCCCCGGTCGGTGAGCAATCTCCGGGCCGTCTCGGCAAGGTTGATCTCAGAGACGTTCACCTGCCACGAGCGGAACTCCGGCAGCGCGGCCCGAATCGCATTTGCCGCCGCGCCGACCGGGTGGTTCGGATCGCGGGCCCGCTCCGAGGGCTCGTGGATTTGCCTGAGCCCCTCACGTACGATCTGCTCCTGCTCGGGCGACAGCAGTGGTGCCTGGCCCCGCTTTCTGATCGCCTTCTCAAGAACACGCTTCCTCATCTGCCCAAGCAGCTCGCGTGGCACCGGCCGCAGGTCCATGCTCTTGCGTATGACCTGATAGAACGCTTCCGAATTCAGTCCTTCTTCCGCCGCCTCACGAATCTGTCGCAGGATTTGCTCGCGTTCGGGGTCCATGGGCTTTCTCCCTTCAAGGATGCGTTCCGCCGCACTTTGAAGCCGCCGGCGTCCATCGTGAAGGCGCCGTTTGAGCGTGCCGACGGGCACACCGAGGAATCGGGCGGCGTCCTCCACGCTATAGCCTTCGAAATAGAACAAGGAGATGGCCTCGCGAAGGATCGCCGACAGGCTCCCCACCGCCTCGCGGACCAAGACTGCCAATTCCTGCTGCTCCAGGCTCTCGCGCGGGCCCGCTGCCTCCGTGTCCGCCAACGTCTGGGGCTCAATCCCTTTGCGTGTGGATGCAGCGCGTTTGAATCGCCGTGCCGTGCGGACGACAATGGTCCGCAGCCAGGGTCCGAATCGCCGCCGGTCGCGCAGGTCCGCCAGTCGGCTGATTGCCGCGGCGAAGGCCTCGGAAGCCGCATCCTCCGCCAGCGACAGGTCCCCGATCACGCCGTACGCCGCAGCCCTCGCCGCGCGCCAATACAGGCGGTACAACTCAGCAATCGCCGCCGGCTCTCCCCGCGTGGCCTGTTCCACCCAGTCATGTTCTATGGTCTGGCTCATTCTACACACTATGTGTATTGCCCGTGACCGGAGGTTCGGTTTTTCTCACTCAGGTGCCGCATTATTGGCGGAGCAGACTTGGGACCGTGCTGCTCCCGACGTGTATGCTACTGCTGCTGACGCTTGCTCTTCCTGCCCTCTGTAGTCTTCCGGGCTGCTCCCGCCTTCCGGGCTTTCTGGCCGTCGGGCCGAACGGGGGTCGGTGCACCTTTGACTGCCATGTCGATCCCGTAGAGCGAGGTCCGGGCCGTGATGAAGAGCGTCTTGTTGTCCTTGCCGGCGAACGTGACATTCGACGGTCCCTCGGGGACGGCGATCTCCTGAATCTTCGCGCCCTTACGATTGTAGATCGTGACGGTCTTGCCGGTCAGGTAGATGTTGCCCCGCCTGTCGATGGTCATGCCGTCAGAGCCTGCCGGGGCGAAGAGCTTCTTCTTGGAGAGTGTCCCGTCCTCATTGGTCGCGTACGTGTATGTCTGGCCCTCGCCGTGGTCGGCGACGAAGAGTCTCCTGCCGTTGGGCGTGCCGATGACGCCGTTCGGGCGGACCATGTCGCTGATCACGCGAATCACTTTCTTGCGGTCGGGCGTCAGGTAGTACACGTGTTCGCCGTCCTGCTCCATGCCCTCTTTGCCGCCGTAGCGCGGATCGGTGAAGTAGATGCCGCCCTTGGGGTCGATCCACAAGTCGTTGAGACTGTTGAACTTCTTGCCCTCATACTTGTCCGCGAGCACGGTGATTTCGCCCTTGGGCGAGATAGAGACCAGCCGTCGCTCGCCGCCCTGGCAGGCGATGAGATTGCCGTCCTTGTCGAAGTACAGCCCGTTGGCCCCGCCGGAGTTCTCCAGGAACGTGCTCAGTTTTCCGTCCAGCGACCATTTCAGAATCCGGTTGTTCGGAATGTCGCTGAAATATACGTTTCCCTGCGCGTCCCCGGCTGGTCCTTCGGTGAACTTGAAATCGCCCGCCAGCTTCTTGACTTGCGCGCCCGGCGCGACCAGGCTTTTGGTATTGACCCTTTCCTTTTTCGCCGGCCTCTCCTTCGCGGGTTTCTCCCGTGCCACGCCTGTCGCGCCGAGCACCAGGACCGCCAACAACGAAATCCAACAGGTTCTCACTTTCATACCTATCCCTTTCTCATGCAGGTCTTCTTGCGGTTTGTGTATCCTCATTCTCGGTAGAGTCTACATCCCCGCCCACTACACGGCAAGCCTCCGGACCAGCCCGAAATGGCTCTGCCTTGAAGAAGGGGCATGCTCTCGCATTTCTGCCCAATGGATGCTGGGCTTCCCTGCCGGCTCTCTTGACTCGCCCCACACCCGTGACTATCATCGCTCCTATGCTCATGTACATCGAACTGAAGACTGAATGCAGCGACCGGGGGCCGGCTTGGATTGGCTATGTCAAGAGGTCGAAGTCCGGCCGAAGTGTGTACTTCAATGGGAAGGCCTTCAAGCGAGGGGGGCGCGGATGTCGCGGCAACCACTACGACCTCGAGACGGGCGAGCGGTACTGGATTTCGGGGGTAAAGAAGCGGGGCACAAACCGGCACTGGGCAGGCTCGGGCAAGATCACGATTGAAGCCGCTGCGGTCGATGAGTACCTTCGACTCATAGACGCTCACGAGTTGGACGCCACTCGCTTTGTCGTGTCGGACAAGATTGAGCCTGCTGACCCGTCGAAGTTCCATGATCTGGAGAACGAGAAGCTCGATGTCGATTCGTAAACGGCTGCAAGCTCTCAAAGCCCCCAGTCCCCCCCGGCCTCGTGACCCCATGTTTGGGTTCCAAGAGAGGCTCGACTTCCCGCCTGCCCTCTTGATTTGTCCGGCATCTGCGGAAATCATAGGTGGCGATGAGCGACTACAATAGATAGCGGCAATTGAGCATTCTGTCGGGATTCAACTTCTTGTTCGCATTTGGAGGATAGCGGATGGGCACGTTGGTACAGAGACTGGCCGCGGGCCTCGGGCTTGGGCGACTGCCGGAAGCAGTGCGAGCGCAGGTGGAGTCGGAGGGGCGGATCGTGTATCTGGCGGAAGGGGTCCCGGAGACGGCCGTATTCCGCCACTACAGGGCGCCGGGCGTTCGAGACTGGCACAGACGTATCGGCTTCATTGGGTATTTCGTTCTGTCCGAGCGACGGCTGGTCGCCAAAGCGAAGGCGTACCACGAAATCAATGTCAATGTGGCCTTTGCCGATGATGCGTTCAAGGAGATGACGTTTACGGTCATGCCCAGGTATCTCTCGTTGGCGTTTGATGCCTCGACACAGAGCGCACAGGCCAGCGGGCAGGTTGAGGTCCGGCTCCACCTTCCCGATATTGCCGTCGCGGCAAAGGTTCTTGAGCGAGCGGGGGCACAAATTGTGCGGAAATAATATGGGAATTTTCTTGCACGGCGGATGTCCGGCTGGGTAAAATAATCCTTGGTAAAAGCGCGAAGGCAGGGCAATAGCCGTTATCATACGCTCTTCGTCATCATACAGCTTCGTTCCGTCATACCGTTCCTGCCTTTGTGAGTGAGTGCATCCTTGTGTGCCGATGCGGCACGATGTCGCGTGTTGCGCGTCTGTTGGCCGCGGAGGACGCATGGAGACTCGGCATTTGTCACGCCCACGGCTGACTTTGCGCAGGCACGGTACCTGCGCTTTCCACTGGCGACAGGAATTGAAAGGGCGGAACAATGGAGAGCAAACGGAAGTTCGCAATCGTAGTGGCCATCGCGGCCCTGATTCTGCCGGCATGGTCCTCGACCGGGAGTGCGGCGGGCGAGCTCAAGGCGACCAACCCTGTGCCCAAGGACGGCGCAACCGGGGTGACCATGCCGCTGCTGACCTGGACGCCGGGTGAGACGGCCCTGTTCGAGGACGTGTACCTGGGTACAAGTCCCAACCTGACTCTCGCCAATGGCGTCGCCAACCATCAGTCGTCGCTGTTCAAAATGTACTACCACATAGCGCCCCCTCTGGTGCCGGGACAGACATACTATTGGCGAGTCGATGATTTCGATGCCGCCGGCAATGCGTTCCAGGGCCAGGTATGGAGCTTCACAATGCTGGGCAGGACAGCCTACGGTCCCGATCCGGCCGACGGCGCTATAGGCATAAGTCTGTCCACGAAACTCACGTGGAAGCCCGGGGAGGGCGCGACCGTGCACAAGGTGTATTTCGGCGTCAGCGAGGCCTCGGTTGCGGAGGGTGCGGGCGACACATTCAAGGGCCAGCAGGTAGCCCTCACCTACGACCCCGCAGCCCTGAGCCCTGGCACGACATACTACTGGCGCATCGATGAGATAGTGGCCGCTCGTGTGCCGAGCAGCGGCGTGATCCGCGGTCCGGTCTGGCGCTTTACGACGAGTGGCGCCGGGGAGACGCCGATCCACTATGTCGATGGCAAGAAGGGCAGCGATGACAATGATGGCCTGAGTCCCGAGACGGCGTTCGCTGCGATCCAGAAGGGAATCGATGCGGCGTTCAAGGGCGACACAGTTCTCGTCTATCCGGGCGTCTATCACGAGCCGATCAACTTCCTGGGCAAGGCGATCACCGTTCGCAGCGCCGATCATCCGGCCGTCCTGGCGGTCGGGGCCGAGTTCGCCGTGTCGTTCTATGCGGGCGAAGGACACACCAGTGTACTGGAGAACTTCGTCATTCGTGACAACTTCCTCGGCATCTTCATCGTGCAAAGCTCGCCGACGCTCCGGAATCTGACCGTGGCCAAGAACAAATACGGCTTGGAGGCCTACGGACAGACCGAGGCTGATATTGTCAACTGCATCTTCTGGGACAACACCGCCGACGATCTGCTCGGGTGCACAGCTCGCTACAGTTGCATCAAGCGGGGGTCTGATGGCCTGGGCAACTTCAGCAGCGATCCGCTGTTCGTCGACCCCAACGGGAAAGACTTCCACCTGCAAAGCGAGCGAGGCCGCTACTGGCCCAAGTACGATATCTGGGTCCTGGACAAGGTCACCAGCCCCTGCATCAACGCCGGCGACCCTGAGTCCGACTACTCGAAGGAGCCCATGCCCAATGGTGGGCGAGTCAATCTCGGTGCCTACGGCGGAACCCCCTATGCGAGTCTGGGCGAGGCAGGACAGCCGGGTAACCAACCGCCGACTGTCGCCATCACAGCCCCGGCGGACGGAACCTCGTACAGTTCCTCGCCGCAGACGATCAGAATCGAAGCCGAGGCGTCGGACATCGACGGGTCCGTTGTGAAAGTCGAGTTCTTCGCCGATGACACGAAGATCGGCGAGGACACGAACGGCAGCGACGGCTGGGCGATGGACTGGACAGGCAGTCCCCTCAGCAGTATGCGCAGTCCCAGCTTGATTGCACGGGCGACCGATGACGACGGTGCCAGCACAGGCTCGCTGCCTGTCCTTATCCATCTAGTAGGCGCCACCAAGCGTCGCTAATGTCTGCGGATACGCTACTTTCGGTTCCGGCTGAAGGTTGTGCGGAGGTCGCCATGCCTTCATAGGGGGGTGCGGCCGCTCCTCGTCTGGCCCCCAAGGCGATCGCAGAGTCTGAACAGTGGACGAAAGACGTCAGCCGGGTGGCAGCGTCAACGCCGCAGGCGTTGGCGATGGTCCTGTCCACGAGAAGGGAGCCATCGCCAAGCTGCGCTTGACGCTGCCACCCGCATCTTGAGCGACTTTGTGCTCACACTGTCCCATCCCGAGGCGTCCACTTGACCGGTTTGATTCACGCTGCTATGCTCGTCATTGAGCGTAAGAAGATCAAGTGTGGAACCGCCAGAGTACCGGGTCACGATGGTATCCGGAGCGATGCTCGAATGACTGCGGTGAAGGGACCGCGAGATGAATCCAAAAATCGATTTCCTTGTCCTGCTGGGTGCGGCGGCGGGAGGGCTGGCGGGGTATTTTCTTTTCTTTGCGCTTGCCCGCCAGGGTCTTTATGGACTCGCCTTGCCGGGAGGACTGCTGGGACTGGGCGCAGGCATTTTCAAGACCAGATCGAAGATTGTCCCGATTGCGTGCGGTATTCTGGCGCTGGCGATTGGCTTGTTCACGGAGTGGCGTTATTCGCCGTTTGTCGCGGATACCGGCCTTGGATACTTCGTATCGCATATTCATCGGCTCAGGCCGATCACGCTGATCATGATCGCCGTGGGCACGTTGATTGGCTTCTGGATCCCATTCCGTCGTGGCCAGGACGCGAGGAACGCCCAACCGTCCGATGAAACCCCATAAATCGAAATGATGGAGAGATGACTGTGAAATCGGCGACGTTCAAACACGCGTTGGTGCTGTGCTGCCTGATGCTCCTGCTCGGCTGTGCCACGCGAGAGGCTCGTCTTGCGACGCAGCCGCCAGGCGGTCAGATCGGGACGGATCAGCTCATCGAAGCTTTCATCACCTATGTGCATAAGGCCGAGGGAGGCGTCCTGGACAACGAGAAGAGGCGGGAAATGCGCAGCGAATTGCAGTTGGCAAAGGACGATCCCCTTCTCTCGCCCTATGTCTTCACGGGCAAGCGAATGAACCGCAGGGCCATCATGGACACGATTGCACAAGCCAAGGCGAAGTGGCTGGCCTTGGACATACATTTGTCGAAGGTGGCACGGTACGCCTTCGACCCCTCCAATCTGAAGACCCTGTCCGACGCTGAGCTGGTTATCGCGATGCGGCTTGTGAACCAGGTGACAAGCAACATGAAATGACAGGACGGGTGTCCCTGGAACTCGTGCAGCCCGCATGGTCCGATGGAAGCTTGTCTTCACGGATGTCTGCACTTTGGGTGGGCCGGCGTCCACGCGCTCATCTTGTGACAGCGTTCTTGACCCGCGTGACCTGCGAGGCTATGCTTCTGCCGTGAGTACCGGAGAGTCAAAAGCTCGGAACGTGCAGGAAAGGAATATGAAGATGAGGAAGGTAGCCCTGATTGTGTTGATTGCGTTGTTCGCCCGGTCCGTTTCGGCGAGGGAATATCATGTCTCGGTGAATGGACGCGATACGAATGATGGCTCGGCATCGCAGCCTTTGAAGACGATCTCGGCGGCGGCTCAGAGGGCGCAGGCCGGCGATATGATCACTGTGCACGCCGGGACGTATCGGGAGCGAGTCACTCCGCCTCGCGGCGGCGAGTCGGATCAGAAACGCATCGTTTACCAGGCCGCACCCGGCGAGAAAGCCGTCATCAAGGGCTCCGAAGTCGTCAAGGGCTGGCAGAAGGTGCAAAACGACACCTGGAAGGCCGTCGTTCCCAATAGCCTGTTCGGAGACTTTAATCCGTATAGTGACTTGATTCACGGCGACTGGTTCGATCGCAGGGGGCGGGACCACCACACGGGGGCGGTCTATCTGAACGGCCATTGGCTCTTCGAGGCAGCCAAGCTGGATGATGTGCTCAAACCCATCGGAGACGCGGCAGGGTATGGCCCAGGGGCCCAGCAGTATCTGCTGAACGTGGCTTGGCTGCGGCCCGGCGAAGGCACGGGGAACGCCAAGCGGATTCCGGCGGTAGGATTTGCGGCCCAACAGGGCGTCCAAAAAGCGGCTTGCTCGGAAGGGGGAGAGTGTATCGGCTGGATCGAGCAGGGCGACTGGGTGCGGTATGAGAAAATTGACTTTGGCCAAGGCACGAGGCAGGTGGAGATTCGCGCTGCCTCTGAAACGACCGGCGGCGTCATCGAGATTCGCCTGGATGTGCCGGATGGGGAACTGCTGGGCGCCTGCTCGGTCCCGAATACGGGCGGGTGGCAATCCTGGCGTTCGTTCAATGTGAAGATCAAACCTGTGAGCGGGGTCAGGACGCTCTGCCTAGTGTTCAGGGGTCCGCAGTCGGACGCATCGAATATGGAATTGTGGTTTGCCGAGGTGGACGCGTCGAACACGATAATCTGGGCGCAGTTCAAGGGCGTCAATCCCAACGAGGCCGAGGTCGAGATCAACGTGCGCCGGACGGTGTTTTACCCGGACAAGCCGGGCATCAATTTCATCACGGTTCGCGGTTTTACGCTGCTGCACGCCGCCACGCCCTGGGCGCCGCCGACGGCTGAGCAGATCGGCCTGATCGGCACCCACTGGAGCAAGGGGTGGATCATCGAGGACAACGAGATTGCCTATTCGACGTGCGTTGGCGTCACGCTCGGCAAATACGGCGATCAGTGGGACAACACGTCGCAGAATACGGCCGAAGGCTACGTCGAGACGATCAATCGCGCCCTGAAGAACGGCTGGTCAAAGGAAAACATCGGCCACCATATCGTGCGCAATAACCACATCTCGAATTGCGAGCAGGCAGGCGTCGTCGGGAGCATGGGCGCGGTGTTCTGCACCATCACCGGTAACGTCATCCACGACATCCATATCCGGCGGCTGTTCTCGGGCGCCGAGATGGCCGGCATCAAGATTCACGGCGCGATCGACACCGAGATCAGCCACAATCACATCTACCGCACGTGCCTGGCGGTCTGGCTGGACTGGATGGCGCAGGGCACGCGCGTGACCAGGAACCTCTTCCACGACAACGACACGGGGCTCTTTGTGGAGGTCGATCACGGGCCGTTCATGGTCGATAACAACCTGTTTCTCTCGGGCCGCGCGCTGCTGGACATGTCGGAAGGCGGGGCCTACGTGCACAACCTGTTTACGGGTCCCCTCGAGCCGCACCCTGAGTTAAGCCGGGAGACGCCGTTCCATAAAGCCCACAGCACAGGAGTGGCGGGCCTGCAGAAGATCGAAGGCGGCGACGACCGGTACTTCAACAACCTTTTCGTGGGCCCCAATGGTTTGGCTCCCTACGACAAAGCAGCCCGGCCGATGCAGATGGCCGGCAACGTTTTCCTCAAGGGCGCCAAAGCCGCCAAGGCTGAGCAGAACCCGCTTGCGCCGCCCGAGTTCGACCCTGAGATCAAGCTGGCCGAAGAGAAGGACGGCATCTACCTCCATATCACGCTCGATAAGGCGTGGTGCGAAAAGCAGCCGCGTCAGCTTGTCACGACCGAGCTGCTCGGAAGGGCGAAGGTCCCGGATCTGCCCTATGAGCAGCCCGACGGCTCGCCCTTGAGAATCGACACCGATTACTTCGGCAAGAAGAGACCGGCGAAGAACCCGACCCCCGGCCCCTTCGAGAATCCAGGAGAGGGAAAGCTCATCCTGAAGGTGTGGTAAAACGAGAATTCTTGACAGTATCCTCGGCGAAGTATATACTATGGTATATACTTGATCAGGAGTGTATATGCAGACGGCAAAGCTGTTCAGGAATGGGCGGAGTCAGGCGGTGCGGCTGCCGAAGGAGTACGCGCTGCCCGGGGATGAAGTGTACGTGAAGAAGATTGATGGGGTCGTCATGCTTATTCCGAAGGAGGGCGATCCATGGGGCCCGTTTATCGACAGCCTCGACAAATTCTCCGATGATTTCATGAGCTTCAAACGCGATCAGGGTACGTTCGAGCGGCGAAAAGCCATCAAATGAACTACTTGCTCGACACGAATATCTGCATCTACATCATCAACAAGAAGCCAGCGGCTGTGTTGAAGCGGGTTCAGTCGAAGCGGCCGGGACAAATCGCTACCTCCACGATTACCATTGCCGAGCTTGCGTACGGCGTTGCCCGCAGCCGCTACCCCGATCGCAACAGGATAGCGCTACTGGAATTCCTCTTCCCCTTCACGATTCTTGACTTCGATCAGAGAGCCGCCATAGAGTATGGACAGATTCGCGCCCTGCTGGATGCCAAGGGGAGACCTGTGGGACCGATGGATCTGCTGCTGGCGGCACAGGCGAAGTCGCACAACCTGATTCTCGTGACGAACAATGAAAAGGAATTCCAGAGAATCGGCGGCCTGCGAATCGAGAACTGGGCACGCGGGTGACGAGAACTACTCTGTGGCAATAATTTTGATTTTGGCCAAGTAGATGTTCGTTTTGCCTTCGTGGCTGGAGTAGTAGCTGACGTAGAGCAGGTCGTTGAGCCAGACCAGTCCCGGATAGCTTGTGTCGCCGGCGCTGGGGAGCTTGAGGAGCTTGGTCATCGTGTGGGTTGTCACGTCGAGATAGCACAGGGCGGTGTGGGCGCCGTCCTGGTGCATCCGGCCGGCGGCGAGCCAGTGGCCGGTCGGCAGTTGAATCAGGTTGGGGCCGCCGAAGCCGTTGAACTCCTGGCCGAGATCGAACCATTGCCACTGGGTGTAGTCGCCGCGACTGACGCCGAGCACGGCACTGTAGGGCGCATCGCCTTGCTTGTCCCGCCGAGCGAGGGCGTAACAGGTGCCGGATTTGTCGAATCGCAGCGTAGTTTCGTTTGGAAATCCGACGCCGTAGAGTTTCGGAACCAGCGACTTCCAGGCAATTCCGTCAGTGCTCGTGAGCAGCTCGATATACGGCGAGCCCTGCGATGCCGGATACGAAACGCCGTATGCTTTGCCCTCATGCCACGTCACGCACCAGAGCCATCGACCCGGCTCAAGGACGATCTGCGGCTTGCTCCACTCCATGCCGTTGCTGGAGAACGCGACGAATGAGCCGGTAGGGGCGCTCTGGCCGTCTTTCTCCCGCGGTGCGGCCCCGCCCAACAGCATGAGCCTGTTGTCGGGAGTCACCGACAGATGCGCGTCCCGCAGGTCGAAGCCGGCAAGCTCTATCAGC